>Ga0206850_10072_pt1 | contig 34365 bp, 30 predicted proteins | sample Alteio_BWOrgCont_16_FD_152885 | JGI IMG/M metagenome (GOLD analysis project Ga0206850, IMG submission 152885) | Enriched cells from forest soil in Barre Woods Harvard Forest LTER site, Petersham, Massachusetts, United States -... | ecosystem: Environmental > Terrestrial > Soil > Temperate forest >...
GGATTCCAGCGCTCTGCCTGCCGCCACGCACTACCACCGGCTCGATGTTCCTCACGGTCCACGATTCCTGCGACCGTGGCGATTTGGTGCAGCATGTGAACGAGCGATCACAGGCCACACGCACGATGTCAGCATCGGTTTCGACAAGACCTGGGGGCAGGACATTCTTTATCCCCAGGGCGGACTCCACGCTGCGAGCGCTGCCCACAACCTGCTCAAATTCCCCGATACTCTCTCGCGATCACTGGCGGTTGTGGGGAAGTGGCTCGATCCCGCTGCATGGTCGTTCGCTCGGTTGGAGCGAAAGCAGTATCTTGGTCCGAAACAACCGCTGGTGGTCGTCAACAGTCGAATGGTGCTACGGCATTTCGAGCAGTTCTACGGCATCCCACCGGAGACAGTCCGCATCGTGCGCAGTGCGATTGACCCACACCGGTTCGCAGCCGATGACCGACTCAAGCGACGGCACGATGAGCGGGAACACTGGGGCGTTTCACCCGATGAAACGGTGGGGTTGTTCGTTGCGATGAACTACCGGCTGAAAGGACTGGCGCAGCTTCTCGATGCTTTTGCACTCACTACACGCGAGAAACCGAGCCGGTTAGTGGTGGTTGGGCATCCAAAGGTTGGCCGCTACCAACATCAAGCTCACCGACTGGGAATTGCCGATCGAGTTCTCTTCTTGGGCCATCGGGCCGACCCGAAGGATTGCTACTTCGCTGCGGATTACCTCGTCCACCCGACTTTCTACGATCCGTGTTCTCTCGTTGCCCTGGAAGCCCTCGCCTGTGGGCTTCCCGTTATCACAACACAGTACAACGGGGCGAGTGAGTTGTTGAGCCCGCCGACCGATGGACTGGTTATTGACGATCCCCACAACGCGCGCGCTCTGGCAGAGGCCATGACCCGGATGCTCGACCGCGGGTATCTGCGCGAGGCTTCCGTTGCCGCTCGGGTCACAGGCACAAAATGGACTTTCGAGCAGCATTATCGCGCGTTGTTCGATGTATTCACTGACGTGCGGCGATCCAAACAAGCAGCCTGATGGCTGGCTATGCCCTCCTTTTTGTTACAATTCGTATTGCCTGGAAATTGTAGGTGTATTTTTGTGTTTCAGTGGCAGTGGTGGGGCTCGCAAAGCCTCGACCCACCCTACAAGAGATTCGCTTGGTTTTGTAGGGTGGGTCGAGGCTTTGCGAGCCCCACCATCTTCCTTTACGGTTGTCTTCATGTCGCCACTGTTTGTTGCTGTTCTCTTGCTTGTTGCCGCGTATCTGATTGGGGCGATTCCGTTCGGTTACCTCGTTGGCCGCTTGCGTGGCGTGAATCTGTTCGCTTCCGGAAGCGGCAATATCGGCGCAACGAATGCCGCGAGGGTGCTGGGTGCGCGGTTCGGAATCCTCGTCTTCGTTCTCGATTTCCTGAAGGGCGTTGTGCCGTGCGCAGCGATTGTCCCGCTCTCCCGAGAACTGGTTCCCGGTGACGAGGTTTCGCCGGGTGTACTGCGGGTGGGGGCCGCTGCGCTTGCTTTTCTTGGCCATTTATTCCCGGTGTATCTCGGTTTCCGCGGTGGCAAGGGGGTGGCAACGGGGGCGGGCACGATGTTCGTGCTGGTGCCGGGTCCAGCGACGCTCGCATTCCTGTTTTGGGTCGCGATCCTGTTCGCTTCACGCACGGTTTCACTGGCTTCGTTCGCCGCGGTTGCGGTTCTTGTTATCGCCCACCTGCTGGGATCACCAACACCGTTCTCGGCGGATGCAATGCCGATTACGCTCTATTTGATCGCCGCGGCCGCGATGGTGGTTATAAAACACGGGAAGAACATCGAGCGGTTACTGAGTGGAACCGAGAATCAGATCCGAGAGTTCACCATGCGTCAGGTTATCCTTCGCGGCTTGCACGTTCTTGCCCTCGGGATGTGGTTTGGTGGTGCCGGGTTCTTCAACTTCCTGGCGGCCCCGGCGATCTTCGCCTCGTTCGAGCAGGTTGTGGACGCTGGGCCATCGGATCGCACCGCGCACGAGACAATCATTCGGGCCGATGCGCCCCCGGAGCGAAAAGATGCGCTGGCCAAAGCCCTTGCCGGTTCAGCCGTTGGGCCAGTCTTTCCGCGTTACTTTGGAATGCAGGCGGTGTGCGGACTTTTGGCTCTCGTCACCGCCTTGAGTTGGTGGAAGGCGGAGGGGAAGGTTCATCGCTGGCGGGTATATGTGATTGCAGCCGCCGTGCTGACTGTGGCAATCGGCTGGCCGATCTCGAACTATGTGAGCGAATTGCGGTTGCTGCGATTCGTCCCGGACTCAGCCATTGCCGCGGCTGCGAAAACCGATTTCGCTTCGTGGCACCTCGTCAGCCTGTTCCTCAGCTTCGTGACGGTCTGCCTGGCGGGAGTTGCGCTGGCGATGGCTTCGCGATTGCCGGCCGATGTTCCGGCAACGACCGTGCGGGAAAGCGAAGCGCAGAAGGTGCTGGTGTAAGGTAGCGAGCAGGAAATGGCCTACCCATTTTGCGTGTGTCCGAAAGCCCGTTTGTATTCCGTAGGTCCGGCGAGCCGAGCCGGACTAACTTATCCCGTTCGTTTAGTTTTGGAGAACACCGCTGAGGTAGAACGATCTGGATACCTGTGCCGCTCGGCTCGCGGCACCTACGGAAAACAGCCTTCTCCACGCTGATACGAGAAGAAATAGGAGGATGCGATGAAGTCCCACGATTGCAAAACCACACGCATCCTCTTGCCTTCGTTCACTTCTCCTTTCCGTCCTTCTCTTTCTTTTCGTTCTTCTCGTCCTTCTTCGCCGGTGGCATGAAGCAGTTTTCCTTCTCCAGCGGCAACTGGAAGGCATCGGCAACGCGGGTCATGTAGTTGCACCACGCTACGTACCAGATCAGATCAACTGCCCGTTCCCGGCCAAATACCTCGATCAGAGCCCCTCGATCGTGGTCAGTCATGGCCGCGGGTTCCCGGCTTAGCTTGTAGGCCAGTGCGAATGCCGTCCGTTGAGCCTTCGGGAAATCGGACCAGTCGCCCGTCGCCAATTTCTTCGTCAGAACCTTTACTTCTTCTGGCTTGAGGCCCGCGACCGCGAGCAACATCTCACTGTGGCCCATTCAGTAAAAGCAGTCGTTGGTACGGGTCACCACCCAGAACACGGAATTGGTGAAGACCCGATCCACCTTTGCCTCGTCGTAGTAGGTGTACAAGGCTGCGAACCAAGCACGGGGCATCTCCGGTTGGTAGCCGCTGCTGACGGTGTTCCAGAGGATTTTGGCTGCCCCTTCCTTCTCTTTGGGTGGCAGGTTCTCAAATCGCGACGGGTCGGGCAGCGGAATACGGAGCGTTCGCTCCTTCTGCTTTTCCAGGGTGAGATTGAGTTCTTCGTGGGAGGTCTTGCCCCACTCAACGCGGACGGAGAGGCCATCGGCTGTAACCGACTTCAAGTCATCCCACGGTGGCCGGGGCGGCGTTGGCACCTTCGCGAGCCGTTCGGTGTCGAACTTCGCATCCACTGGTGGAACCGGGTCGCCATCGGCTCCCAAGCCGAGAATGATGCGATTTTGGAAGTTGGCATACGCGACGGTGTGAACAATCGCGGTCACCTTCTCCGGTCCATAGAGCTTGAGAAGTGCAGCGAACTCCGCATCCGTGATTGCGTATCCTTCTATGGTCAACTTGCGGGCGAATGCGACTGCCATCTGGATATCGGGAGCCAGCGCGTTCTTGTCCCCGAGTTTTCGTGGCACGCGAGGACTTTTTAGTCGGCTGAGGTCGGCTTCCGCGGTTGCTTTGCCAAACTTGCTTCCTAGAGCATCGGCTACTGTCCACTGCACCAGGCCCGCCAGTTCCGGCCCCAGCGGGTTCTTTGCCCGCTGGAGATAGTCGAGTTCTAGCATCTTTGCCGTGGTCTTTGGTAGTGGGCCGATGAGGACTTTTGCCCATGGCGGCAGCGGCAGGTTTTCACGGGGCAATTTGGACCAGGCGACATCGTTGTCGATAACCGGGAACTGCCCGACCGGCTGTGGTGGTGGCAGATCGGGCTGTGTAGCCGTGGATTGGTTTGTGGAAGCGAATATTCCGATGGCGAGCGAGAGGATACCGATAGCTCGCATGATGCGTTACCTCTGTCAGATGGTCTATTACTCAAGCATACCCGATGATTGGGATGATACAAGTAATCGGATGTCGATTCGGGCCGAGGTGAGGCGATTTCAAACTGGTCGAGGATGGAAAGCTCTGCTCATCATAGTCTCATCGCACTTCGATAATAATTCTACCCATCTATCTCTCCCAACCTGAAGGAGGAACGATCTGTGAGAGCTATCCATTTCCCCTCGCATCGTTTTTGTGGCATGTCCCTGCTTGTTCTCGCCGCATCGGTTTTGCCTGTGGCGAGTACTTCACAAGCTGACGACAAGGAACTGCAACGCGAACTTGAGGCTCTGAAAGGGACATGGATCGCGGTCAGTGCTGAGGGGCAAAATGGAAAGATCATCCCCAAGGAGGAACTGGACCGTGAGCAGGTATCGTGGATGTTCAAGGGCGAGGGAAAGGCCGTTTTCTCCGCTGCGGGTGCAGATGTTGATTATACATACAGCATCGACCCATCAAAGTCACCAAAAGCCATTGACTTGACCATCGTGGGACCCGCGGAGGAACTGAAAGGCCACAAGCAATTCGGCATTTACAAAATGGAAAAAGGAAAGCTGACGTTCTGCCTAACGGGACCAGAAGCGACAAAAGAAGACCGCCCCAAGGAGTTCACCGTCAAGGACAAGGCTGACATCCTCTTGGAAATGGAGCGACCTACCAAGAAGTGATCCGAGCGAATCTGGAGCGTTCGCGACGGAGCTGATCGGTCCAGTGCAAGGTATCCTCCAACCGCTCATCCCTCGGTTTCCACCTCATCGAGCCAGACGCGGGCGGCGGCATCGCTTGGCATACGCCAGTCGCCGCGGGGTGAAAGGCTCACGGAACCCACCTTGGGACCATCCGGCAGACAACTCCGCTTGAACTGGTTGGCGAAGAATCGCCGCAGGAACAACCGAAGCCACTTCCGCAATTCTTCGCGCGTATAGGTTCTCGCGAACGTGGCGTGTCCAGCCAGGAACAGGATTTTGTCTGGCGGCGCACCGAACCGCAGGAAGTGATAAAGGAAAAAATCCACCAACTCGTATGGTCCAATGCTCGCCTCGGTTTCTTGCACGATCTTTCCATCGGAATCGGTTGGCAGTAGCTCGGGAGAAATCGGGGTGCGCACGATAGCCAGAAGCGTTTGCTGTGCCTCGCCCTCGAACTCGTGTTCGGCGGCCCACTTCACCAAGAATTTCACCAGCGTCTTAGGGATGCTCACATTCGGGTTATACATGCTCATGTGGTCGGCGTTGTAAGTACACCAGCCGAGCGCCAGTTCGGAGAGATCGCCTGTCCCGATCACGAATCCGGAATTCATCAGAAGACTGGTGCGGACGCGCGCCTGGACGTTCTCAAACACCAGATCGGAACGATTATCCGGGGGTAAGTGCCACAACTTCTCGGTGAGCGACTCCATCGTTTCGATTTCCAGTTTGAAGCCGAACGGCGAATGCCCCAGCGCTCGCATTTGCTCGAAGCACATGGCGCGAATGTCGCACTCGTGAGCGGAAACCCCGAGGGCACGCATGAGGGCATGTGCGTTTCCTTTCGTCTCTCTGGAGGTGCCGAACCCAGGCATGGTGAGCGCCCGCAGCCGATCGCGTGGCACCCCAAGATCATCAAGCGTTTTGCAAACGACAAGTAGCGCCAGCGTCGAGTCGAGGCCACCAGATACACCTATCGCCAATGGCGGGACATCGACGTGCGACAGCCTGCGGCCAAGCGCTGCGATTTGCGTCTGGAAGATTTCGCGGCAGCGGTCATCGCGCGTGGTCGGGTTGTTCGGAACGAACGGGTCTGCTTCAATCGTTCGCAACAGTTTTGGCTCGCGGGAGGAGAGCTCGAGTTCAAAATTCAGGTTCCGGTACTTCCCGAAACGAAGATCCGAGATGCGGTTGGTGTCGTGGAAACTGTTCGCCTGCATGCGGTCGTGGATGAGTCGATCGAGGTCGATATCGGTAACGAGCAGGTGCCCACCGCGGTGAAATCGCTCCGACTCGGCCAGCAGTGTCCCGTTCTCGGCGATCAGGCAATGGCCGCCGAAGACGATATCGGTGGAGGATTCACCAACGCCGCAGGAAGCGTACACATAGGCACCGAGACAACGCCCGGATTGGCTCATGACCAGTTGTTGCCGATAACCCGCCTTGCCGATGACCTCGTTGCTCGCGGAAAGGTTGGCGAACACGGCAGCCCCCATCACTGCCGCCAAGGAACTAGGTGGTACGGGCATCCAGAGATCTTCGCAAATCTCCACCGCGAGCGTGAATCCGGGCACATTGCGGCAATCGAAAAGCAAGTTGGTTCCGAACGCCACGCTCTCCCCGGCTACCATCGCATCGGTGAACACCGCGCTGTCGGCGGGGCAGAAGTACCGTGCATCGTAGAACTCCTTGTAGTTCGGCAGATATGTCTTGGGCACGATACCGAGTATCTTCCCATCGTGAATCACTGCGGCACAGTTGTAGACTTGCCCCTCAACCCCCAGCGGCAACCCGACAACAGCAACTCCGTGGTAAATTTTCGCCCCACGTTCCACCACCCGCTCAAGCGCATCCTCGGCTGCTTTCAGGAGCGTCTGGTGATGGAAGAGGTCGTGGCATGTATAACCGGTGAGTCCACACTCGGGAAAGACAATGAGGTTGACGCCCTGCCCCTCGGCTCGGGCCATGAGAGCAAGCGTGCGATCGGCGTTGAACGGGCAGTCCGCAAGCCGGAGGTCCGGGGATGCGGCTGCAACGCGAAGGAATCCGTGGGTGTCCATGCGGGCAGTTTATACCAGGGCGGGTGAGTGCGTCACCCGTTAGTCCGGAAATCATCGACAGGTCGAGGTCACGGAGTGGTAAACATCACCTTACCGGTGTCGTCCCTCAAGATGATCGATGACTTGTTTTCGTAGATCATCAGTTGGGCTCGTCTCACCCCTTTGGCATCCTCAAGGTGAATTCCCGGAACTCCACCGACTGAGTAGAAGCCCGTCAAGACGTTGACTTTCCCTTCGCGGTCGAGGAACTGCTCATGTGCATTGCCTTCGAGAAAAGAGGTTAATTGAGCCCGAATCTGCTTTTCAGGCCACAAAGACTCAATTGGAATTTCCCACCGCGAGCCGCTGTTTTGCAGCAGCAACCTCGGTGGCGCGCATTTCGCGAAAGCGGCGCAAATAGTCGGCAACTTTTTCCGATGGTTCCCACTTCGCGTAGCGATCCCAGGTTCGATCCGCCCGTGTCGCCTGATCCCGGAAGTCCTCGCGATACACCGCGCGCCCCTGCTCCACCAACTTCACCATGAGTGGCTCGCCATCGATGCTCTCGGACTTGTCGGCAACGATGATGGTATCTCCCCGGCCGTAAACGCGGATGTATCCCGGGATCGTTTCCTTGCCCGGCGAGTTGGAGAACTTCACGTTGGGTCGGTCGCGGGTCGCGGTTCGCTTGAATGCCGCACTCACCGTGTCGCGATGAACCAGTTTCCACCAGTAGCCACCTGCGCCGGGGAATAGCACCGTGGGCTCGATTCCAGTTTGTGTACGGAACAGATCGTACACGCGCTTCACGGCATCCGGAGTCACTTCATCCTCGAACACAATCACACGCGGCGGGATGCCAAGCTGCTTTATCTTCTGGAAGTACAGAATGCACTGGCCGGCAATGTCGCCGCTATCCACGCGAACGCCCACGCGGTCGGTTTCGGGATGCGACCTGATGATCCGCAAAGCATTCTCCAGGCCGACCGTTTCGGCATCCACGAGATCGCACAGGAGCGATGCCGTACCCATCTTCGAGACGAATCGGTCCATCATCTCGTATTCGGCATCGGCAAGCGGCCTATCGAACGATTGAGCTGCACACATCATCTCATGTCCGATCGTGCCGATCGATTTGAACAACTCGGGATAGAGGAATTCGGCGGTGTCGTTTGATGTGAGTTGAGTATCGCCTTTCGTTCCTGCGCCACCGACAAACCGGGCGAGAAGCAGGATCAGATTGCATACTTCGACAGGTGCGGACCGGAGCCCGAACTCGGCATCGCGGGGGGTGGCTTGTCGCATGAGACGAGCTTTCGTCGCCTGAATTACAGGTGCAAAATACCGGCACATGGCGGGTTCGAGGTAGGAGGTCAGTCCACCCATTCCCTCGAAAACCAGGCATGGGACACCGGCAAGAAACGTCTGCCCACCGGGAAAGCCCCAGATGTCGAGTGGGAGGTAAATATCATCGTTAGGCTGACCGGCCAGGACGGCATCCCACAGTTCCGTTGGGAATGCCTTTGTGCTGGATTGCGTGGCATACCACTGTTGCGCCAGGGCGATGTCGCTCCGCTTGAGTGGCCGATGGAACCACTGGGCAAGCATGGCTTCGTGCCCAGCCATGATGAGTCGGTTGTTCGCTCCGGGTTCCGGTAAACCCTTGCGGAAGGTGAGCGAGTAACAGGCAGGCTCCAGCGCGATTTCTGCCACCGCCGTCCACATGGTCCGCTTGTAGGTATCGGTGGAACCGATCCACCCGCCGAGCAGAAACAGCTTGGCGAAGAACTCCTCGCGCATTTCCTGCCGCTTGCTCGCAAACGGATCGGACGAAGACATGATGGGCCTTTCTTGAAGTGAGCTGGACCGCGCGAAATTGACCTTACCGCAACAGAAGCCACACCGCTCCGTAAATGACGACAAGGCTAATCAGCCCAAACGCGATGAGGCACCCGAACTGCCCGGCAGCCGATGGCACCGATTCCCCGACTATCGCTGCTTCCTTTCTCACGCGGCGATGCTCCACCCACACCACAATGAGCAGCAACCCACACGCGATGAGGTCCGTAGCAGCACAGAGGAGCAAGATCAGGAGAGCAGATTGCATGAGCTTGAGAAGAACTCCAAGAGTACCAGCAAACGGGTTTTGACGAGCCGGAAGCGTGAGCGACGGTGTTGCTACTCTCCACTCGCTTTAAGCCCGTCGCTCACGCTTCCGGCTCGTATTAAGTTTTAAGCCCGTCGCTCGTTGAAAATCGGCGAGTTTTAAGCCCGTCGCTCACGCTTCTCGTGTTAAGTTGAGCCCGTCGCTCATGCTTCCGGCTCGTTGAAGAGCGGCGAGCCTCACCCGCGGCTGGCCAAGCGAGTGAGAACCTCAATACCCCGTTGGAGCGTGTCGTCGCTCGCGGCGTAAGAAATGCGGAAATGCGTGTCGCGGTTGCTGAACGCACCACCGGGAATCATCAACAGGTTCTGCTGAATCGCAGCGGTAATGAACTCCGTTCCTGTTCCCCACGGGGCTTTTGGAAACAAGTAAAACGCTCCATCGGGCTGAGAAAACTCATAGTGTCCTCGAAGGCCATTCGAGAGCAAATCGCGCTTGTGCTTGTAATCGGAAACGATCCCAGTGACATCGAAATCCATCGCTGCAAGGCCGGCCCACTGCACCACACTCGGGGCACACACAAAGGTGAACTGTTGGAGCTTCGCCATCTCCTGAATCAATCGCTTTGGCCCGTGCGCCCACCCGAGCCGCCATCCCGTCATCCCATACGTCTTCCCGAACCCTTCGATCACAAGTGCATCCGGGGAGAATGCCGCGGGGCTGGTGGCAGGTTTGTCGTAGTGGAACGCGCGATAAATCTCATCGCTGATGAGCAGAATGTCGCATTCCCTTGCGAGTTCCGCAATCGCTTTCTGCGCTTCGGCATCAACCACGGCTCCGGTCGGGTTTGCCGGGGTGGACAACATGATGGCCTTGGTGCGTGGGGTGATCGCGGCTTTTACCTTGTCCGGATCGAGCCGGAAATTCGGGTAGGTATCCACGCACACCGTTCGGCCACCAACAAGGGTGATGATGTTCGGATAGGATACGAAGTACGGGTCGGGGATGATGACCTCATCGCCGGGATTCACGGTAGCAAAAAGTGCCAGGAGCAAGCCGCCGCTCGTTCCGCTTGTCACCACCACATCGCGATTTTGACCGGGGAAGCGGACAGTGGCATCGGCCAGCAACTTCTCGCGCAGCTCGGGAATACCCTGCGTGAGAGTGTAGCCATTCCGTCCGGCATCAATCGCATCCTTCGCGCTCTGCTTGATGGGCTCAGGCACATCGAAATGCGGTTGCCCGATGCTGAGGTTGATGGGGTCATTCAAAGCCCGACCAAGCTCGAATATCTTACGGATACCGGACATCTCGATAGTCTTGGTGCGATCGGCCAGCCACGACTCAGGAATCACGGGGAACCTCGGGAAACTCGAAAAAGTTTATACCAGATTGCTTTTTCAGCCTAGCGGCAGAGCCACAGAATTGGAACCGCTCGGGATCGTGTGATTATTATGGGAAACTAACAGGAAATGACCCCTCACCTGCCGCGAAGTAGGTGGTCCGCATTTCCAATCAGGGAGCACATGAAGTCGACCAAGCTGTTGTGTCGGTGATTCCTGGACTTTGTTTGCAGGGTAAGAGTTAGTCACCTATGTTTTCGAGTAGCCAAAGATTGGTGTGAAGGGTCGCAAGCTGCTGCTGCGTTAGCTTTTCGTTGTGCATCAAAAGCTAAAAACAATTAGGAACGGCTCTGAATTATTATGTGTAAACTCCTATTAACAACGGCTTGCATGCTTCTTCTGTGTCAATCCAGTGCTTTATTGGCAGATGAATGGTATGGATCGGATGGTACTGCTTCTTTCGCCACGCCCGACCCAAGCCGTTTTGATAGCTCGAAAACGACACCACCCATTCTGGCAAGGTGGGAAGCGAAAGATGGACGAATCAACTTTGTTATCAAGCAGAAGCCCGTGCAACCAAATGTGAAGATTTCACAATCAGATCTCGAAAGAGAATTTATATCCGAGATCAATTTGACAATGAAAAATGGAAAACTTCTCGATTCAACAATGAAAAAGCAAGACGGATACAATCTCTTCACAATGACAGGCAAAGGCGACAATGGGAATACGACTATCTATCTCACGCGAAAGATTTTTGCGTCAGATGAAAATAACTACATCCTGATAGCGATAGCTGCTGGGATTGGAACAGATATACGCACTAATGCAGATGCAATCGACTTCATCAATTCGGTCAAGGCACCCGCTTTGAAGCAAATCGATCAGACCGGAACAAAAACTACTTTACAACAATCAGTAAATTCAAACCCTCAGCAACCCGTAAACGGGAACGGCGATAAAATTGGATTTTTAGTTGCGAAGATCCTCTTTTTTCTCATCGCAGTTGCTATCGGAGGCACCAAAAGATTCCGAGACACTCTCACAACTCAGAAGACAGGAGATACGAGAAAAAGTTGGTAAAGAACTCCGATAGACGTGAAGGATTGACGACGCTACGCAAGCTAACCGCGACACACGTCATATGCACTGGTTGGCCATTTACTCTTCCAGGTCTGCGGGGTTCACTTTGGCCGCGGCTTCATCGGCGAGTTGGTCGAGCGTGCCCTGGATCTGACTCATTCGTTCCGGGCGTTTGGTGGCCTGCGGTTGCAGGCAAAGGTGGATCAGATCCGCGAGCGGTTCGGGGACGAGGGGGTTGATGGCGCGAACAGGTTTGAGTTGTTCCTTGAACACCTTCGTAGTCATTGGCAGGCTCATCTCCCCAGTTGCAACCCAGCACGGAGGAAGCTGGAGAGTCACGAGACGATACATGGTGGCCCCGAAGTTGTACATATCCGTCCGCTCGTTAATGAGCTTGTGTTCGACTGTTTCCGGAGCCATGTATTCGGGCGTTCCCTGAACGCGATTCTTGGGTTCACCCCTGATCCACGCCAACCCGTAATCGAGTACCTTGACCCGCGTGCCGCGGTCGTAAATCAGATTGTTGGGTTTCAAGTCGGCGTGGAATACACCCTGTTTGTGCATGTGCATGAGTCCATCGGCAATCCGCTCGAAGACGCGTAGTAACTTGGCCATCCGCAGGAGCGGGAGCTTGTCCATCGTGTCGCCAGGAACGTACTCGATCAGCAATTTCCCCTTTTTCGGTCCCGAAAACCATCCACCCTCCGTTTCAAAGGCGTGGATCTTCACTAGATTCGGATGGTTCAACATCTGACCCACCCGAAACTCGTGCTTGGCCTGTTCCAGAAACTTCATGTCTTCCTTGTTTTCAATCGCGACCAGTTTGAGTGCATATTCCCGGGAATCCTCTTCCCGCCGGATGTGCAGAATGCTGCTGTGCGCTCCGCTCCCGAGAGTATCCAGGATTGTGAATCTGCCAATCTTATCGATCGCCATCGCTCCACCCTTCCGGCCTCAGAGGGCACAGATCATTGATCCGCAGATTTCAATTCCAAAGAAAATAGAAGAGTATTGATCCGCAGATTTCGCAGAGAACGCAGATTGTAAAACAGAATTCAGAATTTTATTTGTATTAAAATCTGCGTTCTCTGCGAAATCTGCGGATCAATACTGTCCTCTTGAACATCTGTGGATCTTCATGGGTTGCGGCTCCACCACGTTGTGAAATTTGCGGATCAAGTCGGTCATTTTAACCACTTGTCTCCGAAGTCCAGAAACACCTTCCAGTCGTCTGGATTCATGGAGTGTTTGCCCGTGCGGATGAAGTAGCCCAGCCGGTTATCCGATAGCTTGCCGGTTTCCGGCATCCTGGCCGCGACCACGGGTTTAGCCAGATCGTAGAGTTCGTAGGCCGGGGCAGCGGCTTGCAGCACATCAAACTGGCCGCTCGGGTTGGCCCACTGATCGTCTTCCGCATTCGTCAATAGCACGGGCCTCGGGCCACAAATCGCCACGAGACAGTTCTGATCGAAGGGCAGTTTCGCGGTGTCATCGTTGAACGCCTTGAAACTCGTCGAAAACCAGTGCGGGAACGAGATATTGATCCGCTTTACCGATTCGGCCTTATCGTTCCTCGACCGGCTTGGCCCGGCCCCACCGCATCCCGACTGGTGCGGAATCACCACGGCCAGACGGTCATCCAATGCACCAGCCAGCAGGGCAGTCTTGCCCAGCCGCGAGTGCCCGACGACCGCCAACCGCTTCGCATCGATCTCCTTGTTGGCGACGATGTAATCGACCACCCGGTGAACGCCCCACGCCCACCACATAACCGTGGCGGTTTCATCCTCAGCGCCTCCCTCGCCCCGGGGTGATGGTATCGTTGCCCGCATACCTTCGCGCACGGCCGGGCGATCCGGTTGAATGTCCCCTACATAAAACGTGGCAACCGCGTAACCCCGGTCAAGAATTTGCTCGAAAGGCCAGACATCGAGAACTTTTCCGCGTCCCTCTGCGCTCGCCTTGTTGTTTTTCACGCCCGGCGTGCCGGGATAACACCAATCGGGAGTAATTCGGACTCGCTCATCGGCAACGAGACAGTGGTTGCCCTGGAAGTTTGGTCCGAGGTAGCACGGTGCCGGAGTTTTCCCGGTGGGCACTGCCAGCAGGAGGTAAACCTTGGGCCATTCCGGCGGACCAAAGGTAATTTCGATCTCGCGGAGCGTGCCTTTGCCGCCAAATGCCTTGGCGTCCTCGAATAGCACCTTGGCCGTCACCTTCCCGGGCTTGGCCGGGTACTTGCCGTACATGTAGTGCTGGAACAGTTCCTTGAGTTCGGGTCGCCGCTTGGCCTCCCAGTCCTTTTGGGTGGCGATCTTGGTGCCATCGAGCATCACCGTGGGATTCGGCATCTCGGTGCTGGCGGGCAGCTTGTTTGGTGGAGGGAAATCGGCAGGAGTTGCCACGGTGGTCACGACAAATGCTCCAAGCGCAGCGATCGAGAGGGGCAAGCGCATGGGGTTCTTCTTCGCGGACGAGTCGAGCGAAGCCAAAACTCATCGCGCCTGGAGAGTGTGTTTGTTATAGGGGATGGGTTTGTGCCTCGCTCGCCCCATCCGGTCCGTTGAAGATCCGTTTGCCTCTGTCGGATAGTCTACGGAGTCGTGCCGGGCTGCGAAGGCTTGGTTGTGGTAACAGTAGTGTAAAACAGCAGAGCCCGGGCATTGCCCGGGCTCTGACTTTTCGTTCCGATTTCTTACGCTCAGCACTCAAGTGCGGCGAGCAGTTTGCTCACGCCATCGGTCTCGGCCACGAATCCCGCGCCAATAAACTTTGCGAACCGCTCGGCCTCCGGCGTTCGTGTCGCTCCAACCAGCACCACTCTCAGCTTCCGCCGGGCCTCCAGAACCTTTGCAGCGATCAGGTAGCCGCTCTCGATACCCGTCACATCGGGAAGAAGCATGGCGGTTGGTTTTCGGGTCAGTGCAGCGCGCACCGCATCTGAGGTTGGGACGTTCACCACTTCCCAGCCGCGCTTCTGGAGTTGGTCCTTGGCCCTGCCAGCGAACCCAATCGCGCCTGCCACGACCAGACGTGGCTTCCGCGCTGTTGCAACCCCACCCAGACAAAGTTGTCGCTTGTCGCTCATTATCCCACTCTCCTCTTCTTTCCGCACTGCACCAAACAGACACGTTGCTTACCAAGATGTTCGCTCCAAGTAGAACGAACTTGCGCGCGAAGGTGAAATTTTCACCAAAAATTAGCCTTCGCGCGAAAAGTGGTTGGTGCGTGCAGTTTCTTCTTGCCAGTGCCAGAAGTCGGGGCTAGAACCGATCTTCCGGAACCACAGCGGGCGAACAGAAAAGGATAAAGGGTTGGCAACCGGGTGTCGAGGTCGGAAGTTCCAGAAGTCCGACTTTTCCAGGAGGTCGCACAACTGGAAATCGTCAAACATTCTCAGCATTACCGCACCTACCAACTCATATCCCTGCACTTCGCACCGCGCGACCGGCTATCGCCGCTCTCTCTTCCTCTCTTCCAAGGGGTTTTCCATCATGGCCAAGGCTCGAATCTCGATCGGCACCTGGGCGTATCTCTTTAACCAGGAGGTGCCGACCAACGACTTCCACACAATCCTGCATAAGTTGCAAGACCTGGGATACGATGGGGTCGAACTCGGCAGTTTCGGCCCGCACCCAAGCCCGGCATCGTATCCCACCAAAGCCAGTCGCGCGAAGCTCAAGAAAGAGATCGCCGATCACGGCCTCTCGCTCTCGGGGATCGCAGTCGATCTCTGGGCGTTCAAGACGCCAGGCACCTCTATCATGGACGAGAACCCCTCAGCATATCTAACCGCATTCCTGGGCTGGTGTGCGTTCGCAGCCGATTTGGATGTGAAGACCATTCGCGTCGATACCGTCATCGCCCCGAATTACTTTGAGACCGATGGGAAGGACATTGGTGCCGAAAAGGGGATGGAACGGCTCGTAGCGGCCTGGGACAAGTGCAGCAAGATGGCCGCCGATTATGGCATGAACGTCTGTTGGGAGTTTGAGCCGGGTTTCGCGTTCAACAAGCCCTCGGAGATTGTCAAACTCGTGGATGCGGTTCGGGCCAAGGGCAACTCGAACTTTGGCGTGCTATACGACACCTGTCACGCCCACATGTGTGCGGTTGTCGGAGCGAACCAGACCGGAACAAAGGAAACGCTTCCAGGCGGTGAACTGGAATTGCTTCAGAAGCTGAAAGGAAAGATCACTCACGTTCACGTCATCGACAGCGATGGCAGTCTGAACGAACACAACACCAGCACCCACAACCCCTTTGGCACGGGCAAGTTGGACTTCGACAAGCTCGCCCCGGCTCTCCTCACCGCGGGTGTCCCGCACAACTGGTGGTGTGTGGACCTCTGTTTCTGGCCGAACGCCTGGGATGTGACTGCCCAAAGCAAGAAATACCTCGATAAGCTCAGGGAGAAACACGCCGCAGTGTGAGGGTGGTATGATCAATGACCGGGGGTCGCGAGCTCCCGGTTCTCATGGCGTATTGAGGAACACACGGATGGCTGTTGCCGAACTCCAAGAAGATACGATTGCCGAGTTACTCGACCAACTCGGAGGCATCCCACCACATCGCGTTCTTCTGAAGCCAACTCCTGGAACTGCAACTGAAGAAGATGTTCTCAAGGCACTCGCTCAACCCCGAAAGCGTATCTGCGAGTTAATCGATGGAGTCCTGGTCGAGAAAGACATGGGTACAACAGAAGGATATCTCGGCGGCCTTCTCTTCCGGCGAATGGCTCAATTCGCAGAGGATGAGAAGGATCTCGGACTCGTATTTCCGGGAGATGCTCATATCCGATTACGTCCGGACTTGATTCGGGTTCCGGATGTGAGCTTCGTTCCATGGGAGAGAATCCCGAACGGGGAATTGCCAAATGACCCGATTGCGAGTCTTGCCCCGGAACTCGCGGCCGAAATTATCACTCCGAACAACACCAAGCGGGAGATTGACCAGAAACTTGTCGATTACTTCGCTGTGGGCTGCAAGCTCGCCTGGATCATCGACCCGGAAACCAAAACCGCGAAGGTGTACACATCGGCCAAGCGGTTCAAGGAACTGGATGAAACCGGCACTCTCGATGGGGGAAAAGTGCTGCCGGGGTTCAAACTCTCACTTGCGGATCTGTTCGCGGCCCCGAAGCGTCGGAAGAAAAAGCCACGCTGATTCATCGTCCTACCGGACCACATCGCATAACTTCGGATTACCTGCCTTTCGAGCAATCACCACGAGACGCGACATCCAAGTACTGCCTTCTGGAACTCTTCGGCTGCAGAGGCAGTGATCTTACCATTGTGGATACGCAAGTGCGTGAGTCGTTTCAGGTTTTTGAGTTCCTTCAAGCCTGTCTCGGTGATCTTCGTGTCATCCAAGTCCAGTGTTGTGAGGTTTTGGAGATTCTTGAGGTGTTCCACTCCCCGATCCGTGATCCCCGTTTGCGAGAGATCAAGCGAGGTAAGACCTTTGAGGTCTGCCAGTGACTTCAGATTGTCATCGGTGATCTTCGTGAGGCTCAGCCCGAGTGTAGCCAATCCCTTGATGTCCTTCAAATGCGACAATCCTGGCCCGGTTACATTTGTGTCAAACAGTTCCAGTCGGACTAGTCCAACACAATCCCGGAGATTCTTCAATCCGTCGTCCGTTATCCGTAACCTTGTCAGATTCAGGTCGGCGAGTTGTTTCATCTCCTGTAGGTATACCAGCCCAGATCCCTTTACCTCGGTGTATTGCAGATCCAGTTTCGTGAGATTCTTCAACCCCTGAAGGTGCTTCAGACCCTCGTCCGTGATCGGCGTGGCCCCCAGTGATAGGACAGTCAACCCCGAGAGGTTTCCAACATGCCTTAATCCTTCATCGGTGATCTTCGTCTGGAACAGAACCAGCGTGTGTAACTCTGGAAGCTCTTTGAGGTGTTTTAACCCGTCATTGGTGATCTGGGTTCTTATCACTCCCAGGTGAGCGAGCTTTTTGAGTCCCTTGAGTCGTTCCAAGCCAGCGTCGGTGATCAGTGTTGCATCGTGGAGATCCAGGGCGTCGAGGTGGCTCAATCCTTTCACGTATTCCAACCCCGCATCCGTGATCTTCGCTTGCGACAGGTTGAGTGTGGAGACGTTCTGCAACTCCTTTGCCTCAGCAAATGTTTTCAACTCTGTATCTGTTATCTTCGCACGCGACAGATCCAATCCCCACGGATGATTTATTGGAGCAGGCAGGTCGATGAATTCAACACGGGGTGGAAATGACTCGAACTGAAAGGCGGGGATGCCACCCGGCGGACCATCGGCTGGAGCCTTGGCCTTGTCCCAGAACTCCAGTATCCCGTCGGGATTCACGCGGGACCAGCCGGGTTTCGCTCCCGCTTTCTCCCAAGGAATTGGGGAGAGTGTCTGCGCTGCTGGCCCAGGTTCGGCTTTCGACAAGTCCTGAGGTTGTCCCTTATCTGGAGGTGTGGCGTCTGGACGCCCACAGCCGAAGAGGAACAGAAGGGCGAGGAATAGGCTCCACTTCATGGGGTGGTACTCACGGGATAAGTGGAAGCGATAGAAAACGCCCATTTTATGGACGGTTACCCGCCAGTTAAAGTGCTGCCGGGGTTCAAACTCTCACTTGCGGACCTGTTCGCGGCCCCGAAGCGTCGGAAGAAAAAGCCACGCTGATTGGCCCTCACCACCCCACCACCTCAGAACCAGGATCACGTCGTTTCGCCTCGCGCTCCGTTGCCGAAGCAGCAACGTCTCCGCATACTCCGAGTATCTTGCCTCTCATCACCCACTTGATTCGATAGGACATGCACCGAGCGTATCACCGATGGTGGAGCCCTTCGCTCCACCGGGACATGGAGCTGCTGGAGTTTGGTCACGGCGGGGCGCGGGTTATCGCGTTCCCGAGTTCCCGCGGGCGGTTCTTCGAGTGGGAGAACCGTGGCATGCACCAGGCTCTCGCGCACTATCTCAACAACGGCTGGCTGCATCTCACCTGCGTGGATGGGGTGGATGCCGAAAGCTGGTACGCCTATCACCAACATCCCGGGGGACGTGCGTGGCGACACGAACAGTACACCTCCTACATTATTAACGAGGTTCTGCCCTGGACGCAGTCGCGGAACGGGCACCCGTTCGTCGTGTTGACCGGAGCGAGCTTCGGGGCGTTCCATGCTCTTTCCATCGGACTACGGCACCCGGACAAGGTTCATCGCATCCTGAGCATGAGCGGGCTGACCGACATCAGAGGATTCCTGGGCGGCTACCACAGCGAAACGGTGTATTTCCAAAACCCGGTCGATTTCATCCCGAATGAACACGAGGAATGGCGACTCGATCGTCTCCGCCACCAAAACATCATCCTGGCTGTCGGCAACGGCGACCGACTCGTTCATCAGAACCGCGAATTGTCGGGCAAGCTGTGGGGCAAGGGAATCGGAAACGCGCTTCGAGAATGGGATGGCTTCGCCCACGACTGGCCCGTCTGGCACAAAATGGTGAACCTCTATATCGGTGGGGAAGGGTGATTGGTGGTTGTTGGTTGGTGATTGTTGGTTGTTAGTTGGGGATTGGTAGTTGGGAAATGTGATGGCCTGACACTATCAACAACCAACAACCAACAACCAACAACCAACAACCAACAACTAACAACTAACAACCAACAATCCACAATCCACAGGTGAAACAGGTGATATGTGAAAAAGGTTGGCGTGATTGTCGGTCGGGAATGGTCGTTCCCGCCCAAGTTCATCGATGAGGTGAATCGCCGCAATGTTGGTGTGGTTGCCGAGTTTGTCAAACTCGGCGGCACCCGCATGAATGAGAAGATTCCCTACACGGTGCTGGTGGATCGGATCTCGCACGAAGTACCCTATTATCGGAGCTATCTGAAACATGCCGTGCTGGAAGGCATCACGGTCATCAACAACCCGTTCATGTGGACGGCCGACGACAAGTTCTTCGGGGCTTCCCTGTGTACGCAGCTCGGGCTAGCTCATCCCAAAACCATTGCCCTGCCCAACAAGGACTACGTCCCCGGGATTGTGAAAACCGAGAGCCTGCGGAACCTTGTCTATCCAATGGACTGGCAGGCAATCGTGGATTACGTGGGGCTCCCCTGTATCCTCAAGGACGCCCACGGTGGCGGCTGGCGCGGCGTATACGTCTGCCACTCAATCGAAGAACTCATTCGCTACTACGATAGCTCCGGGCTGCTGACCATGATCGCTCAGGAGTTCATCAAGTGGGAGCAGTACGTCCGGTGTATGTGTCTGGGTCGCGATATCGTGCTGCCGATGCCTTACGATACGAACAACCGGCGATACATCGCCGATGAAAACTACCTCAGTCCAGTGCTTCACAAGCGGGTGATCGATGATTCGCTCAAACTTGTGAAGGCTCTGGGATACGACATGAACACCGTCGAGTGGGCGATCAAGGACGGAGTACCTTACGCCATCGACTTCATGAATCCCGCACCGGACATGGATATCAACTCGCTCACTCCGGCATACTTTGACTGGGTGGTGGCCAAGATGGCCGACCTGGTCATCGACCGCGCCCAGAACCCCAGCCCACAATTGACCGAACTGAAGTGGAGTAAGCTGTTTTAGTGGGGCTCTTTTGTAGGGTGGGTCGAGGCTTTGCGAGCCCCACCAGAACCACGAATACGAAGATGGTGGGGCTCGCAAAGCCTCGACCCACCCTACAAGACCGAGCATTACCCAGCAAGCTGGAAGTGAAAGCTGGAGGCGCACCATGTCAACGGATGCCATTGCCGCATATCACGACCTGCTCACATCGGGATCGAACCTCGCCGCCGATTCGCAAGCAGCGCTGGATAAGGCCCAGCAACTCCGCGGGTTGCATTTTGGCACGCGACCAGTCTGTACCGTTCTGCGTCCGCGTTTCCTGACTCCCGCTCAGTACCGACTGTTGCACGATACGGTTAGCGTTCTGCTCCCCGCATTCCAGACATCGTATGACCGCGCCCTGGTGGACCCGACCTTCCGCAAGCAGTACCGTCTCCACGACTGGGAGGATGAACTCCTCTCCATCCACCCGGGCTATCGCGACCCCAGCCCCACCAGCCGGTTCGATTCGTTCTTTGTGTCCGATGACGAGCTGATGTTCACCGAGTTCAACACGGAAACTCCGGCCGGGGCGGGTTACTCGGATGCCCTCAGCGAACTCTTCTATGGCCTGCCGGTGTTCCAGGAGTTCCAGCGGCGATTCCTCGTCTGGCCAATCCCCGCCAAGCCTGGCGTCCTGCACGCCCTCACAGACTCGTTTCGGCAGTGGCAGGGGAATACGTGCGATCCGCCGCGGATTGCCATACTCGATTGGCGGGAAGTGCCGACGTTCAGCGAATTCGTCCTCTTCTACGACTACTTTCGGGCAATGGGCATCGAAGCGCGGATCGTCGATCCGGAAGATTGCGAATACAGCGATGGGAAGTTAATGGCCGGGGATTACCACATCACGCTGATCTACAAGCGAGTTCTCATCAGTGAGTTGATCGAACGAGGAGGAATGAATCACCCGGTGGTGCGGGCCATTCGCGAACGAGCCGTGTGCATGGTCAACTCGTTCCGGTGCAAGATTCTGTTCAAGAAGGCATCGCTTGCCGTCCTGTCGGACGAAAGAAACGACGGGATGTTCGCGGATGAGCAACTCCGAGCCATTGCCAAACACATTCCGTGGACCCGACTCCTGGAGGAACGGAAGACGATGATCGATGGAAGCGAAATCGACCTCGTGCCGTGGACCCTGGCGAACAAAGATATTCTCGTGCTGAAACCGAACGATGATTACGGCGGGAAGGGAATCGTACTCGGATGGACGGTGGATCAGCCGCTTTGGGAAGCAGCGGTGAAAACGGCCCTTGCGAGCCCTCATGTCGTGCAGCGGAAGGTCCGGATTCCCTCCGAAGCTTTTCCGAGCTTCGAGAATGGCAACCTACAAATTCTCGACCGTATGCTCGACACCAATCCCTTCGTGGCGTTTGGGTCGTACATGCACGGATGCCTCACGCGCATCTCGACCGAGGCTCTGGTGAACGTCACGGCTGGCGGCGGCTCTACCGTGCCGACGTTTTTGGTGGAGGCCAGGTGATCGATCATCATGGCTGCTTATTCGCTAGGGCTGTTGTTGCAGCGATATCTGGCTTCATGGCGGGAGACAGCAGCAATTCGCCGTTCAGATAAACTTTCGTGACTCTGCCCATATGGTCGTAATCAAAGCGAAGCTTCTGGCCGGGGATGACTCGATGTCGATCCTTTTCGTTGGGGACAGAGACAATCTGCGTCAGCATGTTAAACCCAACAGTTGTCACGCCCAGCTCAAAGGAACCCAGAGGAATGTGCCCGACAAGTGATGCCACGGTTGTAACAACCCGTTCCTTTTCATTTTTCGCAAGCTTGTGAGGAGGCCAGACACTTTCCAGTTGCTTCTTGAGATCTGCAAGCACCGGCGCTTGTGCCATCAATGTCATCTTGGTCTCGTTGGTATCCGCAACCAAGTTTCCGTTCTCATCGAAGATTCGGAAGTGGAGCAGATTATTGACCTTGGCCACAAGGATCTCATTCTTGCCCGTGGTTGGGATGTCTCTGACGCTGCTCACGGTGATCAGTTGTAAATCACCCCAGCCGTGAATGCGGAATTCCTCCAAGGGCTGGAAAGCAGGAACGCGAATTCCCAAGATGATTTGGTCGCACCCACCCCGAATCACAAACTCTTCAAATGGGGTGCCCTCGTTTGTCGTGCTTTTTGCAGTTGGCATTCCTAACGCCTCATGCACTTCCAGGCGTGTGTTGAGCGGAACCGTATCGCTGCCGCTGATGCCAATCACTGACGGGACAGCGGTGCAACCTCCCGAGAGGACCGCAAAACCCACGAGCAAGCCGTAACCGAGCCGCATGACTGGCCCTCCCGACCGCACTGTATTTGATTGAAGCGGGAGGATAGACTGTCTGACGGCTGTGTCAAGCCGAAGGCGATTCTTGTCGGGGCTGCTTAATTCTTGAATTTGGGTGGCCGGGGCAGAGTCTTCGATGCCCCGGTCTCGCGTAGCGAGAAAACGAACTGTTGCTTCGCAACACCGGGGCATCGAAGACTCTGCCCCGGCCACCCAACCTGAAGCAGAGAATTAAACTGCCCTGCGATTCTCGTAAAGCCTCTGTCGGACAACGAACAACTCACCACTCACAACACCCCAATAACCAAATATGAATGCCCCGTCACTCACGCTCGGGATCGAAGAAGAGTATCAGATCATCGACCCCGAAACCGGGGAGTTGAAGTCGTTCATCACGCAGATGCTCGAAGATGGCAAACGGACGCTGAAAGAACAGATCAAGGCCGAGTTGCATCAGTCGATGGTCGAGGTCGGGACTGAAATCTGTCAGACTCCCGCGGATGCCCGGGCCGAACTCATCAAACTGCGGCGAGCAATCACCGAACTGGCCGATCGGCATGGGCTGGTCATTGCGGCAGCCGGGACGCATCCGTTCTCATCGTGGGAAAAGCAGGAGATTACGCCGTTCGAGCGATATCTGGGCGTACAGAACGACATGCAGGATCTTGCCCGGCAACTGCTCATCTTCGGAACCCACGTTCACATAGGGATCGAGGATCGGGATTTCCTGATCGATGCGATGAACGTGGCCCGATACTTCACTCCGCACATTCTGTGTCTGTCCACGAGTTCGCCATTCTGGATTGGTCGCAACACCGGGCTGAAATCGTATCGTTCGATCATCTTCCGCCACTTCCCCCGTTCGGGCATGACGCCTCTCTTCGAGAACTGGAGCGAGTACTCGGGAATGGTGGACACAATGGCCCGAACCAACTGCATCCCGGATGGAACGAAAATCTGGTACGATGTGCGGCCAAACTGGCGCTACCCGACGCTGGAATTCCGGATCTGCGATGTGTGTACCAAGGTGGATGAGGCGGTGTGCATCGCTGCGCTGTTCCAGGCGATCATTGCCAAGTTGTGGAAGCTTCGACGCGATAATATCACATTCCGAATCTATCCGACGGAGTTGATCGAGGAAAACAAGTGGCGGGCGGTGCGATACGGACTCGATGGGAAACTTCTCGACCTGGGAAAGCAGAAAGAGGTGCCGGTACGCGACTTGATTCACGAAATGATCGACTGGTTCCTCCGGGATGTGATCGATGAACTCGGCACACGCAAGGAGATAGAATACGCGTATAAGATTCTGGAGAGTGGGTCGAGTGCCGACCGGCAACTGAAGACATTCGAGAAGACCAACTCCACCCGCGCTGTGGTCGATCAGTTGGTGAAGGAGACGCAGGAGGGAATAGCGTAGAATGGAAAAACAAAGTTGAATGGCCACAAAAAAGCACAAAAAGGAGACTTTAGCATCAGGAGTGGGTGATGAGGGTGTAAATAGGAGAAAGCTCGACCCCTCACCCCGCCTGCTACGCAGGCGACCCTCTCCCGCAAGGGGAGAGGGCTTTTTCTCGCCCTCTCCCCTTGCGGGAGAGGGTGGTTCACGAAGTGAACCTGGTGAGGGGTTCTTCCTTGCTCTCACAACACCGATAACTCTCCCACTCCTGATGCTAAAGTGTCACAAAAAGCACAAAAATAAACAAGAGAGTTTGGACAGATCAAAAGGATACAATCTCTCCCTTCAACGCATCAAAACGCACTGTTGTTTTCCTGGTTTTACTTTTGTGCTTTTTGTGCCTTTTTGCGGCTAATCCTCTTTCTTCCGAATAACTCCGTGATTTCGCCGGAGAGGATCATGATTTCCGAATTCAACCAGTCCGGCATTTCGTTTCGCTACCCGACTAACTGGCGTGCCGAGTCAGAGAACTCGGGAGATACCGAGTGGACCGTGTCGGTTTATAGCCCGGCCACAGCGTTCATCCTCTTCGCGCTCCGCCCCGATGCTCGCGACCCGGCCGACCTTGCCGACCAGACGCTCGAAGCCCTCAAGGCGGAGTACGTGGAGTTGGATGCGGAAAACCGGTTGGAAACGATTGCCGGACAACTGGCGATCGGACACGACATCGACTTCCTGACCGTTGACACCGCAATTGTCTGCCGGACGCGCTGCCTGGAAACTCCATCGGGTCCACTGTTGGTGATGTGTCAGACAAGCGAGTTCGACCACGAGCAGAACGACCCGGTTCTGCGAGCAATCGTCGCATCATTGCAGGTGGAAGGGGATTGAGTGGCTTCCGGGTGTGGTTGGGTCGCACGATGAATCATAAGTTTGTTTATGATTGAAGTGATTATTAGTGGATGATTGGGCGTATGCCAAGGCTTGTGACACATGACAATTTGTGACAGCGACTGGCGTTTGAATCTGTGATTGGGATGGAAAATGCCTTGTGATGGTGGCAAAACACATCGTCGCAATCTTGTGAGATTACTGACAACCCCAACAACAGTGACAGACTCTCGGACACCCTCAACTCAACACGTTTGAACTGCTGACAGTCGGCCCGCGTGGGCAGAACGCCCGTCCATGTCTCATTACAAACCACGCCGAGTATAACTTGACGCCCCGCTGAGATATTCGCCCGACAATCCTTGCGCCCTCCCGTGTGCGCGAGGAGGTGTCTAATTTTGGCTTCGGCCCTCCCAATCTGCGGTCAAAATGCTGTTGAATCAATAATTGCCGCAATATTTTCTGAGCGACTCCCCGGTTACAATCCCACGAAAACAGGATCAGAATGGCTCCGATACAGACTGGAGAGGTGGTATCGACAGTAACGATTGCGTAAATGCGGTTGACGAGGTAAGACAGATCGCCGCAAAATGGCGGGATGGAATTGGATCTGCCCAGTACGGAGAAAGGTGCTTTACCTATGAACGCTCGCAAGTGGTTGTTCGGAATCCTCACTGTGAGTTTGACCGCGGTATGTCCGCTGTCATCCGTTCGCGGGGCCGATCCCCTGGATACGGCCGGTGGCCCTGGCAAACCGTACCTCGTCGCGGTTGGAGTCGGCGAATTCAAGGATCCGGCCATTCATGCCCGTCCCACAGCCGATGCGGATGCCAAGGCGCTGCACAAGCTCCTCACCGATCCGAAATATCTCGGCGTAACTGCCGATCGCGCGAAACTCCTTACCTCGGCCGATGCTTCCCGCGAATCGGTTCTGAAGGCCATCGAGGCCGGGGTGGATGCAACGGGCAAGGATGATTTGCTCATCATCGCTCTCTTTGGCCGCGGCTCATCCGTGGCCGAAAAACCCTGCTTCTTGACCGCCGAGACCGTGTTCAAGGAACGAGCCAAGACGGCCTTCACCACAACCGACCTCGAACCGATTTTCAAAAAAATCAAATCGCAAAAGTTGCTGTTCCTCATGGATGTGGCTTACAAGGGCTTCGATCCCGGTACCGAAAAGGTGGCGGAGCCAACCGTCTCGGATTTCCTCAAGCTGGCGTTTGGGGACGCCGATCGCGAGGATAACGCACTCCCGACAAACCGGGTGCTGGTATTCGGGAATCTCCCCTTCCGCGAACCGCTCACCAAGGGCGACCACGGGCTGTTCTACTCGACGCTTTCCGATGGGCTTTCCGGCAAGGCCGATGAAGCACCCTACTTCACGGGTTACGAACCGGATGGACTCGTCACCATCAACGAACTGGCGAAGTATCTGGAAAAAGAAATCCCCAATGGGGCCAGGGCGATCGGCAAGACGGACAAGGAAAAGGAACTCGTCCCGTTCATCATCGGGCAATCGACCAGCCGGTTCTGGATCACGCGGAACCCAGCCGAAACCGAAAAAGTTGCCCAGCATCTCAAGAAGATCACAGCGCTGGTGAAAGATGGGAAGTTGACAGAAGAGGAGGGTAAGGAAGCCACAACCCTGCTGTTCCGGATGCCAAAGCTGAAATGGAGCCAGAATCTCCGCAAGGCGTACCAGGAACTTGCGGATGGAAAGATTACAACGGATGCACTGTCCGCGACCCGCAAGACTCTCAAGGAAGGATTGAAACTTCCCGTTGAAGACGGCGAAACGTATGCCACGAAGGTGACCGAGTGGGTCCGCGAACTCAGCAGCCGCTACATCAAACCGGTCACTCCGGGTGAACTAACGGCAGCCGCGATCCGAGGGTTGTACACCGCCGCTGAGGAACCACTTCCGGCCGATCTCGACGACGCTCTGAAGAAGCCCAAGGATCTGACCGCCGAGCGGCGAACCGAATTGCTGACCGAAGCGCGGGTGCGGCTCGGCAAGCGGGAAGACCTGGAGGGAGACAAGGCGGTCGATCTGTCTTTGACGATGGCTTCCAACAGCCTGAACGATCGATACACGATTTATACCGACCGCGAAGGCGTGCTGAAACTGGCCAGCCAACTCAGGGGCCGATTCCCTGGTGTCGGTATCCAGATTCGTCGCGATGCCGTTCGGGATGGGCTTCTGGTTGCAACTCCGATCAAGGGAAGCCCGGCCTACAGGGCCGGCATCCAGGCCGGCGATCTGATTACCGAGATTCGCCTGGAGGTCGACAATAAGGGGAAACCCCTGCCGGCAGCTGCCACAAAGGTTTACTCGACCAAGGGGATGAAAACCGACGATGCGGTGAACCTGATCCTCGGTGCCCCGGAAACACCGGTCACACTGGTGGTCGATCGCGAGGGGTTCAAGGAGCCCAAGCCCTACCGTCTGATGCGAAACTACGTGATGGTCGAAACCGTCCACGGGGTGAAGCGGAAAGAAAACACCGATTGGTCGTTCTTCCTCGATGAGAAGTACAAGATCGGCTTCGTCAACATCTCGCAGTTCATTTCACTCACGAACGATGATGGCAAGGAACAATTCGGCACGTTCACCGATCTGAAGAAGGCAATTGCCGAGATGAAGAAGACCGGCTTGAACGGGCTGGTAATCGACCTTCGGGAAAACCCCGGTGGATATCTATCTTCGGCAGTGAGCATTTGCGATATGTTCGTTGGGAAGCAGTCGATCGTAACCGTCAAGCCGCGCGTTGGTGCCGTGCGGGAGTACAAGGGAAAGACAGCCGGCGACGACAGCTTCCCGATCGTTGTGCTGGTGAACGGCGACAGCGCCAGTGCCAGCGAGATCGTGGCAGCGTGTCTCCAGGATCATGGCCGGGCCGTCATTGTCGGCGAGAGGACATATGGAAAGGGGAGCGTGCAGGATGTGGCCGAGTTCACTCCCACCGGCGGCGAACTGAAATATACCATCGCGAGGTACTACCCGCCAAGTGGTCGGAACATCGACAAACTCGCCACGGAACAAGATCCCTCCATCAAGGACTGGGGCGTGAAGCCGGATTATGGATTCGAGGTGAAACTCAGTTCGGAGGAGTTGAACGACTGGTTTGAATACAGTCAGGACTTGCACATCATCCCACCGCCGGGCAAACCGATCCCCACCGTCAACCCCGCGAAGGACAAGCAACTCCAGAAGGGGTTGGATCACCTCCGCGAGGTGATCAAGGCCACGGGTAAGGGACCGAAGGATTAAGGACGTCCGCGGAAGCACCCCATCGCTGACGCTCCGGGTTCGCCCAGGCGAACCCGGAGCCATTGTGATTATTAAGCCGTGCCTCAAGTCTTCACAATCTGCGACAAACGGTTTACTGGTCTCTACAATTAATAATGGCAGAAGTTGCCATCTGCTCTTATTGGTTTGTTTGACCGGACCACCGATTTCCACCAAGAAACAGCCTCTTCCTCGCCGCAATGGGTTCGTTTGCTCCGCGGGGAAGTTCGATTTCAACAACCTATTCTCCCTTGCCAGAACATCTTAGGATGTTCGCGTCCGGATTTTGCCCTGAACGCAAGGAAAAGTCTTGCGAGACCAATCGCACTGCTTATATTGGAAGGACTATCCCCGTATCAATACGAGGGGTGGTCAGTGCTTGGTCAATCCCGCGGTAAGTACCTGCTCGAGTGGTCGGACGGGGCCTGGGAAGTGCCAGCACACAGTCGTGTGAGTCCGGTTTTTCGCATGGCTACGAACATCTACGTTGGCAACCTGCCCTGGTCCACCACAACCGACGACCTGTACGCAATGTTTCAGCAGTACGGACAGGTAACCCGAGCCCAGGTTGTGACTGACCGGGAAACCGGCCGTTCCCGGGGCTTCGGATTCGTTGAGATGCCCAACGAGCCGGAGGCCCAAGCAGCCATCGCTGCGCTCAATAACCAAGAAATGAATGGCCGGCCGCTTACCGTCAACATCGCCAAACCCCGCGAAGGCGGTGGAACTGGCGGTGGTGGAGGTTACAGCGGTGGTGGTCGTGGCCCTCGCGGTGGCGGCCGCGGTGGTTATGGTGGCGGTTATGGTGGTGGCTACGGCGGCGGTGGCGGCGGAGATCGCTACTAAGTTTCACCCAACACTCTAGCGAAACGAGTAACAGCGCCCGGTGTGCGGACACGAACGGGCGCTCTTTTTCCGAGGTTTGTGAGCGTATGGCCAAAGAGGAAGCTATCGAAGTCGAAGGCCGGGTCAAAGAGGCTCTGGCCAATACACAGTTCCGGGTCGAACTCGATATCGGCGGCGAAGTTATTGCCCACGTTGCCGGCAAAATGCGGAAGAACTTCATCCGGATCATCCCGGGCGATCGCGTTAAAGTCGAGATCTCTCCTTACGACCTCACCCGTGGGCGCATCGTCTATCGTGGTCGGTAACTTGAGTCGATTTTTTCGGTTTTGCGGGTTTTTTCTTGACAATTTGACCCTTTCCCGTCAATTTATCCCTGTCGCTCAAGGAACGGGCGATTTCCCATCTCACATGGCCACGGAGGGTCACTCCAATGTTCATTCAAACAGAATCCAAGGCCCAGGGTTGGCGTGCCATTGCGGTCTTTGATGACCGCCCGGACGCTCTCATTTTTGTGGGCCGCTCCTCGACTCAGGTTCGACAGGAGTACATCGAGGCGTTCATGGAACTGCTCGATGAGGAAGAACGCGAACACGTCACAACGATCCAGCTTCAACAGTGGAATGGCGCTCCTGATGCCGGCCGCTGGCTTCTGAAGAACGAGCTGAAGGTTCCGGCACCAATGAAACTTCGACTCGCCGCGTAAGACCTGTAGGACGGCCTTCCCAGGCGCCTTCCCAGGCCGTCATGACGGCCCTTCAATCCGCCTGGGAAGGCCGTCCTACTCACAAACCAAGTCCTCGTAAGCGAAAACTCAGGCAAATGGTGTCGTCACTGAGGCACGGTCGCTCACGAGAATCGTGAGCGACCAGAAGCAATTCTGCGAACCTGTACCAGCCAGGATCTGTCGGCAAATCACATCTTCTTCTGTTCAATTTTCCTTCACGCAATCCCGCGAACCACGCACATTGCCCGCGCATCCGGGGAAAGCGGGCGAAGGCACGCAGGATGTCCTATATCTTGTCGAATGAGGAATCGGCGGAAGTTGTGTGGCACCACCGGGCTTGCAACCGGACAGCCCATGACGAACAATGGTACAGTGTAAGTGGCTGAATCCTCTCCCCGACGATCCGCGCTCGGTCAGGTATTGGGCGGCGTAAGCCGGCGTATTGCCCAGCAAGGGCGACCAACAACGAGGAACCTTCCATGAACTCCTATGCTTCGCTCTGCGATGACTTCGGGGTCTCCACCTACCTGCATGGCAAGCTCGAAATGCCATCCGGACGAGAAACCGTTCTGCACTTTTTCGAGGCCGTTCAGAAGGCGTTCCCGAAGATGACGGACTTCGAGAAGCGGAACGAAGACGAATATCTGCTGGAAGAAGAGCGGGATGCCGGAAGCTATCGCTGGACTTCGCTCGATCGCCGCCGGTTGTGTGCGGGCTTCGTGAATCCGCCCACAATCGAGGATGCCGATATGCACAACGAGCGAATTCTGGAACTCGCTCCGTATCACCTCGACCTGTCTGGAATGCAAACCGAGTCGATGGATGTGCTTTATTATTTCGACTTTATGTATCAGGGTAACCACGATGAAGTGGTGGCCGAAGCGCTGGCAACGGGCACGCCGTTAGAGGGATTGTCCCACTTGCCCGCTGGCCGGGTTCTCCTCTACCAGCCAACGCTGATGGTGGCTCTCGATGATGCCTGCCAGCTCCAGTGCCGGCTGAGTGTGGAAACCCGCACGAGCGCGTATCAGGTGCGAACCGGTCAATTCCCGGAAGCTCCGATCTCGGTGTACTTTACGGTTCGGCAGTTTTGGGGGAAGCAACCGTTCAAGACCTATGCGGAGTCGTATCACAACCAGCGGCGAGTGCTGGATGAACTCGTCAACAGCTACGTGATTCCGAACGTGGTCACCCCGCTCGCCAAGGCCATCGGAGCGAAGCAGTAGCAACCGCCTGCTTCCAGATCAAAGAGAAAGCCACCTGCAGGCAGGTGGCTTTCTGCGTGTTTGGCCTTTGCGAGAGCCGTCTCACGATGCGGTTCCACCGAATCGCTCCGCGAACGGATTGATTGCTTCGCCATCTGAAGAGAGAACGGCGAAAACCACCTTTGCGAATGAACCCGCGAATGAACCACGAAGTGCCTTGGCGAACAACTGGGCAATCTCCTCGGGGTCGTTCTTGAAAACGCCGCAACCCCACGCTCCCAACACGGCGGAATCGTGTCCATGCCCCGCCATTATTGTCAGCACCTTGTCCACTCGGTTGCGCATCTCCTCGTGGATCGGCTCGCGCTTCCTGTCCCGAATCACACCCGCATTCACAGCCGGTGAAGTGACAAACCCACACAGATAGGGCTTATTCAACAATTCCCCTTCATCGTCCTTGATGATAGGCACCCGCGGCGAATAAATGGCATAGTTCGAGTAGAACCCGCCCGGCATGTGCGCATGATGCTGGTACATCGGGTTGCCGTTGATGCAGGGATACAAACCCGATGCGCGACAGAGCGATTCTTCCTGCGCGCGGGCACCGCCAAGGAAGCCGCCGCCCGGGTGTCGCGCTGATGCAAAGTTGAGAGCAACCGGCTGATACCCTTCTGCGACCAGCTTTCGCGCAGCCTCAAGGGTGGTGTCGTTTATCACCTCGAAAACGGTCTGACGGTCGGTTGATGTGTAACGGGGAAGTGGTGCATCGGGTGGGTATGAGACAGTGCCATGCCTTGCTTCCGCGAGCAAGTGTTCGATCTGCACTGTTTGACCGGCCGGGTTGGTGTACTGCCCCGTGGCAAGGATTTGGACGGTGTCCTTGGCAATCGTGGCAGCCCGGCTTCGACTGGGATACATACACAGCTCCGAGTTTCTTTACCTCCTCTTTCTTTACCTCCTCTTTCTTTACCTCCTCGGACACTGTGGGGAGCGATTGGGTTCGGGTATAATCGCGCAGGAGGACAAACCTATGCCGATTCACGACTGGACCAGAGTGGAAGCGGGAATCTTCCACGATTTTCACGGTGATTGGATACAGGTGATCAAACACACTCTGAACGATGGTCTGCTTCCCCCGGAGTATTACGCACTCTCTGAGCAGGTGGCGGTGGGAGTGGAACCCGATGTGATTGCGCTGAGGGACCGCTCGGCAGACAACGCCACGGATGGGAATGGGGTACTTGTGGCAGAGCCGAAAACTCGTTTCAGTGCTCAGCTCGGAACCCGTCTTCCCCGCAAGAGGAATCAGGTGGCAGTTCGGCATATCAGCGACGACAAGGTGGTTGCAGTGATTGAGATTCTGTCGCCCGGGAATAAAGACAGCAAGCACTCGATTCGGGCGTTCCTCACCAAAACTGTTGATTTATTGGCAAAGCGAGTTCACTTGCTTCTGATTGACCTATTTCCGCCAACTCCGCGCGACCCACATGGTATCCATGCCGTGATTCAAGAGGAATTGGCAGGGACGGAGTTGGCACTGCCTGCCGATAAACCATTAACTCTGGCAGCGTATGAAGCAGATGTGCCACCAATGGCATACGTCGAACCGGTCGCGGTTGGCGATGTGCTTCCTGACATGCCGTTGTTTTTATTTCCAGGCGGACACGTTCTGGTGCCACTGGAGAAGACTTACCTGAAAGCGTGGGAAGGTGTTCCTGCCCGTTGGCGGAAGGTGATCGATCCCCAATCTCCCTGACATTAAGTGTTGTCATGCGATAGATGGCGACTGGAGCGGCGGCAGATCCGCGCCGCGCAACGCCTGCTTCAAAGCTTCCGCAGTGAGGTAGTTGATGTAGAAGGTGTGCGTCGTTGGCTGCTTGAAGATATTCAGTATGAATTGATCAATGCCCGTGCGTTCCAGCTTTCCTCGAATCGAGGGCTGACGGAGTAAGTCAAGTGCTTGGTTCAAACGCGAGTCGTTCACCGGTGCATAAGGTCCACTATCGGGAAGTGCGCCCGCGGCATCCAATTCGAAGAGGTAAAACCCCTTCCCCCTGGCTGGAATCTTACAACCCAGCAAGCCCATCATACGCCTCAAGAGTTGGTCCACTCGCTCTTCGCCTCGGCCGCTGGTAATCGTGTCCAGATCGGCACCTTCCAGGCCTGTGGGCCGGGAACGCAGACTGCCATCCGACTGCAATTCTGACGAACGAACTTGGAGTGAGCCCGTGTTCGCGTCGATGAGCCAGATCGCTTCATGGTAGATCAACGGACGGCCAAGCTCCTGGACGAGCGCGGTGGCGATTTTCCTGTCGTGCGGAGCTAGCGGAAGATCGAGCCACGTTCCTCGTTCGGGAAAGTACCTCCAAAAGATACGCATCGCACATCCCGAGGCTTTCCAGGTCTTCGCACCCGGCCTCCATTCCAACACATATCCGAGACGCTGCACGATACGTTCGAGTGCGGCCACTGTTGGCTCTGGTTCGAGGTCCACCGCGCCGACCCCGGCAATTTGAAACACTTCCATGAAATGACCCTAATGGAAAGTGCCAGGATCGTACCATTTCTTGCATTTTGACTCAGCAGGAAGTTCGTCAAAGTAGCAGGCACACGGAGTGTGCCTGCTACTTTCTTTCTTGCCAAGGCGTTATTACGGCATCATTCGGCGGATGTAGTCCAGTACCCGTTCCTTCAGGGCTGGCGGCAGGGCCTCGATCTCCTTCTCATCCAGTTTCCCATCGCCGTTCAGATCGTAGCGTTTGAACACACTCTTGAACTGTTCGGGGATCTCGACGCCACCAGCGGGGATTTTCACGGCTGCCTTGGGTCCATCGGTCGCCGCGGCCTTGCCGGGGCCATCGATGAAGTATTCCACATAGCCCAGGTGCATCTCTTCATAGGTTTGCTGCCCCCAACGTACCGCTTTCGTGGGGTCTGGGTTGGCGGGGTTGCCCTCGCTGTTATCGAACCATGCTGTAAACGACAGACTACTCCCCTTGGGAGCGTATACGGGAGTTGCGAAACGGTAGAGCAGTTGCCAGTTGAAGTCGTAGTGCGGCACATCGAGGAGTGTGGTTATCTGCCCATCGGGCGTCTTTAATTCGTACTTCGCAGCTTTCCCGCGCAGGTGCATGTGTGGCGCGAATGCCAGAATGCGAGCATCGAACGGAATCGGAATTCGGGCATCGACCTTGTAGTTGCTATCCCCCGGCGGGATCAGGAACTTGTTGTTCACAATGCCGGCCACCTTGACCTCGTGCCGGGGCGGTGCCTTGGCGAACACCAGCCCGAACTTCGTCTGATCCTCCGTTGCCTTCCCGTTTGGGGTGTAGTGAATCTGGAACCGCAGAACACAGCCTTTCGGCAGCTTCTTCGCGTAGCCCTCGGGGTAAATCAGGACGCTGTTGCCGGGTACATAGATGGCGAAGAATCCCTGAGCTTCCTCGCGCCCATCTTCGGCACCCGGACGAATCGCTCCGATCCCGGCATTTCGCTGCGGCAGAATCCCTTTGGGAATCGCGTGAACGAGGACGTGGTGAACCACCTCGCGGGCGGTCGGCTGCACCTCCAGTGCCTGCACCCACTTGTCTTCATCCAGATTCGTTTCCACAGTCACGTTCTGATACGGCATCGTGCCTTCAGCCTTGATCGCAATGGGCTTCGGAAGCTGGAACACCACATCAGGCTTGCCGATCAGCCAACCCGATTCGTAT
>Ga0206850_10084_pt1 | contig 33870 bp, 29 predicted proteins | sample Alteio_BWOrgCont_16_FD_152885 | JGI IMG/M metagenome (GOLD analysis project Ga0206850, IMG submission 152885) | Enriched cells from forest soil in Barre Woods Harvard Forest LTER site, Petersham, Massachusetts, United States -... | ecosystem: Environmental > Terrestrial > Soil > Temperate forest >...
TTTGCGCCGTCTGGAAAAGTTGCGCTGAGGAATCAGCAAAGACGGGCGCATGGAGAAGCATTCCAAGCACCATGCACGCCAACATTGGGGCGCGCACGGAGGCGCAAAATCGGCGCAAAGGCAAAAGGGCAGAAGGGATGGACCGCATAAGTCACTCCATTTCGTCACAATTCATGACAAAAAAACGAAAGAGCATGATTTTCCGCACGATGAACAAATCCAAGAGAGAGAGTTTTTACGGGCCAAAGTCCATAAAAACATCTTTTCCACTTAGGGCGCGAAATATATAAACTGGAGCCTTTTAAACCCCTCAAATTCAGGCTAGAATCAGCTTTCTTTCCAGGGGAACTCCAGTAACGCGTCCAGGTTCGCGGCCTTCATTCCCAGTTGAAGAAGCCGGTCAAAACCCACTGCTACCCCCGAACATGTCGGCAGTGTGTCGCCAATGTCACTCATATCCTTAAACCAAAGGCTGTCCAAGGGGGGCACGGGTTTTCCCGACGCCAACCGCTTCCGGTTTTCCGCCTCAAACCGACGGCGATATTCGGCCGAATCCTGAAGTTCTTCGTAGCCGTTTCCCAGTTCCATCCCGCCTCCGAAAACTTCAAACCGAAGGGAAGCCTTGGGCTGTTTGGGATCCGGCAATGCTTGGGAAGAAAGCACTCGCGGGAAGCCGTGAATGACCGTAAAAACCTCGGGATCCAAACTGGCCTCGACCACCTCGGACATCAGGAAATTCAAAAGGTCTGGAATTTCGGAAAAAACTTCGGGGTTAAGGCCCTGTTTCAACTGCTTCACAATGGAGGGATGCGATGCCAACTGCTCCTGACTGGCTAAAAAAGGCGACAAACCGGTCGCCTTGGAGAAGGCTTCCTCATAGGAAACAAATACGATGGGCCTTGTTCCCGCAATAAGACGGCATAATTCCACCGTCTCTTCCATCATGCGCTGGAGGGCAAATCCGTGCCGGTACCATTCGATGAGGGTAAACTCCGGATTGTGCCGTGGTCCGCTCTCCTCCAGCCGGAAAGCCTTGCTGATTTGAAAAATGTCCGGATAGCCCCGCGCCAGGAGCCGTTTCATATGCGGTTCGGGTGAGGTCTGAAGAAACCGGGGAAAAGGTTCGGAGGCGCTGGGAACTACGAACAGGTCGATGTGAAAGTCATGCGAGGCTCCCTGTGAAAGCAGCGGGGTATCGACCTCCAGCACATCGCGGGCCGCGAAGAACGATCGGATCCTGGCGCAGGCATCGGCCCGAAACCGGGCCGCCTGGATTTTATTTCGCACGCTCCACGTATTCACCGGTGCGGGTGTCCACGCGCACCTTCATGCCTTCGCCGATGAACAGGGGGATGTTGATTTCCGCACCCGTTTCGATGGTGGCCTTTTTCGTCACGCTGTTGGCGGTGTCGCCCTTCACCGCCGGTTCCGTGTAGGTGATTAGAAGATCCATGAAAATCGGAGGCGTCACGGAAATGGGCTTTTCGCCCCAAAAGGCGATTTCACATTCGGTGTTTTCCAGCAGCCATTTCTCCGCGCCTTCCATGGCTTCCTTGGGAATTTCCACCTGCTCGTAGCTCTTGGTATCCATGAAGGTGTAGTTCTTGCCGTCGGTAAAGAGAAACTGCATGGTGGTGTAGCTGATGTCGGCTTCCTCGAAGCTTTCGCCCGACTTGAAGGTGCGCTCGAGTTGCCGTCCCGTGAGCAGGTTCGTGAGCTTGACGCGGTTAAAGGCCTGGCCTTTTCCGGGTTTGACGAACTCGTTTTCGACGATCATGCAGGGCTGGCCGTCGAGCATGATGCGCGCGCGCTTGCGAAATTCGTTGGTGCTGATCATTCCCATTTTAGAACCCCGCTTCAGGCATGGTCACCCGGCATTACTAGCTTGTCCGTTTTTCCACCAAAACCCGGCTAGATGTAGCAAAACATGGATCCCACTCCAATGCCATCCGCATCCGATGCGAAGGCCACACCCATGTGGCAACGGGAGTGGCAGGCCTCTTTTCGGAATCCCGGGGAACTCCTGGAGTTTCTCGAACTGGATGCGCGGGAAGCGCCGCAACCTCTGGACTTGAACCCCCGTTTTCCCTTTCGCGTGCCGAGAAATTACGCGGCGCGCATGCGCAAAGGCGATTGGCACGATCCTCTCTTGCGGCAGGTGCTGCCGCTTCGTGCCGAAGGAAACGAACGCCTCGGATTCACCGAAGACGCCGTGGGCGATGGCGCCGCGCAGGCCGGCCCGGGGCTATTGCGAAAATACCATGGACGTGCTTTGCTGGTGCTCACGGGTGTCTGCGCGGTGCATTGCCGTTATTGCTTCCGGAGGGAATTTCCCTACGAGGATCTGCCCGCCGGTCGGGCAGAGTGGGAGCAAACCTATGCTCTCCTCGCGACTGACCCGGAGGTGACGGAAATTCTCTTTTCGGGCGGAGATCCCTTGTCGTTTTCGGATGCGAATTTGCGCTGGCACTGGGAACGGGCGCTCGCGCTCCCGCACGTCAAGCGCCTCCGCATCCATACGCGCCTGCCCGTCGTCCTTCCCCACCGCATCGACGCGAACTTTCTGGAATTGACGGAAGAAATGGCGGCCCGGAAGCCCCTCTTCATCGTCCTGCATGTGAATCATGCCGGAGAACTCCATGCGGAACTCGCAGAACGGCTGCGGGCGCTGAAAAGCGCGGGCGCCACGTTGCTAAACCAGGCGGTGCTCCTGCGCGGTGTGAACGACACCGCCGATGCGCTGGCGGAACTCTCGGAAAAGCTGCTGGAGATCGGCGTTCTCCCTTACTATCTGCACCAGCTGGACAGGGTGCGCGGCGCGGGACACTTTGAGGTGCCGGAGGAAGAGGGCCTGATGCTGATGGACGCCCTGCGCGGGCGACTTTCCGGCTATGCCGTTCCGCGCTACGTGCGCGAGGTGGCCGGGGAAATTTCCAAACTGGACGTGGCCACCTCGATCATGTCTCAAATGTCTCAATAAAGGCCTGCCCGGAAAACCTGAATCAAAGATTCGCGTACTTCAAGTATTCGAGATCGGATTCTTGGGCAGCACTCCGGCTTTGATCAGGGGTTCCTGAAACCGTCTGCGCAGCCAGCGATCGATCTCTGAAGCCGAAGTCAAACGCAACACGTCCCGCACGCAGCCGCGCGCTTCTTCGTAGGAGACGGCGCGCGTCAGGCGTTTCATCTCCAGCAGTTTGGCGGGACTCATGGAAAGCTCATCCATGCCCATGCCGATGAACAGGATGGCCATATAAGGGTCCGCTGCCATCTCCCCACACACCCCCACGGGAATACCCTGTTCGCGCGCCACGTTCACCACGGTCTGAATTTGACGAAGCACTGCGGGACTGTGGGGTTCATAGAGATCCGCAATGCGCTCGTTGACCCTGTCCACCGCCAAGGTAAACTGGGTGAGATCATTGGTGCCGATGCTGAAGAAATCCACTTCGCGGGCCAGCTCCTCCGCCAGCACCACCGCCGCAGGAACCTCGATCATGCAGCCCACTTCCAGATCTGGATCAAAAATCTGGCCGCGCGCGCGCAATTCCGAACGCGTTTCATCCAGAATTTTCCGCGCGTCCCGCAGCTCCTGCAGGTTGCTGATCATCGGGAACATGAGACGGACGTTTCCGCGGACGCTGGCGCGCAGGATGGCGCGCAGCTGGGTTTTGAAAATTCCGGGATTGCTGAGGCAGACGCGAATGGAACGCCAACCCATGTAAGGATTCTTCTCCCCGGTGATGTGGAGCCCGGGCACGAGCTTATCCCCGCCCGCGTCCAAAGTGCGGATGGTCACCGGATAGGGCGCCATGCTTTCGGCCAGGTAGCGGTAGGCGGCATACTGTTCTTCCTCCGAGGGCATCTCCTGGCGGATGAGGAAAAGGAATTCCGAGCGGTAGAGACCCACTCCGTCGCTGCCATAGTGAAGCACGTTTTCCACCTCGACCGGCAATTCGATGTTGGCCTTTAGGGCCACATGCTTGCCGTCGCGCGTCACCGAATCCAAATCGCGCAGTCCGGAAAGCTCCTCCTCCTCCACGAAATGCGCCATCCACTTCATCTCGTATTCCTTGATGTCGCGCAGGGAGGGGTTCAGAATGACCACTCCTGTGTTTCCGTCCACGATGAGCGTCTGGCCCGGTTCAATGCGGATATCCCGCCACGACAAGCCAGACACCGCCGGGATCTCTAGCGAACGCGCCAGGATCGCCATATGGGACGTCTTGCCGCCCATCTCGGTGCACAGGCCGAGCGTGTTCTTGGGATTGAATTGGGACAGCTCCGAAGGCGTGAGGGAGCGCGCGAAAACGACGATGGGATCGGACAGCTCCAGCACCGCTTGGGAACTTTCTGAGAGGGTCAGAATGTCGATGACGCGCGTGGCGACATCGCGCAGGTCGATCATGTGATCCTTGAGAAATCCTCCGGCGGCGGCGTCAAAGCGCTCCGCCAGCAGGTTCATCTGGCGGTAAAAGGCATATTCGGCGCTGTAAAGATTTTCGCGGATGTCGCGGAACACCGTTTCGAGAATCTCCTGATCCCGCAGGATGAGGATGTGGCTGTCAAAAATGCGCGCCTCGTGATCGCCGATGTCCCCGCTGACGCGATTCTTAATCCCTTCGATTTCCTTTTGCGCGCGATCCAAAGCGCGATGCAGGCGCACATCCTCGGCCTCCACCTGCTCGGGCGCAATCAGGCGCTTGGGCACCTCCCGCCGCTCGGGGTGCATGAGATACGCGGGACCGATGGCGATCCCCGGAGAGACCGGAATCCCGCGCACGATGAGGCGCGAAGAGGAGGAACCATTCATGGGGATTTAACCCTGACGGAAATGCTCCTGAAACAATTTTTCCACGGCCTCCATTGCGTCCGCCTCGTCCGGTCCTTCGATTTCGACCCGAATCGTGGCGCCATATTCAGCCGCGAGCAGCATGATGTTCATGATGCTCTTGGCGTTGGCGGGGATATCGTCCTTGGTGAAGGTGATGCGGCTTTGAAACTTGCCGCAGGTCTGCACGATGGACGCTGCCGGCCGGGCATGGATGCCCGACTCGTTTAGCACCTTAAGTTCCTTGGTCACCATCCCGTACTCTCCTTATTCTCCTCTTCCAATTCAATGCGCACGCGCGCCTGGTATTCCATGCCTTCGGAAAGATGCACATTCCAGACCGTCGCCACGACTGTTCCCTGATAGACCCGCTCGTAACCTTCCTCGCTTTGGCTTACGGTCTCGATGGCGTCTCGCCACAGGGCGAAGGCACCTTTCGCCTCCAAGTTGCAGCGCAAGCGAAGCCATTCGTCCTTAAGACCGAGCCGGTTCACGCCGGGCATCTCCCCGTGGGAAGCCAGGATGTCTCGCCGCTCTTCCCCGCCTTCGGCCCAGAAAACATAGCGATCAGGCGCATTCCCCGCGAGCAGGCAGAACAGGCTTTCCGCGACGAAACGAAAATCCGCCCGACCCTGCTGGCATTCAAAGTTCCAGACGACTTGCAAAATATTTTCGGTGAACAAAAGGGAATAGATCTTTTCCACTTTCAGCAGCGCGCCTTCCGCCGTGCGCGCCTGGCCGTCAAAACGGATTTCCACGCCTTCCACGCCGTCGGGTAGCGAAGTGCAGATGGCCTTGCCGAAATTCAATTCCGAGGCCGGGAATTTTTTCTGGCGCCGGTAGTCTTCAAAAGAGGTTCCGGAGGGGAGCAGCCATTCCGAAAAGTCCTCGCGCGTCCGGCGATCGTAAATGAGAAAATCCTGCAGTCCTTCTTCCTTGGAGCTGAGCTGATTCTCCAGTTTGTCTCCCCCCTTGGGGCCCGACACGATGGAGCCATGATAGGCCTCGGGACGGCGCGTCAGCGTGTCGCAGAGATTGATTCCCGTGCGTTTCAGCCAAAACTGATCCACCGCGCCGCCTGCGGTAAAGGAAAGCAAAAATCGGTTGGTATTGAGAAGGTGCTCCAGGCGGCCGTCAAAATTCCAGTCGGTCTCTTCCCAAGTGTAGGGCGCTCCCTTCAACAGTACCGGATCCATTTGCTTTTGCGCGGCAATGAGCTGACGGTAGAGGGCAAAACGCAGATGCGGCAGATACAAGCCGCCGAACACGCCGTGCCAGTAGGCGCAATTGCACTGGGATTGCCACACGTGATCCCTCGCGGCTTCCGCGGCCTTGGCGGGAAGCGAGGCCTGGATGTCGTCAAGCAACCGCGACAGGCGCAGTCCCTGCTTGTGCATGCGGTTGCTCTCGGGATATTTGGCGAGAAAATTCCGCCAGAAAACTCCGTGCACGAAAAGCGCCGCTTCCGCGCCCTTCCCCGATGCCTTGAGAAATTGCTGGAGCTCGCGGAACTTCGGCAAATCACCGGCATTCTGCGCCCAGGCCATCATCTCTTCGTACGAGGCCGGAGGCAAGTAAATCAGGCCGAGGTTTTTCCCGCTCCGAAGGCCCTCACAAACCGGCAGGACGGAGAAGGATTCGGGTTCGGCTTCCAGGGCGGAAAAGAACCGGTTCAGCCAGCCTTGGGTGTAAACGGTTTCAAAGGTTTGCGGCCAGTCTCCGAATTTTTCGCCGTCGTCTCCGAACACAACCTGAACCTGCGGCGCGGTGTCGAGCTGACGAAGATTTGCAATCGCGTCCTCAACCGTGCGGAACGGGATGGTGTCCCGCACGCCGTCGTGGATGGGAAACAGTTTCAGGCGATAGCCCTGATCCTCGGTTTCGAAATAGCCGTCCAAATCCGCATCCGTCTTTCCCATCATCTTGAAATGGCTGCCGTCCAGGACCACGTATTCGATGCCGCAACGCGCGATGGAGGCGACCAGCGAAGGCTCCCAAACGCGTTCCGCCAGCCACATGCCTCGCGGGGCGGTTCCAAAAAGTTCCTCCACGCGCCGAGCGAGCTTGGCTATTTGGCCTTCCCGGTCGGCGTCACGGAGCATGGGAAGGATGGGCTCATAATAGGCTCCCGCCAGGATCTCCACCCGTCCGGCTTCGCAAAGGGCGCGCACGTCGCGCAGGTATTCCGGCCGATGCTGCTCCAGCCAGTCCAGGAGAATGCCGGAGAAATGCAGGCTGACGCGAATCCCGGGATGTTCCTTCAGCACGTCGAGAAAAGGCCGGTAAGCACGGTCGTAAGCCCGGGCGAAAATGAAGTCGAAATTTCCGACCGGTTGGTGGTTGTGAAGGGTCCAAAGCAGGCGGATCATGGTAGTCTTCTCTTCACCTCTTCAACATCGCAACAGCCATGAACAAGGCCGGGGAGAGGGCTCTCTAAAAGTTAAGTGGTCACACCATTCGAACAGTTAAAACAGGTGCACGTTCACGTCTAAGCCCTTGCGATTCACCGAGCGAAGCAGGGAATCCGTGCTTTGCAACGTGGCGCGCAAATCACGGTGCAAACTGGTGTCGCTCAAGAGCGCCCCAATGGTGCCATTTTTCGAATTCATTTTTGCCAGAACCTCCTCAAGGCCCTGAGCCACGCGTTCGCCGCGCTCGGAAAGTTCCTTGGCGTTTTGAGAGGCTTCCTGGCCGTTGTTCACTATCTCCTGCACCTTGGGCTCCTGGGAACGCACGAACCCGTCCATTTCGCGGCTGAGACCGTGCAAGGTGCCGACACCTTCGCGAATTTGAGGATCGACATCCTTTTCCAGGCTGGAGAGACGCTGCGTCAAATCTTCCGTGGTGGTAAGGAGGTTGTTCACCCGCGAGGCAAATTCCGGATGGCCCACCGTGCTGTCCACCACGCCGCGCAAAGTGTTCACTAGCGAATCCGCTTCCACAAAGACTTCGCCCGCGACGCCCATGGCCTCCGCGATGCCCGCATCCAACGTGCCCTCGAAATTGCTTCCCGGCGAAGCCTCTTCGGCGGACTGCCCGAGGCGGATGCCGAGCTGCCGCTCCCCCATGAGCCCGATGTTCTGAATGCGAACCTCGGAATCCTTGGGAAGCAGCAGGCCATGCCGTACCTTGAACGTCACCCGGACACCGGTTCCTTCCAGTTCCACACCGGTGACCTTGCCCATGGGCACGCCGTTCACCTTGACCGGATCTCCTTCTTCCAAAGTCGAGACCTGATCGAAGCGCGCATAGTAGGTGTCGGTTTTGCGGCCTGGTACCGTTTCCTTGAGGAAGTAAACGCCGAACAGCAAAAGCAGGAGAGAGGCCAGCACGAAGGTGCCGACCATGATGTTGCGGGCGCGGGGACTCATCTTGATTCCTTGCGATTCCTTATTCTTGGTTATTCGTGCACTTCGGTGGAAAGACGTTCCACATCGCGGGGCGCAGTCTTGCCCTTCATGGTTTCGATCAGTTTCTCGTTGAACAGCTTGGCGGCGTCCACGCCGTTCATCTTAAGGAGCATGTTCATGGCGATGACCTCGGAAATCACCGTGATGTTTTTGCCGGGGGAAATGGGAATGACCACCTTGGGAATGGAAATGCCGATGGCCTCGGTGTAAATCGGATCCAGGCCGGTGCGGTCGTAGTTGTCCCCTTCTCGCCAATGCTGCAGTTCCACCACCACCTCCACCTTCTTGGCGTTGCGGATGGCGCGGATGCCGAAAAGTTTCCCCACGTCCACGATGCCGACTCCGCGAATTTCCATGTGGTGGCCGAGCACCTTGTTGCCCTTCCCTATGAGGGAGCGCCCTTTGCGGATGAGGTTCACAATATCGTCCGCCACCAGACGATGGCCGCGCTCCACCAGATCGAGCACGCACTCGCTCTTCCCCACGCCGCTGTCGCCGATGTAAAGCATTCCGACGCCGTACACATCCACCAAGGACGCGTGCACCGAACAGTAGGGCGCGAACCAATCCTCCAGAAGATCCTGCGCTTCCGTGCAAAAATCCATGGTTTCCCGGGCGGTTGTGCAAACGGGTACGTTCTGTTCACGGCACATCCCGAGCAGTTCCTCATGGGGGCCTGCGTTATGGGTCAGCACCCAGAGCGGCGAGGGAAAAGCCTTGAGTCTTTCAAAAATCTTACGGCGTTTTTCCGGCCCCACCGATTCGAGGTAAAACCACTCCGTGGTGCCGATGACCTGCACGCGCTGGTGACTGTAAACCTCGGTGAAGCCGGCCAGGGCCAGCCCGGGACGATGCAGATTGGGCTCAAGAATTTCGGCGGCCAAAGAGGATTCCGGCGTTTTCAAGGTCAGCGAAAGCTCTTCCTTGAAACGAAAGAAAAAGTCCCTCATGGGGAGGGACCTTTTACGGTGTATTTCCAAACGGCTGAAGTCGATGGTCTCGGCCACGCGGGCTTCTCTCTTTCGGCTTTTTAATTCTGCAGGTTTTGCAGGACTATGCGACCACGGCCGCTGCGGCCGGAACGGATTTGTGCCCCTTTAATTTTTCCTTCTCCTTTTTGAGCTGCCGCTCCACTTTTTCCAGCATCGCTTCTATGGCCTTTCCCATCGTCTCGTCTTCGGCCACCGCGCACACCGACTTATCCAAGATTTTTACGATGCTTTCCGCCTTGTGAACTCCGCTTTTCTCGGCGTCGAGGATGATGTGCACCCCCGTGATGGAATCGTTGAATTTCGCCATCTTTTCCAAACTTTCCTGCAGATTTTGATGAAGCTGGGGGGAAGCGTGGAAATGACGGGCTGTAATCTGAATCTTCATGAGCGTCTCCTTCTCTCTGGGACGACAAGTGCGAACAACTAATGTCCCTGAGGTTAATCTATAATAAACCCCTCCCATTGGACCCGTCTTTTGAGCGGTTTATTATGCTGTTTGTTTTGCTGTTTGGCATACCGCGTTTTAAAACGGTTCACCCAAATTCCATCAAGATTCAATACTGCTTGCGCAGCCGCGCGGGCAGAATTTCCAACTGGTCCCGGTACTTGGCCACCGTGCGTCGGGCGACTTCCAGCCCGCTTGATTTGAGAATTTCGACGATTTTCTGATCGCTGAGGGGCTGGCGGGGATCCTCCCCCTCTATAAGCTTTTTAATCTCATCCTTGGTGGCCACGGAGGACACTTCACTGCCGTCGCTCTGAGTCACGCTGGCGGTGAAGAAATACTTGAGTTCGAAAATGCCATGTTTCGTCTGCACATACTTGCCGTTGGTCACTCGGCTGATGGTGGAAATGTGCATCCCGATTTTGTCCGCCACGTCCTGCAGAATGAGCGGCCTCAGGTGGGTCGGCCCTTTCTTGAAAAAATCCGGCTGCGCTTCCATGATGGCGTGCATGACCTTGAGCATGGTCGATTTGCGCTGTTCAATGGCGCGGATAAGCCAGGTGGCGGAGTTCAGCTTGGATCTCACGAATTGCTTCTCGTCGGCTGTGGCTTTGCTTCCCTTGCGCAGAAGGTTGGCATAAGCCCGCGATATCCGCAGCGAAGGCACGGTTCGATCGTTCAGCATGAGCACGAGTTCTCCCTCGATTTCCTCCACGATCAAATCGGGTATCACCGTCGTGGAGGTCGTGGCGGCCAAAAGCCTTCCGGGATGCGGTTCCAGCACGCCAATTTCCTTGATGGCCGCCTGGATCTGTTCCGGAGAGACCTCGTATTTTTTGGCCAGGGCCGCAATTTTCAGGCGTTCGAGCAGATCGAAATCCTCCTCGATGATGCGACGGGCCAAATCCCCGACCGGTTGGGAACGCCGGATTTGGATGAGCAGGCATTCCCGGAGATTGCGCGCACCGATGCCGGGTGGCTCCAGGGATTGCAGCACGTGCATGGCCTCACGGATACGGTTGTCGGTTTCTGCCAGGGGAAGACGGCCTTCCAGCATTTCCTGAATTTGTCGATGCAGGGGTTCCATGTCCGGCGGCACCACTTTTTCCCCGGTTTCAGGATCCGGCTGCGTGTCCGCAACGAGATATCCGCGATCATCCAGGCTGTAAATCAGGTACTCCACCAACTCGGCGACGCCGGGTTTTACCTCCCTATCGTGAAGCTGATCCAACAGATGGTCCTGCAGCGATTTCGCGTAAACAGGCACCCGTTCAAAATGTTCGTCGGGGCTTTCCGTCTCCTCGTTGTGCTTGCCTCCGGCATCGAATCCCTCTTCAAGGTAGGTGTCCCAGTCGATTTCGTTTCCAGATTCAGCCTTTTCGGAGAGGATTCGATCGGGGCTGTCCTCCTCGGGGGCGGCGGCTTCTTCAGACCGCGGCGCTTCCTCGGAACCTTCACCGAGTCCCTCGCCCGAGTTGTCGCCGGGATCTTCGCTGGTGCCCTCCTCGCTCTTTTTCTGCTCTTTCTCCTCTTCCTCAAGAATCTCATCCTCCGTGGTTTCCAGCAGGGGATTCGACTCCAGCTCCTGTTTCACCACGGTTTCGAGCTCCATGGAGGTCATCTGCAGGAGTTTGAGCGATTGAATCATTTGGGGCGAGAGCCTTTGCTCCATCCCCACGTTCATGTTGAAATTCAATCCGAGATTCATGATATCCTTAGCCGCACAACCAACCCGTCTAACCTATAACCTATAATCGATATCATCAGCGGATAGCCCATGAGCAACCCAAGAGGTCTTCAACCGAGCGAAAACGATTTTCCCAGATAAATGCGGCGGGCTTCCTCGTCCTGCGCCAGATGTTCGGCGCTGCCCTCCACCAAGACCTTGCCCTCAAACATGATATACGCCCGGTTGGTCGTGGCCAGCGTTTCGCGGACGCTGTGGTCCGTGATGAGAATGCCCATGCCCCTGTCCCGGAGCGCAAAGATAACCGACTGGATATCCTCCACCGCAATGGGATCTATTCCCGCGAAGGGTTCGTCCAACAGAAGAAAATCCGGACGCGTGGTAAGCGCACGCGCGATTTCCAAACGGCGGCGCTCGCCGCCGCTGAGGGTGTACGCCTTGTTCTTCCGCAGCCGCGCGATTTTAAACTCCTCCAGCAGCCTAGAGGTTTCCTCGTACCGCTGCTTGCGGCCCATGCCGCGCGTCTCCAGAATGGCGAGCAGGTTTTCCTCCACGGTGAGCTTGCGGAACACCGACGTCTCCTGGGGCAGATAGCCGAGTCCAAGCCGTGCGCGACGGTACATGGGCAAGCGGGATACGTCCCGATCCCCGATGAAAATGCGCCCGGAATCGCCGCGAATCATGCCCACCATCATGTAAAAGGAAGTGGTTTTGCCCGCGCCGTTGGGACCGAGCAGGCCCACCACTTCGCCCTGATTCACATGGATGGACACGCCGTCCACCACGCGGCGGCCGCCGTAGGTTTTCACCAGGGATTCAGCCCGAATTTGCTTCACGACTTGGCCTTTCCTTCTTTTTGCAGCGGTGCGGTCTTTGACTTCGTCGTGTGACCCAGTCCACGCCCCTCATAAACGCCCTCGGCCTTCCCCCTCACCAGCACCTCGCTGATCTTGCCTTCCAGAAAAGACAGTGCGATGGTGTCTCCTGCGGCGCGGTTCCTGCCCTTCAAAGTATCCTTTTCGAAATGATAATAGGTGCTTTTGGCCGTGCCCAGTACCTCGGCATCATGGACATGCTTTTCCTGGAAGCGGAGCACCATGTAGTCGCCGCTCATGCGGTTGACGTACTGGGGGCGATCCACATCGAAATAGCTCCCTTTGGCGCTGCGAAACACCTGCACGCTTTCGATGACCCCTTTTTGAAAAGCCATGTATAGCGAGTCCCCTTCCACATGCGACTCATGCGCGCGGGTCGAATCCGTGGCTTTTTCCATGGAAACGGCACTCGCGTTCCCCTTCACAAGCATGCCATGCAACTCCTCCCCCTCAAGTCCCAGCCGCATCAAAACACCCTTTACTTCGCTTTCCTGCACCTTGACCTGGGGATCCTGCGACAAGAAAAGAGAATCCGCCTTTTGACGGTATTCGGCATGACCGCAGGTGATCAGCAGATCGTGGCGGGTGATGACGACATTGTCCACTGCGTCGGCAATGCCGACAGAGTCGTAGTAGAGCAGCGTCTTCCCCCGAATCACCAAGGTGTCAGGCCCCTTGTTCCCCGAATCCTTGGAGGCGGAAGGAGGGTACAAACGCCGCGCCAGCGGATGGCCGGTTAAAATGGCCTCGCGCCCCACGCGATCATAAGTCACCCGATCGCCTTCCGCTTCCACCTGACCGCTGGAATCATGCATAAACACATGGCCCTCCGCCACCGCCTGGTTGCTGTTCTTGTCGTAGGATCCCCGGTCCGACTTCAGCAGGGCGCCACGATCCGTGACGCGCATCCCCGTTTCGCAGGAGACCCGGTTCAGGTCGCGCTCCCACAGCGCGCGCTCCGTCTCAAAGTGCATGTCTCCATGCCGGAAACGCACGTGTCCCGTGAGGATGTACTGCCCCTTGGCGCGGAAGCCCTCCATGTGATCGGCGTTTTCCATGATGAGGGGCAATTTGTCCGAGGAGGAGGGCGACGAAGTTGTGGAGGGCGCGGTTCCCGCTTCTATCGCCAACGCGAACAGGGCAAAGATCCAGCGCCTGTTCATGAACACATTCACGGATATATTCACGGATGCTTTTTTCCGAATCCCGGCATAGCGGAATTTGGGGTGACCGTCCCCGGTTTGGCCTCTGTGGAATCATGCTTCACGGAGGTGCTGTCCAGCGTTTGCGCGCGCTCATTCACCTTCTGAAAGACCCCGTGCACGTCGGAAAGAATTTGCCAGTTGTTGAGGTTGGCGTCGGACACAAATCCCTTGCCGGTCAGCACGTCGCCATCCTCGGACACGACGTGCACGATGGCATCGGTGCTGACTTGGTTTCCGGTCCGGTTCCAGCGCAGGGAGTCCGTGCGCAAATCCATGCCTTTGCGCGAATGCCCGTGCACGTTCCCTTTGGCCATGAGAAAATTGGCGGGCTCATCCATTGCGCCGGAATCCGCCGTGACCCACATCTCCGGTGCCCCCAGGCTGTCAAAGACCACAAGATCTGCGGGCTCCGCGCGGATGAGATCGCTTTTCGGCCACTTCACGAGATGAAGCGTTTTCAAAGTCCAGCTGAGCCGCGATCCGTCGTGCATGTCGAGCACGGTGGTGTCGCGATATTCAGCCATGGGCCTCTCTTTGATGGGGCCTTTGTCCTGCGCTTTTTGGTCGTTGTGCGAACAGCCGGCGAGCAGTGTCAGTAAAATCATCCAACGCATCAACGGCAAAAATACCATTGTTATATTCGCCTTCCGTGAAAACCCGCAAAGATCTCACTCAAGGAGCGATTTTCCCTCACATCCTGCGCATGTCCCTGCCGATTCTCATCGGCATGATGTCGCAGATGCTACTGAATATTATCGACGGCGTTTACGCCGGACGCCTCGGCCTGGAAGCCAGCATGGCCGTGCTCAACTACGGCTTTCCGGTGTTCTATCTGCTGTTCGCATTCTTCAACGGCATCAGCATCGGCACCAATTCGGTACTGGCGCGTTACATCGGCGGAAAACACGAAGGCAAGGCGGAAAATGCTCTCAGCCAGATCATCTGGATCTCCATGGGAATTTTGGCGGCCATCGTGGTGGTCGAACTGCTGCTGCAGCCTTTGAACTATTACCTGCATTTTCTCAAGGCCACGGAGAGCACCGCCCTTCTCACCCACCAATTCCTGACCTTTCTCTTCCTTGGGATGCCCTTTACATTGCTCTCTCTCAGCTTGGGTGGCGGCGGGCTCAGGGCCGAAGGCAACATGCGGGCCATGGCCACGGCGCAGATGATGGCCGTGTTGGTCAACATTCTGGTGGCCCCTTTCCTGATCTTCGGAGCCTTCCATGCCTTTGGTTTGGGACTGCACGGATTCGGCCTGGGAGTGAAGGGGGCCGGACTCGCAAGCACCATCGCCAACGTGATCGCCACTCTTTATGTCGTCCGCCTCTACGTGGCTCGCAAGACCCAGTTGCGCTGGATCCTGCTGCCAAAATGGGAGAGCCTCGAAGGAGTGAAGGGCATTTTCAAGGTCGGCGTACCCTCCAGCATTTCCCAAATTTTGATCGGCGTCAACTGGATTATCATGACCCGGTTGGCCGTGAAATTCGGCGCCACCGCCGTGGCTGCCATCGGTATCGGGGGCCGCCTGGATCTGTTGTCGGTGTTTCCGGCACTCGCCATCATGACTTCGGTGCTGACCTTGGTCGGGCAAAATTTCGGCGCAAAACAGTATGACCGCGTGCGCGCCACGGTGCGCATCGGGCTGCTCACTTCCTTTGTCACCCTCACAGCCCTTTCTCTCGTCGTGTTCACCTTCCGCCATGGCATCATCGGATTCTTCCATCAGGATCCCAGGACCCACGATGCCGCGCTCCATTACCTCAGCTTTCAATGTCTCGGTTACGGCCTTGTTGGCGTGAACATCGTTTGCAGCGGTGCCTTTCAAGGGCTGGGCCGCGGACTGCCCTTCCTGCTCCTCACCACCATGCGCCTGCTCTTCGTCGCTTTGCCCCTGGCGTACTTTCTTTCCGGACGTTTTGGTGAATACGGCTTGCATTACACGCCCGTGATCGCCAGCTTGCTTACCGCCATCCTCGCGACCACGTGGATCCTCTCCGCCGTTAAAGGCTTGAGACACCGCGGACCCGTGATTCTGGAGCCAGCGGTCTAGGAGTTTGCGCGCGTGGCCCTGGACAACGTCAGCCAACTCAGCGTGTCAGTTCGCTATTCCGAAACCGACGCCATGGGATTTGTGTACTATGCTAATTATTTGATTTATTTCGAAGTGGCCCGCACCACCGCTCTAGCTGAACTTGGGCATCCCTATTGGGAGATGGAAAAGCAGGGGGTGCTCATTCCCGTGTTGCGCGCACACTGCGAATACCTGAGCCCGGCGCGCTATGGAGACACATTGCTCATTAGAACCACCCGAACCCGTTTGGGCCACGCGCGCATCCATTTTGAATACGAAGTCCTCCGGGAAGGCGAGGAGTCGCTTTTGGCCACAGGTTTTACCGAGCACGCTTTCATGAGTCCGGCGGGAAAGCCACTCCGCCCCCCCGTAGATTTGGCGAAATTGTTCCCTGGACCCCGTCCCTGAACCCACCTGTCCGAACCCGTTTCACAGTCGATTTAAGAACCCGATTTCAGACTCCAAGAAAGTCCGCGGCTGCAGCCTTACAGTTTTACAGCGGTTACTCAGAACCTGTAACGGACTCTACCCCATCCCCTTCAACAATTCCTCCATCGCTTTCAGCGACGCTTCCGCGGGATCCATTCCTGAAAAACGCTCGTAGGCATAATTCACGCCCGACGAACTGTTGAACAAATGCAGATTCGAATCGCCGCCCGCGTTCCGAATGGCACGGATAATTTCTTTGATATCGCCGCCTTGTCCGATGCCGCCCACGGAAATCCCGGGAATCAGCATGGGAATTTCCTTCCCCAGCGAACGCCAAAAGACCACCAACTCCTCTAGCTCGCGCGGAGCCGTCGCGCCTACGACGGCACCCAAATCTCCCCGATCCCATTCCACCAGTTTTTCCGCCACCACTCGATAAAGCGGAAGGCGTCTTCCCTGTCCGAGATCCACTGTCAGATCCTGAAAATCCCGTGCACCGGGATTGGAGGTGCGCACCAACACGTAAATGCCCTGAGCCTTGGCTTTTTGCTGAAAAGGCCCGATGGAATCCGAGCCCATGTAAGGCGCCACAGTTACCCCATCGGCGGCGAACGTTTCAAAAGCCATGGTCGCATAAGCTCCGGAAGACGTGCTGATGTCGCCCCGCTTCGCATCAAGAACCACGAATATTCCTTCACTCCGGTATTCCGCCGTTAATTGGCGCAGGACTTCCAGGGTTTCGATTCCCAAAGCTTCGAAATAAGCGATGTTCGGTTTCACGGCCGCGGGATACAGCCGGCGTTTCGCCATGGCTTCCAGAAGGTCGGCATAAAATCGGCGAATGCGATCGGCCGGGCTTCCTTCCACTTGGGGAAGTTTTTGCAACACGGGATCGAGCCCGACACACAAGGAGTTGCCGACCTTGCGGGTTCGCTCCAAAAGGCGGCGGCGATAGGTTGGCGTTTCGGTTGACATTTCTGCGGGCATGTGTTCTCCCGTGTAAAAATGGCTATTTGTATGAAAACTCGGGGCATAGACAGGAGAATCGATTCATGGGAGACACTTCGGGGAAAATCCGCGATCTAGAGGGACGGCTCCAGGAAGTTGAAACCAAATGCGCTTTTCTGGAAAAAGAATCGGAAGAATACAAGGAAGCCGTGCAAACCCTCCATTCCCGCCTGTCCGCCCTGGAGGAGAAGATGCGACAATTGCAGCGGGAAGTTTCCGAACCAGATATTCCCAAAACCATCCCCAGCTAACGGGTTCCTGATCCGGCGGAACCGCCGGGCGCCTTGGAGGATTATTCCTCGTCGTCCTCTTCTTCCTCGCTGGGAAACTTGAGGGAACGGAGATCGATGCCCTTTTCCTCCACCCTTTTTTTGAGGCGGTGGAGCTCATCCAAACGGACATGAAACCCCTTGGAGTCGTCGTCCGTGATGCCGTGGCGAATGAGGAACTCGCAGACTTCAATGGCTTTGTCCAGGTTCTTTTGGTTCTGGTAATAGGTGATGAGGGCCTTGCATTGAATCCCGACGAACTTTGGATTGTATCCGTATTGCTTCAGAGTATCGCGCAGAAAGTCCAGCGAAAACTGGGTCAGGACTTCCTTGCTCATGCGCGACTTGCTTTCCTTGATTTTGAAGGTCAGCAAATCGAGGAATTCATGGGCGACTTCCACACGATCGAAAAAGGGGGCCTTGGATTTCTCATACGCGAGAAAATCATCGAGGATGACAATGTCATCGGCTTGCAGGCGCTGCAGGGCCTCTTCAAGGAATGACTCTTTAGAAACGGGATTGGATTCAGCACTCATATTCATGGCGGGATGGGTCTGTCAAAGTTAACTTTCCCTCCCTCATGTTCTTGGACGAAACCAAAATCGAAATCAGCGCTGGAAAAGGCGGAGACGGCATGATCTCCTTCCGGCGCGAGAAATACGTCCCTCGGGGGGGCCCCAACGGCGGCAACGGCGGCCGTGGCGGTCACGTCATTCTCAAGGCTAGCAAGGATCTGCACACCCTCTATGACATCGGCCAGCGCCGCACCTTGCGCGCGCCGGAGGGTGAAAAAGGGGGCAGTTCCGACTGCACGGGCAGGAGCGGAGAAGACACTATCCTGCTGGTACCCATGGGCACTTTGATCAAGGATGCGGACACCGGCGAACTCCTCGCGGATCTTAAAACCAACGGCCAGCAAGAAATCCTGGCGCACGGCGGCCGTGGCGGATTGGGGAACACGGTCTTCAAAAGCTCCGTCCATCGCACGCCGGTCAAATCCACTCCCGGCCTGCCCGGTGAACACCGCAAGCTAGCGCTGGAATTGAAGCTGCTCGCGGATTGCGGGCTGGTGGGGTTTCCCAACGCGGGGAAAAGTTCCCTGCTGCGCCGGGTTTCCTCTGCAACCCCCAAGGTGGCAGACTATCCGTTCACCACTATAAAACCCTCGCTCGGAGTCGTCGGTGTCGGACTCGGCCGCAGCTTCGTGCTTGAGGACATTCCAGGGCTCATTGAAGGCGCCGCAGAGGGCAAGGGCCTCGGCCACCGTTTTTTGCGCCACATCGAAAGGACCCGGTGTTTGGCCTTTGTGATTGACGGCAGCAGTGAAAAACCCTATAAGCAGTACCAGGTGTTACGCACCGAACTCGGAAAATTTCATCCACTTCTCCTGGAAAAACCCAAACTCATTTTGCTGAACAAGGCGGACCTGGGAGATTTTCCAGTGGATCGCAAATTTGCCAAGGAAAAGTGCCCCGTCTTGCGCGTTTCGGCTTTGTCAGGACAGGGGTTGGAAGAGTTTTCCGCCACCGTCTACCAAATGGCGCGGGCACAAAAGGAAGAAACGGACGGCTGGGAAAGTTAACGGCTCAACGGGCTAACCGCTCCGTTATTCGATTATCAATTATTCTCGTCGTAGGTTCGCTCGATGTTCTCGCGATCCTTTTTTTCAACGATATCGGAAGAGAAACTGCGATCCAAAGGCAATGTTCCGATGTCGGGATTGCTGTTATCGAGAATGTAAACCGCGGAAGGATTGTCGAGCCAACCCTGGACTTCAATGTCCTTTAGGTTGCGCGTGGTGGTTGCGCTTTTGAGGCGCTCCAACGCCGAATTATCCACCCATCCCCGGGTATCACCCACCTTGACCAAAGAACGCTCTTTGCCCTGCTTGAATAATTGGACTTCGGCTCCTGAAGCAGCATCGCCGACCTTGTCACTATCTCCAGACAACTCTGCCCGGTAAATAACGGCTCCTCCATCCTTGATCTGAATCGCCTCGTTGTTGGATTCGGGCTTGGAGGCAGCCTTAGCGGAGGTCATCGCGAAGAAAATCGCGCATGCTAACACCCAATGCTTGCCCATAAACCCTTCTTTCACGGCGAACGCCCTTTTAGAACCACGACAACTGCTCCGAAACAATATAACCAATCCAGCATTTTGGGATATATTGATTCTGAATGTTCGCTGTGCTAAGCTGTGAAATTCACGAAAAAGATGGACTTCTAAAGTAATGACATGGGTAAAAGCCGAACCAAAAAGACAAGTTTGAGCTTATGGCTGGGCTTTGCCATCGTCATTGGCGTTCTTTTTTGCGGCTATCTCTTGTTTGGAAAACCCTTGGGATCTCTAGAAGCTTCTCCTTCCTCGAATGAAAAAGTTCTCTACGAAATCCCCAAAAACACCTCCCTTTCTTCTTTGGCCCAGGATCTTCATGCCAAAGGGCTTATCGCTTTCCCCGAGGTGTTCAAGGTTTTCTTCAAGCTGACAGGCAGAGAAAAGCACATCCGGGCCGGCTTCTACTACTTGCCGCCCCGAAATTCAGTCGTGGGAATGGGCGCCGAGCTCAGATCGGAAAATATGGCCACCCATACCGTTACCATTCCGGAAGGGAAAGCCAGCTGGGAAATCTATGGGATCTTTAAACGTTATTTCTCTCTTGATTCCGTTGCCTTCGACTCCCTGGTGCACGATTCCAGCTTTGCCCTTTCCCTGGGCATCAAAGCACCCGGCGTGGAGGGATATCTTTTCCCCGACACCTATATTCTGCCCTGGCGCATCACGGAACAGGACGTGCTGCGCTGCATGGTCAACCGGTTCCAAGAAGTCACCGCGATGCTTCCACCGGATTCCGAGGTATTAAAGCAATACGGGACACATGGTTGGGTCACTTTGGCCTCCATTGTGGAAAAGGAAGCTGCGGTAAGCAGCGAAAAGAGGCTGATTGCGGGTGTTTTTTACAACCGTCTGCAACAAGGCTGGTCCTTGGGGGCCGACCCAACCACGCGTTTCGCACTGCGAAAGTTGACAGGTCCGCTCTCAGAGGCTGACCTCGACGTAAACTCTCCCTACAATACACGACTTTATTCCGGTCTGCCGCCGGGGCCCGTTTGCAACCCCGGACGGGAAGCCTTGATGGCTGCCCTTCAGCCGCAAAAAACGAAAATGATGTTTTTTGTCGCCAAGGATGACGGCTCTCGTGAGCATTACTTTTCTTCCTCAAATCTGGAGCACAATGCTTTCAAAGCTTTGGCGGCGGCAAACCGCCAGCGAAGACAGGAAGAGCTCGACTCCCTTTCTAGAAACACCTCCGCACCTTCAGATAAAACGCTTTCGGATACTCAAAATACGGGGTCCGTGATACATCCCACCAATACCCGCATATCTGCAGCCCCGTAAATTCCACTGGGACCCCTCTAATCACGGCTCCAAGAGCTGATTTTACCATTCTTTTTTGGGCCAAAACGATTAGATTACGGGAACGTCATTTTTCCAAGACTCCCCTTGGAGAGTCTTGTTGATTGCGCCCATGATTGTTGGAAGGAAGCTCATGCAGAATCCGCGAATACACGTCATGAAAAGCCTCTTTTTCGTGACTTTGGCCGCTTTGAGCGTCCATGCGCAATCCACGCTTCGCTGCGATTTGCTTAGCAAGGGTATTGATACCACGATAGGCGGACAGGTCACCCCGCAATGCCTCAACCTGAACACTTTGAACAACGACACCCTTACGCTTCCCTCCAACGTGACCCGCCTGGACAATCAGGGACTTACTCTGTGCACCCCCTCCATCGACTCCTCGGGCGGACAAGCGGATATCGTGTTCGCCATGGATGAGGGTAACACCATGGGGCTGGGCGCGGTTTATCTCGACACTATAAATCGTGTTATTGATACCACCTATTATTGGGGTGCTGATGGCTGCCCGCCCGGGAGTACCATCACCAACATTTACACCTTCCCCGCTAACGTATATGGATACTTCAACCTGAACACCCCCAACGGGATTGTTCAGGTTGCGCAATTGAAAAGCAATGCCGGGTGTTCCGATACTTCCGGAGACCCTTTCAAAGTGCGAGCCATCGCGGTCAAAGCGGCCATCGATTCCATCTACACCCTTTCCAACGTTTCCAACAAATCCACGATAGGGTATATCCCCTTTGCGGCTCAAGCCATTGAGGATTCCAAGACTCATACCCAACATCCCATTCCTTTGACGGCTGATACGGTGGCGATTTTACAAAACGCTGTCCAAATCGATTCCCTGGGCGGGAAGAACTTTAACAGGCCATTGGACTCCGCCAAGCAATGGTTGGACGGTCCTCCCGGGAGCCCTCCTGGAACGCAGAATTATGGAAAAACCAAGAATCGCGCCATTGTTTTTATTTCCGACGGCGCCCAGGGTCACAGCAACAACGGGGATGCGGACAGCAACGGCCTCCTCCAATACTCTACCCAGCTTCAACCCGTGTACGGGAAATATCAATACCTCGACACCAACATTCACGTTTTTGGAATACTGCTGGCGCAAAAGGCAACCTCGGACACGATTATTCTCGATTCGATCTGCAAAATCACCCATGGCCAATTTTTCCGCGTTCCCCCGAATAGCCCCGACAGTCTGGCCGGCATCATCAAGTTGATTCTCCACAAGATCATTCGAACTTATGTGCCGGACTCCGTAACCGTTACCAACACTGCGAATGGGCAGACAAGCCGCGCCGCCGGAGCGGCTGCGTTTTTGAATCAGGGGAAAAATCTCAGCTATCAGATTCTGCTCGACAGCGCCTTGGGCCTAAAAAACAATGTTGTGAATCCCATTACCTTGACGTCGAAATTTCAGGAGGTCGATTCCGCCAATATCACCCAGAGTAATACCACGAAGTTCTGGTTGAGAACGACGAATCCGCCCTCGGGGAATACGTTGCTTCCGGCAAACCTGCTGACACAATGTTTCCAGCCGACGACGATACGGTGGTTGCAGGCCTCGGGTATTCGTCCCGCTTATTTCACCGACGCGGACTCTTCGGGGGTTCAGGTGCAGATCGGCAGCTCCAACAATGGGTTGACGACTGCACATCCCACATTAAAGGCCCTCATCAATCTGGATTCATTGGTGCCGAGTCTCCCCAACTCTTTTTCCACGACCACAGATACCTCCTTTTTTGCTTCCGCCATTCCCTTGACCTACGGGGTGAGCGGTTCTCACCCTCTGAAATCGGGAACCTTGGGTACGGCCGTGGATGACTCCCTGACCGCAACTTGGATCCATCCTCGGGATCCTCAGGATATCGCCCATGACGCCATTGGAATCCACCCTACCAACATTCAGGCGACCGCCTACTTTTCGACCGATTCGACCGGCAAAATTGACACTTCTGAGTTCCCCATCACCGCCACTGTAGCCTATCTGATCGTCAAGGATGAGCGGGGGGATACGGTTCACTATGCCTACCAGGCCATCGTTACCACCTCAAAGGATGGGGACAAGGAAACCTTTCGACTGACGCAATCTTCCCCAGGGGTCTTTTATGCGCGTATTCCCCTGGCGAAAACCCAAACTCCCACCGTCGGCGATCACACCATCCAATTCTCACCCAACGGGGATCAGATGGCGGCAACCTATGTGGACCCGGTATACGGGGATGAGGCTTTCGCCAACGCGGGAATTGGCGAAAGTGTCATCTTTCAATCCTCCTTGGTCTTCACTGATTCGCTCGGAAATCAGCTCCCTTCAGGCACGAATGCTTCTCTTCCGCTGGAAATTTTTTGGTCTTTGGCGCATAACAAGGTTTACCTCAAACACACTGACAACAACACCATCCCGCCATTGGCTTCCATTCCGGTTCAAATCACAGCCACCAGCCTGAAACTAGGACAATCTGTGGGCCAGGATGTGGAACAGGCCACCTTAGCGACGCGCACGACAATCAACAATGCCGTTGCGACATGGAGCGGAACGCTCCCATTGGCCGAAAGTATTTCCCCGGTAATTCACAACGGCACACTGGAAGGAGCCTGGCGCATTGAAGTCGTGGCCACCGATTCGGCTCACGACAGCACCGGGAAAACCACCGGTCAGGTCGACACGGCCAAACTGGCCATCGCATGGCCCGATTCACTTCCCTCCCTCAGTTTTAAGGACACAGTTAATGCCTCTGATTCCTTGGGACCCACGAGCGTCTATCTCACTCTAAAAGATCAGGATTTCGTGCACAACTCAACGAGTGAAGCGATTACGGCCACGGCGCTCTGCTCCGGCTCGCCTTCGGGAGACAGTGTCACCGGACTCAGCTTTACTCAAAGCGCTCCCGGTGGATTTTATACCTCCGGGCTGTTGGTTCGCAACACCCAGATTCCAAACCTTCAAGACGGCATTCTTTCCTGCCCCGGCGACAGCGGTATCGTGGTCCACTATACCGATCCCGTCTATTCCACTCTCTCTCAATTTGCCATTGCTCAGGCCCAGACTCCTGTAGCAAACCCTCCCGGAGAACCTTTTACTTCGGCCGTAAACATCTCTTTGCAAACAAGTACCGCGGGCGCGCGCATCAACTACACTTTGGACAGCTCATTCATAACTCCGACCCTGTTGCCGCGGCCGGGTCACCCGCTGCTGTATAGCCACTCCCTTTTTATCGACAGCAGTTTCGTCCTGCGGGCAGTGGCTTCGGATACGGCGACGGTGCCGCGGTTTTTACGCAGCCAAGTCTCATCCAACCGTTATTTGAAACAGCCAGTAGCGCGGGGTTATGCCAAGGATTTCAACCGGGATGGCATAGCCGATGATGTGGTCCTGGTCTTCCAGCAACCGATCGCGAACCAAGTTCCTGCCAGTATTGATTCTCTCTATTGGAACGCGAAAACCGCCGAGAATAGGCGCTCTGCGGATACGACTTCTCACACGCTCTCCCTCACGGACAGCCTGACCCTTATGGCTGCTCCCAACCCCTCTTTTGTGTCCTATGTAACAGGCCTTCCCGCTGATACGACCAATCCTCCCGCCATGGTGAACTTCCCGCTGGGAGGATACTTCAATGGCCTGCAGGTGGATTTGGATGATTCCGTGGGACCGGTCGCTGCGATGGCGAAGAAATCACCGTCGGATCTCCGGACCGTTGCGGGCGTGGTGGATCCGGACACCCTAATCATCACGGCATCGGAACCCCTGGACAGCCTTCCAGGCGTAAACCCCTGGCAGGGGCTCTTCCGTTTTCGGACAGGAGTGACGTGTTCAGATACCGGTACTTATCGGAACAGTCAAACCATCCCTACCCTCTCTGAGGTTGCCGACTCGATTCACTTCAAGGACACCACGGTTGGAGGAGTTCAACAACCCATGTTCCGTTTTCTTGTGAACCCTCAAGGCGGGGTCGCCGTGCCTCAGCTTGGAGATTGCATCTATTTGGAAGCCAATGCCGGGTTTACGGACATTCATGGAAATCTGCCGGGTCTTGTAGGGGTAACGCTGGCCGGAGCCGAATCACCGGTGACCATCAGCAATATGGCCGGCTACCCTCCCGTGGCTGGCCTAGCCCCTGGAACCGCGACCTTTAAAGCGGACAATGGTACCACCGCTTTCCAATGGATCGCTCCCGTCGGCTTCCCCTCAAATTGGACAGCGGGGACTTTATACACGCCCACCGTCACGGTAACGCTGAATGACTCTGCGGCTCCCTCAGCGGTGGATCCGACTCCGATAACCACCATTCCAAACGGGATCAGCACTCTTCAAGTCGTCACCGCAGGAAAGTATATCGCCCATGTCCACCTTACCGATAACCTGGGGCGTTTCGTAAAATCTTGGGAGCAACAGTTCGGTTTCAACGGAGAACTCTCAAACCCCAACCGGACTTCGGGCAGCGGTAAGCTTTCCTATTTGACATGGGATGAGCGCGATTCTCGGGGACAGTTCGCCGGCCAGGGGGTCTACGTCTGGAACGTTATCTTTGAAACCCCAAAAGGGCAGCAGATTATGGTAACCCGCACCGGCTTAGTGCGATAACAGAAATACTGCAACGGAAAAAATGCACACATAAAAAAAGGGCCGCTCGTGCGGCCCTTTTTTTATTCATTACGACGGATCTATGGATTGCGTTTAGCGAAATCGCGCATCAATGCGACCAGCGCATCGACACCGTCGAGTCCCATGGCGTTGTAGATACTGGCCCGGAAACCGCCTACTGATCGGTGACCCTTCAGTCCTGAAAGTCCGGCTGCCTCCGCTTCCTTCAAAAAAGCGCCTTCAAGCTCCGGTTTCTGCATGACAAAGCAGACGTTCATGCGGGACCGATCTTCGACCACGCAGGGGCCTTTGAAAAGGGGATTGGAATCGATTTCAGCATACAGGCGTTGCGCCTTCTCCTCATTGCGCTCCTTCATCTTCTGCAGGCCGCCCTGCGCCTTGACCCATTTCAGGGTTTCCAGGGCCATGTACACGGCAAACACAGGTGGAGTGTTGTACATCGAATCGCCTTCAACCTGGAGCTTGTAGTCAAGCATGGCGGGAAGCTTGCGCTTGGCCTTGCCTATCCAGTCGTCGCGCACGATGACCAAGGTCGCGCCCGCGATGCCCATGTTCTTTTGCGCGCCGGCGTAGATGAGGCCGAATTTGGATACGTCCACTGGACGGCTGAAGATATCGCTGCTCATGTCCGACACCAGCGGAACCGGCGAAGCAGGAAACTTCTGCAACTGCGTGCCGAAAATGGTGTTGTTCGAAGTCACGTGGAAATATTTAGCATCCGCCGGAATCTCATACTGCTTGGGAATGAAGGTGTAATTCTGCTCCTTGCTGGAAGCCACCACCTTCACGTTGCCGAACAGCTTGGCATCCTTGATGGCCTTGCTGGCCCACATCCCGCTATCTAGATAAGCCGCCGTTTCGCCCTCATCCAAAAGGTTCATGGGCACCATGGCAAACTGCAGGCTGGCTCCTCCTTGCAGGAACAACACCTGATAGCCGTCCGGCACGCCTAGCAGCTCTTTGACTAGGGCGCGGGCCTCGGCCATCACGGCTTCAAACTCCTTGCTGCGATGTGAAATCTCCAGCAAAGACAAACCCATTCCCTTGAATTCGAGGCAGGCGCGCGAACCCGCTTCCATGGCCTCGCGGGGAAGAATGGCAGGTCCAGCGCTGAAGTTGTAAACCTTTTTCATGAAAATTCCTTGTTTAGATGCAGACCCAAAAGGTAATTCCTGTGGTCAGACCAGTTGAACAAACCCATGATTAAGGAAAGAGGCATCAAGATCAATTCCCTTTATTTGAGAATTTTGGGACTCGTGAAACGAGCCAGAGCCGAAGTCTGAATCCCGCCGCGGGGGTTGAACGTTCCGCGCACCTCCATGGACTTGGGCTTACAAGTCTGGACACAATCCTGTAACACCTTGTTCACCACGTGCTCGTGAAAGATCCCCACGTCGCGATAGAAGTTGATGTATTCCTTAAGGCTCTTGAGCTCAAGGCAAAGCTTGTCAGGCACATAGGTGATGACCAAGGTGGCAAAATCGGGAAGTCCGGTCTTGGGGCAGATGCAGGTGAATTCGGGAATCTGGACTTCCAGAGACGTGTCGCTGCCGGGATATTGGAATTTCCATGCTTCAATGACCGGGGTTTTTAAATCCGGGATATGGCCTTGGCGCCCTTCATATTGTCCCTCTCCTTGCCGCTCACTTTTCCGCCTAGAGTTGCCCGCTACGCTCACAGTTCTTCCTCCCTCATCGTTTTCTGTTCTCCGGTGGTGAGGTCCTTTACTTCGTACGCACCTGGCAAGGCACGATCGGATCCGAAAAAGATCAGACGGCGGGCGCCTTGCTCATTGGCTTCAGTCAATTGCTTTTTGAGTTTCCCCCCATTGAGGGAGTAAGCCGCGGATAGGCCCTTGGAACGCAGATGCTTTGCCAAAAGCAGAAGCTCCAAGCGCGGAAGCTCCGAGGCGGCAACGTCCGCGAGGTAGTAATCCACCCCTTGCCGTCCGGTGGGCAGAAGGCCTTTTCCGTTTAAAAGATCCGCCAACACGACATCCCCCATGCCAAACCCCACGGCGGATACGGACGCTCCTCCCAGGCTGGAAAGCAGACTGTCATAACGGCCGCCCCCCGCGATGGCGCGCAGGTTCTGACCTTTGTCGAAGACTTCAAAGACAATGCCCGTGTAATACGCCAAGCCACGCACCACGGAAGTATCCAGGCTTAAAAAGGCTTCATAACCTAAATGCGCCAATAAGGCGAACAACTCCCGCAACTCGGTCAGCCCGGGAGTTTCCTGCTCCCTCTCAAACAACGCCGCCAATTCAGGCACACTCCGGCACTGGAAAAAAGCCTCCAAACGATCAACCTGGGAATCCCGGATTTCTTGCTCGCGCAAGAGTTTTCGAAACGGCTCCTCCCCTATTTTGGATCGCTTGTCCAAGGCCGAGTAGACGGCCGGTTTCTTGGAAGCTTCGACTTCCAAACGGTCCAAAAATTCGGACAGGATTTTCCGGCTCGAAATACGAACTGAAAAATCCTCGGACCCCAGCCCGAAGCCTTTGAGCATTTCGATGACAGCGCCGACAAGATCGCTCTCCGCAGCCACGGTGTTGCAACCCACAATGTCCATATTGAGCTGAAAAAACTCCCGCAGACGGCCGCGCTGGGCGCGTTCATACCGGAACAGCCTGGGAATGGAAAACCACTTGACGGGATAACGCAGGCTGTTGCCTTTTTGATTTACCATGCGCGCCAAAGTGGGTGTGAGTTCGGGACGCAAAGCCAGGTCTCTATTTCCCTTGTCCTTGAAGACGTAGAGCTGATCCACAATTTCAGGGCCAGACTTCCCCACGTAGAGTTCAAGATGCTCAAAGGTGGGACCTTCGTATTCCTCAAAGCCAAAGGCGTGGCAAACACGGCGCCATCCCTCGAAGATATGGTTTTGGAGCCGCATCTCTTCGGGATAGAAATCACGAGTACCCTTGGGAGATTGGGTGGGTTGAATGTGTTCCGGCGCGGCCATAAAAACCCTTGAAAACGGACAGCGGAATCTAGCAAACAAGCCCTGTTCCAAACCTCGCAAAAGTCCGAGTTTAAGAAGCATCTAAAGTGCGTTAAAACCCCTGATTTTCTTGAGAAGAAACCCTTTCGGAGCTACCTTTAGCGCTGTTCCAAAAAGCATTAAAACACCCCTCACAAACCAGGCTGAATGCGGATTCTTTTGACCAACGACGACGGCATCCTGAGCCCGGTTTTATACCGGGTATCGGACGTTCTGGCCAAAGAGCATGACATGGTGGTTGTGGCCCCGTCCACCGATCAAAGCGGCAAATCCCACGGCTTCACGCACCGGCCCGACAAGCTCCTGACCTGCCGTGAAGAATTGCACCGCCCCTATCCAATATTTCAAATCGACGGAACCCCCTGCGACTGCATCAAGTTCGCCATCTCGCAATTGCTACGGGACAACCTGCCTGATCTTGTGGTCTCCGGCATCAACCTGGGCGAGAATGCCGGCGTGAGCGCCGTTTACTCGGGAACCGTGGCGGCGGCGCGCGAAGCGGCCCTTTGGGGCATTCCCGCCCTGGCGGTCAGCCTGATGGCGGAAACCGAGGCGCATATCGATTTTGCCTTGAACTGGCTGCTGAAATGGCTCCGCCCTTCCGACGGCCTGCCTTTGTCTCTCCCGTCACCCTATACGCTTTGGAACATCAATTTTCCGGCCTGCACCCCGGAAGAGGTCGCGGGAGTGGAATTCACGGCCATGAGCACCGTGATGTTCCAGGATCATTATGAGGAAGTGCGCACTGAACACGGCATCCCGGGCTACCGCCTGTTGGGACGCAAACCGTCCGGGAAATTTGCTCCCGGTACCGATGACTACGCCCTCCGGCAAAAGCGCATCGCCATCACACCCCTGCAAATCGCACAAACAAGCCCTATGGAACTGGAATCGTTGCAACAAAGGACTACCCGATGAGTGAAGAAACAACCGGAATGGGTACCAGCACCGGCAAGGTCGTGGACGCTTTTATCGAAGAGGAGATGAAAACCTCCTATCTGCGCTATTCCATGTCCGTGATTGTGTCGCGCGCGCTTCCGGATGTCCGCGACGGACTCAAGCCGGTGCATCGCCGCATCCTCTATGGCATGGAAAATATTTCCCTCTTCAGCGACAAGCCGTACAAGAAGTCAGCCAACATCGTGGGAGAGGTCATGGGCAAATACCATCCCCATGGCGACTCGGCCATTTATGAGTCCATCGTGCGCATGGCCCAGGATTTCTCCATGCGCTATCCCCTTGTGGACGGCCAGGGCAATTTCGGTTCCATCGACGGAGATCCCCCCGCGGCCATGCGTTATACCGAGGCCCGCATGAACAAGTTCGCCGAACTCGTGCTCCAAGACTTGGAGAAAGAGACGGTGGATTACATCCCCAACTATGACGATTCGCTGCAGGAACCGACGGTTCTTCCTTCGGCATTTCCCAACCTGCTGGTCAACGGCAGCACCGGCATCGCCGTGGGCATGGCCACCAACATGGCGCCCCACAACCTGCGCGAAATCGTGAACGCCTGCCTTGCCATGATTCAGAATCCCAACCTTCCAGATACGGAGCTTTTGAACCTGGTGAGCGGTCCGGATTTCCCTACTGGCGGCATCATTCATGGCCGGGCCGGAATCCGCGAGGCCTATCTCACAGGACGCGGCCGGGTAGTCGTGCGTGCGCGCTGCGAAATCGAGGAACACAAGGGCCGCAACCGCATCGTCGTCAGCGAGATCCCCTACCAGGTGAACAAAACCACTTTGCTGGAAAAAATGGCGGCCTTGGTGCGCGACAAGGAAGTCGAAGGCATCTCCGATTTGCGCGACGAGAGCGATCGCCACGGCATGAGCATCATCATTGAATTGAAGAAGGATGCTTTTCCGGACGTGGTGCTGAACGGCCTCTACAAGCATACCCAGCTGCAGGATACCTTCGGCATCCACAATCTGGCTTTGGTCCGTGGCCAGCCCAAAACCCTCACCTTGCGCGACCTGATCAGGTACTTCCTCGAGCACCGCCACGAGGTGGTGGAACGCCGCGCCCAATTCGAATTGAACAAGGCGGAAGACAGGGCCCATATTCTCGAAGGCCTGCGCATCGCTTTGGACCATATCGACGCCATCGTCCACCTCATCCGCCAAAGCCCCGATGCCGCCACGGCCAAGAGCGGACTCATGGGGACCTTCAACCTGTCCGAAAAACAGGCCGAGGCCATTCTGGAAATGCGCCTGCAAAGGCTCACCGGCCTGGAGCGGGACAAAATTGAAAACGAGTATCTGGATCTTACCAAGACCATCACCGATCTCAAGGACATCCTCGCCCATCGTGAGCGCCGGCTGGAAATCATCGCGCAGGAACTGCGCGACATCGTCGAGAAGCATGGCGACGAACGCCGCACGGCCATTCAGGACCATGTCGACGACCTGACCAAGCTGGATCTCATCGCCAACGAACCCATGGTGATCACCGTGTCCCACGGCAGCTACATCAAGCGCATTGGAACCGACGCCTACAAGCTTCAGGGACGGGGCGGAAAAGGCATTTCCGGAGCCGGCCTCAAGGAGGAAGACTTCGTCGAGCACCTCTTTATCGCCTGGACCCACGGCTACATCCTGGTTTTCACCAACCTCGGCCGCTGCCACTGGCTCAAGGTCTATGAAATCCGCGAAGCGGCCCGCACCGCCAAAGGCAAGGCCCTGGTGAACCTGGCCCAGCTGCAACCGGGCGAAACGGTTAGCGCCTTCGTGCCGGTTCGCGACTTTGAAGACGCCCGTTCTTTGGTCCTGGCCACCGAACGCGGGATTATCAACAAAATGGCCCTCAGCGCCTTCGCAAGGCCCCGTGCCAACGGCATCAATGCCATCACCTTGGATGAGGGCGACAGGCTCATCTGTGTCTCCCTTGCCTCTGAGAAGGACGACGTGATGATTGGAACGCATCAGGGCCAGGCGAACCGCTTCGCCATGAGCAAGTTCCGCCTGACCGGACGCGGTACGCGCGGCGTGCGGGGAATCACCTTGGAGGAAGGCGACAAGGTGATCGGCATGATCGTGGCGGAGCCGGGCATCAGCGTGCTGACAATTACGGAAAAGGGTTACGGAAAGCGCAGCGATCCCGACGAATACCGCATCACGGGCCGCGGCGGAAAAGGCGTGCGCAATTTCAAGGTGACGGATAAAACCGGAACCGCCATATGCCTGGCTTCCGTGCGCGACGATCAGGAAATACTGGTGATCACACGCCTCGGCAACGTCATCCGGTTGGAGGTCTCCGACATCAACCTCATCGGTCGCGACACCCAGGGCGTGCGCGTCATCCGTCTCGATGAAGAAGACACCGTCATGTGCGTCGCCGTGGTGGAAAAGGAGGACGTGGATCCCCTGAAGCTCGAGTCCGCCGAGGATGAAAGAGCCCGGATTGCCGCCGAAGCGGGTCCTGCATCCGAAACCTCGAATTTGGCGGATTCGGAAGTGGATTCAGATAATTCAGATGAGGAAGCCGGGGACGCGACCGGAGAAGTGACTCCCGAAGACTAATCCGATAACCGCGCTGCTATCGAACAGATCCGAACGGATACCCTAAAGAATCTCCGACGGACTCCAGTCCTGACGGGCGTTTCCATGTCTTAACGCATGTAGGTTGGGACGTTATTCCTATCCCCGCCCCGTTCCAGGTATTTCCCAAAGTAAATCCGGGCCTCTGACGGGCGACCCACTTCCAATAAGGCATTTGCCAGGTCCAAATAAGGTTCCACGGCATCCTGGCAGTAAAGCACCACGTTTTGTCCATAACGAACCACCCCAGGGGTCTGGCCCTGAGTTTTCGCGTAACGCATCGCCAGTTGGTTGGCATTGCAATCCAGGGAGTCCACGGCCAACAAAGCTTGGATGTGCGCGTTCAAGCCCGCAGAATCGTCGGCTATCAATTCATCCCATAAAGCCTGCAGAACGACAGGATGGACCGGACCGGATTGATAGAGGCTTCGGTACAGATAGCGCGCCTGCTTCTCATAACCGCGCAAGCCCAGTTGATAGGCCAGGAGTTCCTTTAGAGCGGAAAGGGTGTCGATTTCTTCATCCGCCTTGATGTCGTCCCAAAGCTGTTCTGTCTTGTAACGGTTTCCCGTGAGGGAGTAATGCTTGAAAAGCTCCGCCATCACCAGAACGCGAAACTCCGGCCATTTGGAATCCAGCGCGTCCCGGAAATAATCCATGGATTCATCCGTTTTATCGGCGGCATCAAGTTCTTGAGCCTCCACGTAGCTTCGAACGGGCACGGGCGTTCCCCCCGACAGGAAAGAACGCGCTTCTCGAAATTCTCTCGACTGAGCCAAATCCAGGGCGGCTAGTGATTGAATCTCTATGGCACTCGAAGACGCGGCAGCGGCAAGCCGGATGGCTTTGGGATCCGTTCTATCCTCTGCGTAGAAACTGCAGAGGAGAAATCGGTGCGCACTGGCAGAGTCCAAATCGCCTGCGTGGGAAGCGAGAATATCTTCGCATAATGCGAATTGTCCGGATTTAAAAGCCAACTCGCTGGCGCGACGGGCGGCGGCGGAAAACCCGCTGTTTCGCGATGCATCATGTCGCAAGACCAAAATAGCGGTAGAAAGATGGGGTGAATTTTCCAGCGCTTTTTCCAAAACCACAATTTGCTCAGGCTGCAAATGGGATAGGTTGGGAATGAGCTCCGGAAGGGAGGCTTCCAGCCTTCCCTTTTCTAGAGAGAGAAGCGCGGTGCTTAAGGAATCATCGAGGCCAGGGGATGCGGCAAAGGATGAAACGGCAGCCAACCCGTAAACGGCAGCCAGGATCCTCAGAAATCCGCCACACCTTCTTTTGCGGCCTGGCATGACCTGCATTTCAATTAATGGGAAAATTACCCGTTGTAATTTTCGGGAAACAGGATGCGTTCCAGGCCTTCAATCAGGATATGCAGCACCGTCATGTGCACTTCCTGCACCCGCTCGGTGTCCATTGAACGCACCCAAATCTCCTCATCCCCCCGGCCCTGCAAAGCACCGCCGTCCTTGCCCAGGAAAAGATGCACTTGCATGCCGATTTTGCGCGCCGCCTCAACTGCTTGAATGACATTGGCCGAATTTCCGCTGGTCGAAATCGCGAGCAGGATGTCCTCAGGCTTCCCATAAGCCTCGACGCCGCGGGAAAAAACGTGGTTGAACCCGTAGTCGTTGGAAACACAGGTGAGATAACTGCTGTCTAAGAGGGGAATCACCGGCAAGGCCTTCCGATCCTTCCGGAAGCGTCCCGTGCATTCCTCGGCAAAATGCATGGCATCACAGGCCGAACCGCCGTTGCCGCACGTCAAGACCTTGCCACCGCGCTTAAAACACCCCGCCAGACCCTGTGCCATGCGCTCAATCTGAGCCGTATTGCTCGCGTCGGTCATGAAAACGTCCAGCGTTCGCCGGGCTTCCGTCAAAGAGGACGCAATCGCTGTCTTTAAATCCGCTGGCATGGCATGCTCCTAAGCTTCATCACGAAGGAAGATAAAAACCCCCGGTCCAAATGGATTTTTGAAGGAGTTTTCAAGAGGAGAGAAGAATGGTCGGGATGGCGGGATTCGAACCCACGACCCCTTGCTCCCGAAGCAAGTGCTCTACCAGACTGA
>Ga0206850_10085_pt1 | contig 33625 bp, 33 predicted proteins | sample Alteio_BWOrgCont_16_FD_152885 | JGI IMG/M metagenome (GOLD analysis project Ga0206850, IMG submission 152885) | Enriched cells from forest soil in Barre Woods Harvard Forest LTER site, Petersham, Massachusetts, United States -... | ecosystem: Environmental > Terrestrial > Soil > Temperate forest >...
TCGTAGTATTTAAAATTTTACTATTTCATAAAAAATACTATTTATTTGCTTATTAATCTGAATTAGCTATAATTATATGATAATTATAATAATGGAGGATACTATGTCACAAGCAGCAGCAGTAAATGGCCCTAGTCAGAGTGCAGCATTCCCCTTGCCGGCTTCAGATAAAGCCATAGCAGCTACAGATCTCAAAGTTAAAATATTAGTACCGTTTTATATTAATAATCCTGAATCCATTACATTTGCCCTTCAATATGAGAAAAAGATCACAGCTGAAGCTGAGCAGTTAGTACGCATCTATTTAGGGCTAGCAGTTTTGGGCGCTGTTATTGGATTTATTGGGTATTTCGTTGGCTCTCTTGGGGGTCCAATATGCAATAGCATTTCAATTGGAGTTGGAGGTGGAGTTGGAGCCGTGGGAGGGGGGCTTAGCTTTTTTATTTTTTACCAAGAGCATCGTAACAAGCAAAAGGATGCAACAAACCATAAAACAAACATCCCATTACTCGAAGAGTTAACCAAGGATACTCTTCTTAAACAGTTTCTCGAAGAGAACTGTGATCCTAAATTACCACTTACCGTTGAAGATCTCCCCCACGCAAAAACTTTAAGTGATCAGAAAAAGCTCCTTAACGCTACACTAACCACCTACTGGGAAAGTTTAGAAAGGGAAACAAAGACTAAAGGATCTCTTGAAACTCAACTAGCTGAAATAAATGAATTCGCAGTGAAGCTTGAGAAACCCACAGCAGCGTTTCGGGCAAAACACGGTCTTCAGTCACCGCTCGAAGAATGTTAAAAAAGTTGCGCTATATGGACTTTTTCGGCATAATCTTCAGCGGTGGCATAGCCAAGTGGTAAGGCAGAAGCCTGCAAAGCTTCCATACCCCAGTTCGACCCTGGGTGCCACCTATTATGCTATATATCGTATCCACACCCATTGGTAATCTTAAAGATATTACTTATAGAGCAGTCGAAGTCCTCTCTTTAGCTGACTATATCCTTTGTGAAGACACTCAGCATAGCCCTACTTTGCTTAAAGCCTATAAGATTCAAAAAACTCTTTATAGTTATCACAAGTTCAATGAGGCGCAAAAATTGGACGGGATCATTGAGGATCTCAAAAAGAATATGTCTATCGCACTGATCAGCGATGCGGGGACACCGGGGATCTGCGATCCGGGGCAGAGGCTTATTTTGCGTTGTATTGAAGAAGGGCTACCTTATACAGTCGTTCCAGGGGCTTGTGCATTTGTTGCCGCATTATCACTGTCGGGGCTATCGGAGGAAAAATTCCAGTTTGTGGGATTTTTGCCTAAAAAAGAGTCTGAAATTAAAAAAGTGATCCAGTATGAGGGAATCAGCATTTGTTATGAGTCACCCCATAGGCTATTAAAAACGCTGAAAATTCTAGGGGATCTTCCTGTGACTGTGGTTCGAGAGATCACAAAACTACATGAAGAGTGCAAAAAAGGGAGCGCGAAAGAACTCCTTCAACACTACATAGAGCACCCTCCCCGCGGCGAAATCGTCTTATTAATTAGCGGCGGACCGACTAAAGCAGAGAACATTGAAACAGAGAAAGAAGCCTTGAAGCTCATCGCAAAATTGCGAGGGGTTCCCAAAAGAGAAATTTACAAAATTTTCCACTTATCTTAAGATCTACATGAAAAAACCGGAGGAATTTATTTTATGACAACACCTAAAGAACTGATTTTTGAAGAAGAAGCACGCACAAAACTTAAAGAAGGGATCGATCAACTGGCAGATGTGGCCAGTGTCACTTTGGGCCCCAAGGGGCGCAATGTGGGGTTGCAAGCTAGCTGGGGCGCGCCGAAAATTACAAATGATGGAAACAGCATCGTTAAGGAAGTCGAAGTTAAAGACCAGTATCAAAATATGGGGATCACGCTCGGCAAAGAAGTCGCAGCCAAAATGAAGGAAAAATGTGGCGATGGAACGACAACGGCCATCCTTCTCTTGCGCGCCCTTGTTGCAAACGGAATTAAAAATATCGCTTCTGGATCAAGCCCTATAGGCGTTAAGCGGGGAATGGAAAAAGCCCTCGAAGCCGTGATTAAAGAGATCGAAAAAACTTCCATAGAAGTAAAACACGATAGTGAAATCCAAAATATCGCCATTGTTTCTGCATCCGGTAATCAGGAAATTGGGGAAATTATTGCCGGGGCCATTAAAAAAGTGGGCAAATCGGGCGTCATTACCATTGAAGAAGGGAAAACAACCGAGACAACAATAGAGATTGTCGAAGGGATGCAATTCGATAGAGGCTATACAAGCGCCTATTTCTGTACGAATGCAGAGTCTATGAGCGCCCAAATGAACAACCCCTATATCCTCATCACTGACAAAAAGATCTCTTCCATTCAAGAACTCATCCCCATTCTACAAACAGTTGCTGGAACTGGAAAAGAATTGCTCCTCATTGCAGATGATCTTGAATCAGACGTTCTTTCTACCCTTGTAATCAATAAACTCCGAGGAACTCTCAAAGTTTGTGCAGTGAAAGCGCCCGCCTTTGGCGATCGTAGAAAAGCCATTTTGCAAGATATCGCCACTATTACGGGGGCAGTTGTTGTGTCAGAAGAAACAGGGATGAATCTAAAAGATGCCGGCCCCGAGGTTTTGGGAAGCGCTGAAAAGATTGTCATCTCAAAGGATAAAACCACCATTATCAATGGGAAGGGAGATGCCAAAGAAATTCAGGCCAGAATCAAGCAAATTGAAGGAGAAGTTGCCAGATCTACAAACTCTTATGATAAAGAAAAATTCGAAGAGAGAAAAGCAAAACTTAGCGGTGGTGTGGCAGTTATCCGCATCGGCGCTGCAACTGAGCCTGAAATGAAACAAAAAAAGCAGATGTTCGAAGACTCTTTAAACTCAACAAAAGCTGCTTTAGAAGAAGGGCTTGTTGCCGGCGGCGGAGTGGCGCTCCTATTGGCTGGCAAAACAATTGCTAACCTTAACCTCACAAACGATGAAGCGATCGGCGGACAGATCCTGGCAAAAGCATGTGAAGCTCCCATTAGACAGATCATTGCAAATGCAGGTTTTGATCCCTCCACTATCTTGGAACAGATCAAACCAGGTTTTGGATTCAATGCCCTTACTGAAAAAGTAGAGGATTTGAGCAAAGCTGGAATCGTTGATCCTGCAAAAGTTGCCAAACACGCAATCACCTTTGCAACATCAACAGCGGGTATGGTTCTTCTTTCTGAAGCTTTAATTGGCAATGCACCTGAAGATGAATAGCGCTATCGTTATTCCTGCGAAAGGGATTGGGGATGCGCTTTTAATGATGATCGCATCCCATCGCCTTTTGCAGGAAGGGTATCAGGTTAAAACACAGCATAAAGCCCTCGAAGAATTAAAAGAGTGGTTTCCCGGCCATGAATTTTCTTCTGAAATTACTGATTGCGACCTTGTCGTTGTTGAAAATGATAATTCACCAAAAATTCCCGAGCTAAGGGCAAAATTTGGAGAGAAACTCTCCATTTTTTATCCCACCTATAATCCTCAGAAACATCTTCCCCTTTCCCCCCTTGACCAGGTATTTGATAGTGAAAAACCCATGGCGGATAATATTGCCGGAGCCATTGCGCGGCTTTTAAAATCCCATCACATCTCTAAAAACAATGGGATCGTTCCCCTCGCTGGACTGACACACCAAGCCCATAAAAACAGGGTTTTGATCCATCCTACAAGCAGTAGCCTTGATAAAAATTGGCTAAAAAAATCTTATCTGAAGCTGGCTGAAAAATTAAAGGAAAAAGGATTTGAGCCGATCTTTGTATTAAGTCCACAAGAGAAGTCTGAATGGCCAGAAGAAACCCCCATATTTCCCACACTATCTGACCTTGCCAAAACAGTCTACGAATCAGCCTTTGCCATCGGCAACGACTCCCTCCTGGGCCATCTAGCCTCAAATTTCCACATTCCTACCCTAATTATTGCCGATAACCCCAAAAGAATGCAGCTGTGGCGACCAGGCTGGCTCCCCGGAGCCGTCCTCACCCCTCCCGCATGGATCCCCCACCCCTTAAGAAAAAAATATTGGCGCCATCTCATTTCACCAAACAGAGTCCTTCACCATTTTTCGACCTGGTTTAAAAATAGTTAAACTTTAACGAGCTTGTGATCTAAAGGCCGAATTGCATCAGCGCAGAGTGAAGACTGAGTCGCAGAGGTCGCTGAGGAAAAGGGAAATCGCCTCTTTACGGAACGTACGCCGTAGCGGAAAAGAAAGTTTTAAAAAAGCAAGGGGTTAAAAACCCTTGAAACGATGATTACCTTGCTTTCTTAAAACTTTCTTTTCCGCTACGGCGTAGAGCTTCGCTCAAAAGAGGCGATGATCCCTTCACCCTTCAAACCCCTGCATCCCCTCTTCCTCAGCGACCTCTGCGACTCAGTCTTCACTCTGCGCAGATGAAATTCAACATTCAGCCAATAAGCTTGTTACGCTGATGTCTGCGTAGGATGAGTACCTAAGATTGGGCTATGCCCAATTTTTGCGCCTTTGTTAACCCATAATGAATAATCATCCCGCCGACTACAGCCACAATAAGATCGACAAAAATGGTTAAAAAAAATGCTGAGAGCAGGACAGTGATATCAATCCTATTTCCATCTAAAAATTTTCTAAAATGGTGCGCTTCACTCATATTCCATGCGACGACAATGAGCACCGCCGCTAAGGCAGCTAGAGGTATACGCACCACTATCGGAGCAAAAAGAAGGAGGATCACGAGCGTTGTCACTGCGTGAATCATACCTGCAAAGGGTGTATGGGCTCCGCTTTTTATATTAATTGCCGTTCTTGCAATTGCTCCGGTTGAAGGGATTCCACCGAAAAAAATAGCTCCAAGATTTCCAAACCCTTGCGCAAGGAGCTCAGCATTCGACTTATGCTGTTTTCCTGTCATCCCATCGGCGATCACGCATGAAAGGAGCGATTCCAGGCCTGCAAGCATTGCTATCGATAAAGCCGGAACAATCAAGGTGAGCATTTTTTCTATACTGAGATGTGGAAAATGGGGCGTAGGCAAAGTCTGAGGCAAATAGCCAAACCTAGAAAAAATCGTTTCTACAGGTAATTGAAAGAGAACACAACTGACCGTAGAAAAGACAATTCCAGCGATCACCCAAGGGATACGCGGATAAAATTTCCTCACAAAAATAATCAAAGCAAGAGTCAATATAGCAACTATCAGAGTTAAAAAATCCACGCTAGAAGAAGCGTTAAAATAGGCTTGCCACTTTCCGATAAAGTGGCCAGGGGGCGATCCCATTTTTAAACCAAAAAAATCTTTCATCTGGGAGGAAAAAATCACCAAAGCTATGCCGGAGGTAAACCCCACTGTTAATGATCTGGGGATACGCTGGATCCACGTGCCCAGGCGCAATAGAGCCATTATAATAAGTAAAACTGATGCCATGATAGCTGATATTGCAAGCCCTTCATATCCATGCACTTGGATAATCCCATAGAGAACGGTCACAAAAGCCCCGGTTGGCCCACTTATTTGAACGCGACTTCCTCCTAAAAGGGAAACGATAAATCCTGCGATAATAGCGGTGAATATACCTCGATCGGGTGTAGCTCCTGAGGAAATGGCATACGCCATAGCGAGGGGAAGGGTGACAATCCCTACGGTTATACCAGCAGCTAGATCTTTCTTAAAGGTCTGAAAATCATACCCTTTTAGACAAATCCAGGATTTCGGAATAAACTCTTTAAAATAATCTCTTGCCATACTATACTCAAGTTAGGTGGAGGAGCTATGCCTATTAACCGTATCGTCAATCCCCGACTGTACAAAAAAAATCAAAAGGAAATTCGGGAATCTCGCACAGTAGTGGCTGCCCCTATACCCCCGCTACCCACTCGGTATCCTACCAAAAAAGCTAAAAAAAACGTATCTTTCTTAATTTCTGCAGCAAAAAATTTCGAAATGAAAAAAGCGAAAAATCTCTCTAAAAGATCCAAACGCGCTAATCCTGATGAAGTTAACGCACGCTCCCCTCGGGCCAGCTCCCACAAAGAAGGAAAGCGCTGGATCAAAGCCCTTCGCGCCCAAACCAGCACACAAAAAACCACCTCCAGAAAAAGCAGCCTCAAACGAGGCTTCTAGAACCGCGAAGCGGTAATTTTGCCGCGAATGCGGCTACAGTTGTTAGCCGTGGCGTGACCGAAGGGAACCCACGGATGTTGTTATTATTAACAATAGAGCCGCGATCAGCGGCGACAGAGGCAAAAAGAGTGTCGCCGCTGCTCGCGGCTCTATAAATGAGAGATACATTTTTCCGTGGGTTCCCTTCGGTCACACCACGGCTAGCACCTGCAGCCGCATTCGCGGCAAAATTACCGCTTCGCGGTTAAGATAAACTTATCCAACTGTCTCACTTGTTCTACTGTCCATTTGTCCTCTACCTCTCAGCAAGGATTCGGAATACATTCCGAGAAAAGGACCGTTTATTCGGAATAGATTCCGAATGGTTGCCTTTTACACAAGGAGGTTAATACCAAATCCCAATGTCTGGAAATGACCTTCGAATAGACAATTTTACTCTAGTTATTTTATAAATTAATATCTTAATTATAGATAAAAATCATAATTTAATTCAATAAAAAAAGATGTTGAGTTAATATAACGAACTATTATATCATGCTTTAGTAAAAACAAACAACTACAAGGAGTAAATATGATTAATAAAATAAATGAAAATACAAATACTGCCAAGAATCAAAACGTAATAGCTCCAGGATTTCCAAACAATGAGTTTGAAGCAACTAAATATGCAAAAGATTTCATCGCCAAATATGATTTACCTACGAATGCAGAAATTTCCTTCGATCCACCTACAAAAAAAATCACAGTGATCTGGAGAGGTGATGAAAATATGGATATATTTAGGCAAAAATATCCATCCCCATTTCACCGAGATAATTGGCTAAGTTGTCCTGTAGAAAAGGTAAGATTCGAATTTTCTGAAGATCAATCCATCCTACTAGAAACCGTCTATTTTGGCAGAACTGGCTGGGGAAAACAGTTTGACTCTCCCAATTTTCTCATCCAAGAAGGGACAGTGTCCTGTGAGAATGACAACTTAGCGATACACATTATAAGAGATTTAGAAGAAGCTGATTTTCCATCTAGCCATGAACGTTATGATTGGTAGCTAGAATAGTGACTTTTTGGTTATAATCTGCTTATGATCCGTATAGCCCATATTTCAGACCTCCATTTTGCAAAAATTTCCTTTAATCCATTTCAATTTTTTACTAAGAGATGGCTGGGGAATTTCAATTCCCTTCTTTCTAGGCAGAAGGCCTTTGTCCCTGCGCATTTGACACCCCTCCCCTCTCTTTTCTCAGAACTTGAGGTAGATCAATTAATTATTTCAGGGGATCTCACTACCACTTCCCGCGATAAAGAATTTGCAGAGGCAAAAAAATTTACCGATACATGCAAACTTTCCACTTTTATTATTCCGGGCAATCATGACCATTACACAAAAAAAGCTTACAGGGACAAAATTTTTTACGACTATTTTCCCAATGCCCCTCTTAAATCCAGCGGGGTTTCAGCAACATCCCTCGGCTCCAAGTGGTGGCTTGTAGGATTAGATACGACTGTTGCCACTCCTTGGTTTTCTTCACACGGGAAGTTCTCTATCGAAATTGAAAAGCGGCTCGAAGTTGTTTTAAAAGATATCCCTAAAGGAGATTCTGTTCTTTTAGTAAACCATTTCCCTTTTTTTAATAATGAGATACGAAAAATCCTCGACCGAGCAGATTACTTAAAAAGACTCCTTCAACAATTTCCTCAAGTAAAACTCTTTTTACATGGCCATACACATAGGCAAACTCTCGCTGACTTAAGGGGCAACCAATTGCCGATTATTCTAGATAGTGGAAGCACGACTCACAAATATCTTGGGGGATGGAATCTGATCGATATTTCAGATCAAGGGTGCGATGTCCACATGTATCAGCTCAAAAATTCCTCTTGGGAAAAGACAAAAACCTCCTCCTTTACCTGGGAGCCCTAAATGCCAGATCCTTGGTATAAGGATGGTCTCCGTTTCAAATGTACTGGATGTGGCAAATGCTGCACAGGCTCGCCTGGCTATGTTTGGGTAAATGAAGAAGAAATTCATGAAATGGCAGAGTTTTTAAAAATCTCTCCAGAGCAATTTGTTCAAAAATACACACGCAAAGTAGCTAATCGCCTTGCTCTCCTAGAGCATGCGCGCACTTACGATTGCGTTTTCTTGAAAGAAGGCAAGATCTGCACCCTTTATACAGCGCGCCCAACACAATGCCGCACTTATCCCTGGTGGCCCGAAAATCTCGAATCTAAAAAAGCCTGGGAAGAAGAATCCAAACGCTGCGAAGGGATCAACCACGAAGAGGCCCCTTTGATTTCGCTCGGCGAAATCAAAGGAACGCAAAACGCAAAACAATAAACGCAAAACAGAAGAAAGAAGGAAGAATCGGGCACGCACGCGGGCACGGGCACGGGCACGAAAGAGGGAAAAGCTTAAACTTTTTTTCTTTCCGGATTTCGCGCCCGTGCCCGTGCCCGCGTGCGTGCCCGATCTTCCTCTTTAGTTTTGCATTTTGCGTTAGCGTAAAGCTACGCTTTACGTGTTAAAAACTGCGATTTGATGTTTTGGGGTTTCAAAAGATCATTCACAACTTGCATAGCAACTTCTGGGTCAAATGTCTTACAAGAGAAAATATCGAGATAGCAATCTCCATTTTTTTCAACAAAATGCCCTGTGATCGCGCTTGTTTCGATGAATTGGAGCAGAGAATAGCCTGCGGCTTCCGGGTTATGTCCTGCGAAATTGACTAAAAGGGGCTCTCCGTAAGCCTTCATATCAATCGCGTCTACCATCACTTTTGCGAAGTTTGCAAGGGCAGCTTCACTAGAAATTGTGGGTATGTCACATGCCTTGCAATCTAAAATCAAATGGTAGCCCCATGATTCTACTGATGTACAAGTCGTGCACTCTGCGCCCTCATTGGCGTGAAGTGTTGAAAGTAAGAGAGATATTGCAAGTATATATTTTTTCATTTGAAAAACTCCTTTGAAGTTCGTTAGCGAAATTATATGCGCAAAATTGTTTTTTTTGATACGGTTTTATTTATGGATGGAGAAATTAAAAAAAGAGTGGACACTTGGCTTAATGGTCCCTATGACAGTGAAACCAAAGAAGAGATCCTAAAATTAAGTCCTCAAGAATTGCAGGACGCTTTTTATACAGATCTTTCCTTTGGGACTGCAGGGCTCAGAGGGATTATGGGTGTCGGCACTACCCGAATGAATATCTACACCGTGACGATGGCAACACAAGGGCTTTCAAATTATATTTTAAAGCAAAAAGGGCAGCATCGGGTTTTGATTGGATATGATTCTCGCCATAACTCCCTTCTATTTGCTCAAAAAACAGCTCAAGTTCTTGCCGCAAATGGGATAGAGGCTCTCCTTTTAAAAGAGCTCCGTCCCGTTCCCTTCGTTTCATTCGGCACCCGCTATCGAAAATGCACCGCTGGTGTGATGATCACCGCCTCTCATAATCCCAAAGAATACAACGGCTATAAAGTTTATTGGAGCGACGGGGCACAAATCGTCCCGCCCCACGACATAGGAATTATGGAGGAAGTGCGCGCCATTAAAGATTTTTCCGAAGTAAAATTAGTGCGCCTCAGCCATCCAAACATCCACATCATCAATGGGGAGCTCGATGAGGCCTACATTAACGCCATCCGCCCTCTCCAACATTTCCCAGAGGACAATAAAAAAGAGGGCTCGTCGGTAAAAATCGTTTACACAAGCCTGCATGGAACAGGGATCACGATGGTTCCAAAAGCTCTTAATGATTGGGGTTTTACTTCAATTAGTTATGTCGAAGAGCAAATTAAGCCCGATGGGGATTTCCCAACCGTTAAATTTCCTAATCCTGAATATAAAGAAGCGACAGCTCTTGGCATAGAGTACTTAGATAAAACAGGAAGCGATATCCTAATTGCAACCGATCCTGATGCCGATAGAATTGGGATTGTTGTCAAGCACCAAGGAAAAGCCGTTGCCCTTACAGGAAATGAGATGGCCTCCATCTGCGCCGAGTTCATTTGCGAAAACACCAAACTTCCCTCCAATGGGGCTATTGTCACCACAATTGTCTCGACAGAAATTTTAAAAGCGGTCGCAAAGGCTCATAACGTTGCCTGTGTCGAAGTGCTTACAGGATTTAAATACATTGGAGAAAAGATCCATATTTGGGAACAAACCAAAGAATACACATTCCTTTTTGGTGCTGAGGAATCCTATGGATGCCTCCTCGGAACAGTTGCAAGAGATAAAGACTCTATTGTCGCAGCCTGTCTCATTTCTGAAATCACCCTTCACGCAAAAAAACAAGGGCTAACCCTCATCGATCTCTTAAACCAGATCTATAAAAAATACGGATTCTATCGGGAAAAGCAGGTTTCCCTATCATTTCCCGCCGGAGAGGAAGGGATGACTAAAATCTCCGCCATCATGGACAAGCTCCGAAAATCTCCCCTAAAAGATGCCACCTGTGAAGATTACCAAAAAGGCATACGCGATCTTCCCCCCTCCAATGTTCTAATTTTCCGCTTCCAAGATGACGCAAAACTCATCATCAGACCCTCTGGCACTGAGCCCAAAATCAAGCTATACGTCTCTGCTCACGGAACTTCTGAAAAAGCTTGCGACGACCGCCTTGAGGAGCTCGTAAAATGCATAGACTTGCACTAGTGACCGGGGCCAGCTCGGGCCTAGGAAAAGAGCTGTGCATTCAGCTCGCAGCAAAAAAAATCCCCCTACTCATCACCGGAAAAAATAAGCAAGCCCTAGAAGAAACGGCCCACCTACTCCCCACAGATGTTGAGATATGCGTGTCAGATCTTAAAAATCGGAAAAATCTTATCGCCAAGATCCACGAAAGAACCCCTGACCTCATTATCAACAATGCTGGCGTAGGATATTATGGTGATGTACTCACTCACAACCTAGAGACTATTGAAGTAAATGTAGAAGCCCTGACAGAGATCTCCCTAGAGAGCGCAAAAGCCCTTGCATCTCAAAATAAAAAAGGGACAATCATGAATATCTCGTCCGCCGCCGCCTTTTTCACCTATCCCTCCTATGTCTTATATAGCGCTTCAAAGGCCTATGTGAATTCCTTTTCAAAAAGCCTAGATGCAGAGCTTAAAAAAAAGGGAATCAGGGTCCTCTGTGTTTGCCCCGGCCAAATCGACACCCCTTTTCATCTAAAGTCGGGCAAAAAGCTCAGGTTAGCCATGCCCGTTGAAAAGGCCGCAAAGCTAATCCTGAAACAAATTGAAAAACAAAAACCCTTCAACATCATCGACTGGCGCTACAAGATTTTAGTTTTCCTTAGCCGCGGCTTAACCCTGAAGGCTATTTGACGCGGAGGTGACGTGCGATGATGAGGGTTTTGATCATCTCTTTTTTGACGGTTTTTAGTTCTTCGAAGGTGACATTCGAATTTCTCACATAAATTTGTTTACATAATGTACTAAAAATGGTACAGTATAGGCAAACGGAATAAAAAGGAAGTTTGGATGGCACATTACCACCCCATTCCCGTAGTTTTTTATATAGAAGAGAATAGTAGTAATGAACCAGTAAAAGAATGGCTTTTGTCCCTTGATAAAACTTGTCGAAGGATCATAGGTAAAGACATTAGAACTGTACAGATTGGGTGGCCAATAGGCATGCCGGTGGTTCGAAGCCTTGGAGGTGGATTATGGGAGGTACGATCACATATTCCTAACGGTATAGCACGTATTATTTTTAAGTTAATAAATGGAGAAATCGTCCTTTTTCATGGTTTTGTAAAGAAAACGCAGAAAACTCCGCAGGATGATTTAGACCTTGCAAAAAAACGAGCCAAAAAATATGAAGCAATAGAGAGGAAGAGTCATGGCAAATAAACATCGAGGATCTAATTTCGAAGATTTTCTCAAACAAGATGGTATCTTCGAAGAGTGTGATGCTGAGGCAGTTAAAAGGGTTATTGCGTTTCAACTTGAGAAAGAACTTAAAAAGCAAAAGATCACCAAGTCTCAGTTCGCAAAAAAAATGAAAACTAGCAGATCAGCAGTTGACCGCTTGCTTGATCCTAGAAAAACTTGCAGCTTAAAATCTCTTATTACTGCTGTATCCGCTCTAGGTAAGCATCTTGAAATTAGGATCGCCTAACACAACTGAACTTTCTTAAAGTTTTGATCAACTTCGGCGATCAGAAGACCAAAAAGTCAAAACCCTTCTCCAAAGCGGCAAGACATCAAGTTCCAAAGCCGTTAACTTCCGCAGAGCCACCACAACCACGAAGTTCTCGCCACAGCCAAAAAGGCCGCCGTCCTCGCCGACTCCTGGAACGCGGGAAACGGAGCCACCATAAATGAACACATGACTTCCGAGATTTCCTGTTGTTTTCTGGGCGGTACGCGCCCATGTACCGCCTAAAAAAGATTTCCCGAAAGCAAGAGCTGAAATTTCCACGGCCATTATTTGACAAGGGGTTGCCACTTCCCATTGACCGCCGCCGATAATCTTGACAACTTCCTCCTGACCATCTGGACCATCAAAAGGTTTACTTCTACTTGCCTCTACTACAACCGCTTCGTACCAACCTGATAGACCTAGAGGTTCGTTTCCTATCCGCTCTTTTACAGCATCAGAATAGCCGTATAGGTAAGAATTATAATTAGAACCGGTTGCAATGCGCAGAACTGTCTGAAGTGTATTTAGAGTAGGTTTATGGAAAAGCTTTTCATCGATGGAGGGCACATAGGAGAGCTCCTTCCCTTTTAATGTTTTGGGGAAATATAAAGTTTTCGGAAAATAAACAGCCACTGAGCGGTTTCCAAAAGGACAAGGCCCTCGTGGGATTGGCATGGGAGGTACTACTCCCGGATTCACACCATTAAGCCTCCACGCCAATCCCCTTAAAGCTGGGGTTATGAATCCAAATCTGTTTCTTTCAATAAATGGTACGACAGCGTTTGGACGAATATTTTCCCTAACTTGTTGTAATAAAAAGGCTGATGAGAAGCCTGTCATAGGTTGCCTCAGCCTCACAGACCTAGCTTCGTTCAGTCTATAAACGACACGCAGTATAATTGCTAGCGTGCGTCTTTTTAGGAGTTTGAAGTGGTCAGACTGAGCACTTGCATTCCAATCAATGTCGTTTGAACACGCCACTCTTCGCCAAGCATGGCACGTAGTTCCTGCCGCCCGAATATCCGGGATGGGCAAAAAATTCATGATACAGCTAATCGCATGATCGTATAACATCCATACAGGCCTATAAGAGGCTACCACGGAAGAATTAGAGTTTGCAGAGATTCCTTGCGACATAGACTATTTTACGCGGAGGTGACGCGCGATGATGAGGGTTTTAATCATCTCTTTTTTGACGGCTTTGAGTTCTTCGAAGGTGAGTTGGCATTCGTCGAGCTGTCCATCGCGGACTTTTTCAGTTACGAGCTGTTCTACCATTTTTGCAATGCTCTCTTCTGAAACTTCGGTGAGGCTTCGGGAAGCCGCTTCAACCTTATCTGCTATCATGATAATGGCAGACTCTTTGGATCTAGGTTTGGGGCCTCTATAGCAAAAGTCGTTTAGGTTCACCTCTGGAGTAAGCTCACATTGTTTGCTATAAAAATGTTGGACAAGGGTAGTCCCATGATGTTCTTTAATAATATCGACAAAACTTTTTGGTAAACGATACTTACGGGCGAGGGTTTCCCCTTCTGTGATATGGGCAATGATCACCCCTGCCGATTCTTTAGGGGTCAGAAGCTGATGAATATTTAGCCCTCCCAATTGATTTTCATTAAAATAATGGGGATTAAAGAGCTTTCCAATATCGTGATAAAGAGTAGACACACGACAAAAAAGGCCATTAGCTGAAATGGCCCTTGCTGCGGCCTCTGCAAGGTTTCCTACTACAAGGCTATGCTGATAAGTTCCCGGGGCTTCCAAGCTGAGGCGCTTTAATAGAGGGCTTCCAGGATCGGCAAATTCTAGCAAGGTCATATCGGTCATCACATTGAACACAGATTCTAGTATGGGAAGAATAGCAATCACGAGAAGGGCTGAACCTAACATGAAAAGAAAGGAATAAAGCGCATCATCTAAAAGCTGGGGCGACCATAAAGAATTGTCGATAAAATGGAAGGAAATGATCAAGATAAGAGAAGAGAGCCAAACCTTACAAACAATAGGGAAAATTTCTTTTTGTTTATGCATGTTTTTTGCATAGAGGATCGCCACTAAGGAAGTTGTAAAATTCAACATACAAAATCTCACAGGCTCCACATCTAAAACTCCTGCCATAATAAGACTCAGAAAAAAGGAGGAAAAAAGAGCTATCTCACTTCCGAGCAATAGACAAAGCAAAATGGCAGCAAAAGGGATATAAAGGGGGTAGGCAAAAATTCTTTCCGCCATGAAAAATTCCACAACTTGGGAAACGACCAAGGGGAGGACCACCAAAGTAGTTAAAAGAGCCATCTTCGGAAAAGATGCGATGCGCAAGTATATAGCAGAGAGTGAAGTCACCATTAACGAAAGGAGAAAGTAGCCAAGAAGCGCAAGGGGGGTAGAATTACCTAAATTAAAAAATAGCGTCAATATCACAACAAAGAAGGAACCTAACAAAAAACGCTTTTTTGCAATATCCATCCCCTTATATTAGCAAACGGCCTAATTAAGAATAAGAAAAAGATCGGGCACGCACGCGGGCACGGGCACGGGCACGAAAGAAAAAAAGACTTAAAGCTCTCTTTCTTTCGTGCCCGTGCCCGTGCCCGCGTGCGTGCCCGATCTTTTTCTTGTTCTTCATAATCTAAATTATTGGTATAATTGCCATCATGGATTATCAAATCATACCCAGAAGATTTAGGCCTCAAACTTTTTCTAGTATTGTGGGTCAAGAGGTGATCGTAGCCACTTTGAAAAATGCGCTGCGTTCAAAAAAAATTGCGCAAGCTTACCTCTTTTATGGCACAAAGGGGACCGGTAAAACAACCCTTGCACGCCTTCTAGCGAAGGCTTTGAACTGCGAGCAATTAAGTGAGGATTTTGAACCCTGTAGCCTATGTCCATCCTGCATCGATGTGGCCAAAGGACGCAGCTTAAACGTATTAGAAATCGATGGCGCCTCTAACCGGGGGATCGATGATATCCGGCAGATCAATGAAACCGTTGCCTATGCTGCTATATCTGGTAAATTTAAAATTTATATTATAGATGAAGTCCACATGCTCACCAAAGAGGCCTTCAACGCCCTTCTTAAAGTACTCGAAGAGCCCCCTCCAAATGTAAAATTTTTCTTTGCTACCACCGAAATACACAAAGTCCTTCCAACAATCATCAGCCGTTGCCAACGCTTTGACCTCAATCGTCTCACCCCTAGTCAAATAAAAAATAAACTTCAAATGATCTGCGGGCAATTAAAAGTAGATATTGAACCAGAGGCCCTCTCTTTAATCTCACAAAGGGCCGACGGCTCCTTGCGCGACGCAGAATCTCTTTTGGACCAAATCGTCTCTTTTGAAGGCAAAAGGATCACCCGTGCTTTAGTCTCCTCCCAGCTGGGACTGCTGCCTAGGGAACAATTTTTTAAGTTGGACACAGCAATCCACTCCTGCGATCTCTCTTTTGCCTTTACTCTGGCAGAAGAGGTCAAGGATGTTGGCTATTTTTTTGATATGCTCCTTGAGCATTTCCGCACCCTCCTCTGCTCTAAGTTTTTTAATGATAAGGAAAAGCAAGAATACCAGATCTCTTCCTCACTATACGATGAGTCCCATCTTCTCTATATTCTCGATTACCTCATCGGCTGGACCCAAAAACTTACCAGGACCCCTTTCCAACGCCTCTACCTTGAGATGATCCTCCTCCACCTTATCCGCAGCCGCAGCCGGATCACCATCGATCAGCTCACGGAAAGACTCATCAAACTTGAAGCTGCACCGGAAAGAGTAGAAGTAGAAAAGCCGGCGTCTGCCCCCATTGAGCCTTCCATCGAGAAAAAATTATTAGAAGCAATTAAACCAAGCCCTTCTCCAGAGGTGAACAAGACCGCAGGAGCAAAATATGATACGATTATCCGTTTTGCTGCTGTTGAACTGGAAGGCGTAATCAAGGAGGTCTAAAATGGGTAGTGGTTATTCAAAAATGAAAAAACAAGCGCGTGCTTTTGAAGAGCAGTTTGGCAAAATGAAACAAACCATGAAGAGCACTGAAATTATTGGAATTAGCGGAAATGGTCTCGTTACAGTCACTCTTACAGGCGATAAAGAAGTCAAAGGGATTAAAATCAAACCTGAGTGCGTTGACCCCTCCGACGTAGAAGGACTCCAAGACCTGATCAAAGCTGCCTTCGAAGACGCCCATCGCAAACTCTCCGAAAACGAAAGCTCCATGCCACCGGGTATGCCCTTCAACTTTAGCTAAGAAAGAAAAAATTCTCCCTTGTTTTTAATCTTTGACATTTTATCAGATCTTAACATACAATCAGACCTTGAAGTGAAAAAACTTTACCAAGGAGATTAAAATGGCACTTCCAGCTACAACATTGCAAAATCCACATTCAGCAGCTGCTGCTGCATCTTCAGCTAGCGCTTCACCTGCAGGAGCAAGTCCTGCTTCTTCAGAAGCTCCACCTAAATCAGTTAGATTAGAAGCATTAGCAGCTCATGAGCCTAATATGAAGGTTTACGGCCCGAAAGCAACGGGCGCGGAAATTGATGCTGCTGTAGCAAAAAATGATTTTTTTGGATTAAGAAGACTCCTTAATAACACTGTTGCAACTGAGTGGGCATCCAAAAGCTTCGATTATCAACTAAGGTGCAAATTTTTTGATGCAGGTTCGAAGTTACAGGGACATTTTAGAAGCGAAATAGAGAAAATACAGACATGTAAAGGAGAGTACGCGCGTTTTTTAAATTCTCAGGATCTAGGGGTTTTAAGTGAACAAAGGGATCTGTTGTCCTTTGCTTCTGGAGGTCAAGGGCTTGAGAGTGGACGTATTTTTGGAAGAGTTGTTGTAGATTCTGTGGTTCAACCTTACGATGATAAATATCCGGGCAGAATGATGGCTCTGCCACATGACGCTATATTAGTAAGAGTAGGAGATAAAATTCCAGGAACAGACACTGTTTTAGCAGCGGGCGTTCTTGGTCTTGACAGTGATGGGAAACCTCAAGAAAAATATCGATGCAAAGTTGAGGGAGGTTTAGTGCTTCAAGAAAGAGTGGAGCTAAGAGCAAATATATTTAAACAGGCAATGGCACGACTTTCTACGTTAAGTGAACTTCTAACGCCGCGTATCGGTCAATTGGGTTATCCTGCAGAACTCAATCATGGTGTTGTTATCTTTTTAAGAGGAGAGCAATGCTCAGGAAAATCTAAACTTCTATATAAATTTTTTGGCATGTCTCCAGATGATATTTTTGATACTAATAGCATAAGAGGACAGTTAGGTGGAGATTTGGCTCATCATGAAGCTGCTTCTATTTCTGATAAGATTTCTGATGAAACAAAAAGGTTACTGTTAAATACTATCAGCGTTAAAACACACACAAAAGACAGGGATTTAAATACTCTTACGAAGACAGCACCAAACACAACGCACGTTATTGTGGATATTGCTATCGAAGAGGCAACTGCAGAGCGGCGTGTTGCGGAAAGAGCTCGTCCTATTTTATCTAACGAGATTAAAAAAGGGCACAAGGAATCAGTGGCTAATCGACTAGTTGTTATTCAAAAGGCTTGCGAAAACCCCAGCATTAATTATAGATTGTATAATTACGATGGGGAAGAACCGATACTCGTGACTGAAATTGTTAAGAAAAAGGTTATAGTTCATCAAGAAGAAATGCTTATGAAAGCTTTGGGAGGCAACCAGGACGCTTTTGCAAAACTTACTCTTCAATAAGCCGAGCGATCTCCCTAGCGGTTGGCAACATGAGGGCTTTTTGGGCGAGGATTTGGGCGTCGGAAAACTTGGTGTTTTGGATCACTTTTTTGATGGCCGGGATGAAACGGGGAGAAGCGGAGAATTCTTTTATTCCCAGGCCTATTAGCAAGGGGATCAAAAGGGGATTAGATGCGATCTCTCCACAAATGGTGACAGGCTTTTGCAGTCCAGCTACTATATTGACCATGCGCAAAATACTAGGGTGTATTGGCTGAAAAAGTTCGTCAGTGTAGCTGCTTGCTCTATCAAGACCTAATGAATATTGGATCAAATCGTTGGTTCCAATTGAAAGGAAATCACACTCTTTGCTTAAAAAATCAGAAGTGAGTACGGCGGAAGGAAGTTCAATCATGCACCCTAAGGGGATTTTTTTATTGCTAATCTCGCTTAAGATTTTCTTAGACTCTAACAGCTCATGAATATCAGAAATAAAAGGGAGAAGTATCCTTACATCGCCATGCTCTGTGGCTCTAGTCAAAGCGGAAAGTTGTGTTATAAAAATCTCCCTTCTTGTTAATAAAAATCTGATTCCTCGAAGCCCTTCTAGCGGTTCTTTAAAAAATTCAACGTATTTATCTGCGCCCACATCGAATACTCTGAAAACAACAGGCAATCCCTTCATGCTTTGAATGATTTTGCAATAGATCTCATATTGCTCTTCTTCCGATGCAAAAAGAGAGACGTGATGTGAAAAAAGATATTCTGTACGGAAAAGACCAATCCCCTCTGCTCCAGATTCATGGATCAAGTCTAAATCATTTAAATTGCCAACATTGGCAAAAACTTTAATCTTATGGCCATCGATGGTCTCTGCTTTTTCAAGCACTATAATTTCTTGTTTTTTTAATGCTGTCCGAATTTTTTTAGATGCAGCTAATGTTTTGGAAGTAGGATTTAGGATAACTTTTCCTTTTATTCCATTTAAAATAAGAGGTGAAACAAGAATTTTACTTATATCGATCCCTGATACAAAAGGGATCCCCCTCCCCCTAGCTATAAGCGCTGCATGGGAATTTTCTCCTCCCTTTTCAGTAATAAACCCAATCGCGCATTCCACAGGCAGGGAAATCACATCAGAAGGAGTCAGAACACGAGCCACTAAAATCGAATTGTGAGGAATATCAATAACAGCTTTTTTAGGTTTCTTTCCTAAATGTCTTAAGATCCTTTTTGATAAGTCATTAACGTCTGCCATTCTTTCTTGGAAAAAAAGATCTTTCGTCGCGGAAAAAAACCGGTTTTCATAATCTGTGATGACTGATTTGAACACAGCCTCAGTATTTTGTTTCATCTGGCGTATTTTCTCTTCTACAGTCACAGTCATCATCGGATCTTTAAGCATCTGAATATGCGTGTCGATAATCGTCACTGCATCTTCAGACCCCTCTCCTTCAAGAGTACATTGAATAAGTTCTAGATCTTCTTTGCTTGAAAATAAAGCATTCCTATAGCGAGCAATCTCTTCATCTACCTCGCTAATAGTGATCTCAAATTCAGGGGTCTCTTCTTCTTGATTGCTAAGGAAAAATGGGGTGCCAATGGCCACGCCCTCACTTAAAGATATACCATGAAGTATCTCCTCTTCTCTCATGCTTCACCAAACTTATTTTCAAAAGCTTCTTGAATTTTCGTCATAATTTCTTGTGCGTCATCTCCATCAGTAACAACAGTGATTAAGCTATTTTTCCTCGCGGCAAGCATAAGAATGCTCATAATGCTCTTTGCATTGATCGTCTCTTTTTTATAAGTGAAGCTCACAGAGGATTTCACAGACTGAAGCAATTTAGCAATGATAGTCGCGGGGCGAGCGTGCAAACCTAAATTGTTTTTAATTTTTACTTTGCAAGTGATTTTCACGTATATGTTTCCAGTTCTGTTTTCTATTTTTCTGCTTCCTAGAAATCGTTTCCAAAAGCTTGGTATTAAATTCTTTTGCTGAATTATAGCCCATCTCTTTAAGACGATGGTTTAAAACAATTGTTTCCAAAAGGAGCACCACATCTCTTCCTGGCTTTACAGGAAGTATGTGATAGGGCACTTTAACCCCTAAAATATCGCAATATTTATCATCCAAACCAATACGGTCATAAAAATGTCGATCATCCCATTCTTCTAGTTTCACTACAATATCGAGGCTTTTTTGATCCCTAACGCATACAGCGCCGTAAATATTGGCAACATTAATGATCCCAATCCCGCGGATTTCCATTAAATGTCGCGTAAGTTCTGGCCCTGATCCTTCCAGATAATACCCTTCCTGAACTTTCACCTTAACGACATCATCAGAAATAAGTCTATGCCCCCTTTCAATTAACCCCAGAGCGGCCTCGCTTTTTCCTACAGATGAATCTCCCTGAATGAGCACTCCTACTCCAAACGCTTCTACGAGAGTTCCATGGCAGGTCATGCTAAGGGCAAATTCTTCATTAAGAAAATAAGTGATCTTCGTGATTAGATTCATCGTGGTCATGCTAGAGCGAAAAAGAGGGATCCCATCTTTCTCACATGCCTCCACAAGCTCTTTAGGAGGGGTATGTTTGCGCGCAACAATAACTGCAGGTGTCTCTGCTGTTAAAATACCTTGCAATCTTTCAATCCGGGTTTTTTTATCTAAATCTCTTAAATAAAAAATCTCAACCTTTCCAAAAATAAGAATTCTCTTATAGGCGTGGTTCTTTAAATAGCCACAGAGACTTAATCCAGGTCTTTGGGCTTCAGGATGCTTCATCACCCTTCTGATTCCTTTCTTTCCCGCGATGAGCTCAAGGCTCAGGCTCCTCTTGTACTTATTAAAAAAGTCTTCGACTACGTGCATATCCGTTGATTATTTCCATAGACTTGCATTTTTTACAATGAAAGACGTACATTACGAAAAAAAGAGGCTAAATAATGGGCTATCCAAAACTGGTTATTGTGGGGGGAGGGTTTGGCGGGCTTAATCTCATAAAGTCATTAAAAAAAGCTAAGTTCGATATTCTTCTTATTGATAAGACAAACCATCATCTTTTTCAGCCTCTTCTTTATGAAGTGGCCACCGCAGCGATCTCCCCAGGAGAAATTGCTGTGCCTCTTCGAGAAATTGTCAGAACAAACCAGCATGTTACCGTGATCATGGGCGAAGTGGCTCATGTCGATAAAAATCTAAAGCAGCTTACATTGGGTAATGGAGACAAAATCAGCTACGACTTCCTAGTCCTTGCAGTGGGCTCAAGACACTCCTACTTTGGGAATGATCAATGGGAAGAGTTTGCGCCGGGGCTCAAAACAATCAACGATGCGATAAATATCCGAGAAAAAATTCTCGTCTCTTTTGAAAAAGCGGAAAGGATGGATAGTCCACAAGAGGCCGCTAAATATTTAAACTTTGTTATTATTGGCGGAGGACCGACAGGTGTAGAAATGGCAGGGGCCATCGCGGAGATCGCCCATAGAGCATTGTTTAAAAACTTCCGCCGGATCAAGCCGGAAAAAACAAAAATTTACCTTCTTGAGGCCTTTGATAGAATCCTTCCTCCCTATCCGGAAAAGCTTTCCCGCAGAGCACAAATAGATTTAGAAGAGCTTGGAGTCACAGTCGTAACAGGGAAAAAAGTTGTCGACGTAACCTCGGAAGGAGTTTACGTGGAAGGGGGCTTTTACCCTTCCAAAAATGTGATTTGGGCAGCAGGCAACCAAGCCTCTCCCCTATTAAAAACCTTAAATGTCCCGTTAGACAGAGCCGGTCGGGTCATAGTAGAAAAAGATCTGACTATCCCAGGCCATCCAGAGATATTTGTCATTGGCGACGCCGCTAGTTTTATAGATGACAAAGGAAAACCCCTCCCAGGAATCGCCCCCACAGCCATCCAAATGGGTAAATACGTTGGAAAAGTTCTAAAAAAAGGTAATCAACCCCCCTTCCACTATTTTGACAAGGGCTACATGGCAACTATTGGGAAATTACGCGCCGTAGCAGTTGTCGGGAAACTCCAAATGTCAGGCTTTTTTGCTTGGGCAGCGTGGTGCTTTATCCACATCCTCTACCTCATCGGTTTCCGCAACCGTTTCGCCGTCCTCACCGAGTGGTTCTACTGCCTCCTCACCGGAGAGCGCGGCGTTCGGGTAATCTACCACTCCATCGACAAAGAACTCCCGAAGAAAGAATAAGAAATCGAAAAAAAATATTTTCGCTGTATAAAAGAAGGAATTGTATAAACTTGCCCAAAAATATGACTAAAAAATATCCGGCGCTTTATGTGGGGTTGCACATGCTTCTTGGGTGTGCGTGGGGTGCCGGGATACGGATGCCGGTTGTGTATGTTTTGCTGGCGCTTTGGTTTCCTTTTAGGGAGAAGTGGCAGATTGTTAAGGGATTGGTTTTTTTTGTATTGGCTTTGTTGTATAGCCTTCCCCGGCCCACTGAGGACAATCGGTTTGTGATTTCGTCGGTTTCGATTTACCATTCTCCGTTTAAGCAAACGGGGTATCTCTATAAGGGAAAATGGAATAACGTCCCCCATAGTGTCATTTCCAAGCATCATTATGTGGTGAATTGCGATTATTGGATGGAGGGTAAGGATTGGAAAGAGGTGCCTGGGAGTTTTAGCTTTGCGGAAATGAGGTTTCAGTGCAAAGAAGCTTTAAGAAAATACCTTAAAAGACATATCTCCGATGCAAAAGTACAAGCCTTCTTATGCTCACTCGCAACAGGAGAAATTGAAGAAAGGACCCTTGCATTTGAATTTAGTAGACTCGGGCTTTCTCATATTTTAGCTATTTCTGGATTTCACTTTGGGCTGATTGCGTTTTTCTTTTCCTTTATTTTAAAATTTTTTTTCTCCCCAAAGAAGACTGCCTTTTTTCTCTTATGTATTATCACAGGCTATTTCTTTTTTATGGGAAACGCTCCTTCTGTTCAAAGGGCTTGGATTGCCATTACAATGGCTCTGTTAGCGCAGCTTTTCAATTTACGCTATAGTTCTCTAAATGCCCTCGGAGCTGGGTTGATTATCGCTATAACCCTAGATCCCTATGTGGTTTCCCATTTGGGCTTTCAGCTCAGTTTTCTATGTACTCTTGCAATTTTGCTTTTGTATCCCCTGTGCGAAAAGAGGATGCGCTGGGTTTTCCCTAAAAAAAGTCTCACAGAGACCTTAAAATTTTCAAGTTTGGATAAATATGGATATATTGTGACCACTTTTCTTCGAAAGGCTCTCGCCTTAAATTTTGCTGTCCATCTGGTAGCGCTGCCAACCCTTTTGTACCTTTTTCACAAATTTCCCTTGAGCAGCTTCGCTTATAATCTCTTTTTTCCCATAGGAGTGACCATTTCCTTATTCTTACTCATTCTTTCTTTTGCACTCCCCTTCTTGCATCAGATCAATAGCTATTTCACCTCAGGCTTGTTGCATATAAGCTCTAATCCCTTGCCGCTATTTGATGTTTATGTTTACTCCGATTGGATCACTGTTGATCTGCTTTTCCTTTTTTTCGGGATTCTGCTATTATGCAACACTCTCCAGATGAAAAAAGATAAATCTGTCCTCATTTTTACCCCGCATTTAATTGTTGTCTTAGCTGCTGTATTTCTGCGATAGGTTTTTGTGCCTTTATTGCAATTACCTCGTTTACTAGCTGATCATCTATGACAGTTTTGACACCAAGTGCACGAGATCGAGTTTTTATTTGCTCCTCTAAAATGGGGACATATATTTTGCTGAGCATATAGAGGGTAACATCTCTTCTTAGGACAGCTTTGTGCATCTTCTTTTTAACTTCGACTAGACGAGCCAAAGATTCCCTTACATCATTAATATTCTCTTTAGATTTTACTTTTGCAAGTTTCCTCTTTTCATCCAGCCGCTTCTCAACTTCTTTAATTTCCTCAAGAGGTATAACTATTCCTCTGCTTTTACGCTTCTTAAGTTGCCTCATTTGAGCTTCTAGTGCGATGATTTCATCTTGAAGGTTCGACTGATCTCCTTCTTTAATCTGAGTCAAGCATAAACCTAATATTTCTCCCGCTTTACCTGGCTGAACTGAACCTGGAAACACCCTCTCAGAAAGAGTGATAAGCCTTGAAAGAACTTGGGGATTATCTTCTATTGCTCTCGGAGCTTCTCTTAAAATGCGCTGATGCAAGACGTCGGCTGTATCTGCAGGTTCAGTACTTTCAATTCTAATAGGGTCACGTCCAAAACGGTCTATAAGTGCAGCGTCAGGCTCAACAAATCTTTTATATTCAATTTCAGTCGTCAGAATAATCGCATGGGGAACACTATCCAGAAACAATTTAAATGCATCTCCTAAACTATTTGGCCCCTCTTTTACCGCCGCATGAAATTCATCAAAGACAAGGATATATCTATCAGGATCATAGGAGATAGCTTTTTTGATAGTCCCCAAGACATCCACACGTTCAAATGCGCAATTTCTGTTTAAAAGCTCCGTAGAATTGAAACAAATAAAAATCTTATCTTTAAGTTGATATAAATCAGATTTAGGATCAGTACATCTAGCGCAACTCTGCGCAAAACTCTCAGCTGTGAACGTTTTTCCTACTCCGGATTCCCCTATTAAGGCAACATGCTGGCGCTGACCTTTTACTTTTAGCCTGCTGGCCATCCTTGCTTGTTCTTCACTTCTTCCCATCGCATCAATTCTAGGCCTTTGTCCAAAATGGTATTGCAAAGTCCAGTTTTTTCCCTCGAAAGGAACTTGATGCGGAGGGAGATAGGCAAAAAGAACTGTCAGCCCGATAATTAACCCTAGAAATCCACCTGTAACTCCTACTCCCACCACCGCTCCGCCCGCAGCAGCTGCAAAGCCATATATCGTTCCCACAAACATAAAAAGAACGAAGATGCGATTCATTTTCATGCTCGCAAGAGTACTAGTTTCGTTCGGCTTTAATACGTCAGCAAGACCAATAACGTTGACCACATTCTCTAATGTTCCCACAAGCGCATGGCAAACCTTCTCGATTTTAACTGAAAGGGGAAGGGCTACCTCTTCGGTAGCTTCGATATAATCCTGCGCATAGTCCGTATCATCTTCAAGCTTCTGTAAAGCCGTTTCTGAATCAAAATTCACCACTTCAGCAAGGTTACTTAAAATTTTATTTTGGTCGTATTGGGGATCGCTGATTGCTTTACGGAAAATATATTCAAGAATAGTGCGAATAAAATTTTGATTTACTGGGTTTTTAAACCACGTTCTTAAATTATTTTTATTGCTTGGAAAAAGCACTGGCTGAAGCTCTCGAAAAATTGTATCAGCGCAGGACTGAACACTATTATTTTTCACAGGATCATCATAACTAACAGTAACAGTCTTAGTAACTGCAGAAACAGCAGGATTAGTAACTGCAGAAACAGGATGAACAGTCATATTAACTCCTCGGATTAGTATTTTATTAATTATCCCATATTACTCAATAATGTACAATATTAAAATAAATAAAACAGGATATTATGATTGTCAGAATAAAAAGAAATTTAATTTTTTTTATCCTGCTAATCCTAATATTCATCCTGAATTTGAATCACGTTTTATAAAAATTAAAAATTTAATTCACATCGTTGACTTAAAACATGCGTATATAGTACATATTATGCCCATGTTATATGGCGATCGTAGCTCAGTTGGTTAGAGCACTGGATTGTGGATCCAGATGTCGCGGGTTCGAGCCCCGTCGATCGCCCCATTATTTACAAGGACCTGCATGAGTTCTATTGAAGCACTTATTATGGGTCTCCTTCAAGGTCTAACAGAATTTTTTCCCGTTTCTTCGTCTGCCCATCTTAAACTTGCAAGAATCATTTTAGGGGTAAAAGAACAGGTCGTTTTCGATCTTGTAACCCATTTGGGAACCCTCTTTGCCCTTTTATGGTTTTTATGGCGCGATATTGTCAGCTTAAGCAGGCAAACATTCAAACTCATCGTTATTGCCACATTTCCCTTGGTCCCCTTTTATTTTCTGTTAAAACCTTTGCGCGATTTTGCTTCAAAAACAGAGTTTTTAGGATTCTCTCTAATGATCACAGCGCTGATCTTATTTTTGGGAGAATTACGAAAAAGCATGTCAGAAAAAACGACTAAACGGGATGCTCTATGGATTGGGACAGCTCAAGCTACGGCATTAATCCCAGGAATTTCCAGAAGCGCTTCGACAATCACCGCTGCACGGCTGAGCGGCTGGCAGATAAAGGATGCTGTCCGTTTTTCTTTTTTGCTTTCAATCCCTACTATCATCGGTGGAAACTGTGTGGAACTTGTAAAAATGAAAAATCTTTCCGGAATTTCATTTTCTTCTTGCATTATCGGCTTTATCTCTTCATTTATTATAGGTATAGTGGCGGTGCGCTATGCGATCCGATTTTTGGAGAAAGGGAATTTAAAGCCCTTCGCGTGGTACTGTTTAATATTAGGAATAACCACAGCAATCTATTTTAATACTTATGGTTAAGACAGTAGAAAAAAAAGCTTCCCACCCTGAGACAAAGGGGCTTGCACTACTTGCGAGTTCCCTATTAGTTTTTATTTGCCTTTTCTGTTTTCAGATTGGGGAATCTGGCCACCATATTTTAGGTCTGATCGGCTATGGAATCGGCTTTGGATTTAATTACCTTTTTGGGCTAACTAGTTACCTTGTCGCTTTCTATTTGGGTTATCTAGGATGGCAGCTCCTCACCGCTGGAAAAATTCTCCATGCGGGATTACAACACTTCTACTTCGGGCTGCTCATTGTTTCCCTCTCCCTCATTTTAAATGTGATTGCAGAGCGCGGAGGGGTTCCTCCTAACCTTATTGCACAGAAAATTTATACTGAATCGATGACACTCGAGCTTCCTTATCCCCATAAATATACGAGATATAATTTAGGGGGTGTACCGAGCTACTTTTTTTACAGAGACATCCCCACTTTAAATTTACAAAGGATGCTCAGTGACATTGGAATCATCCTCACCTTCTCGATTTCAACAATTGTTTCTTTCTTGTTTTTGACCAATATGAAAATCGTTCCCCTTTTCCTTTCCTTAAAAGAATTTTTTCTGAAAAAACTCAGCGGGAGTAAAGAAGTGGAAAACGTATTTGAAGAAAAAAGCATGGAAGAGATTGAAACGAGCTTATCTAAAACACTCCCTCCCCCATATAAACCTGAAAAGCTGAAAATCAATACATTCACTTTTCCCCCACCTACAAAAAGGGAAAAAGCCATAGAAGCGCAGAAAGTTTATAACGGGGATTTTGCCGGCTATAAACTCCCCCCTCTTTCCCTTTTATCCAACCCAAAAAAAGTCGATCACCCCTCTCTCAAAAAAGATTTGCGCAGACACGCTGAGATTTTGGAAGAGACTCTCCTGAGTTTTGGGATCGAGGCTAAAGTAGGAGAGATTTATTCAGGACCTACAATCACCTCATTTGAAGTGCACCCTGCAGTCGGGGTAAAAGTGCAAAAGATTACCGCTCTTGAAAATGATATCGCGCTCAACCTTCAAGCAAAATCGATCCGGATTATTGCCCCTATTCCTGGAAAAGCGGCGGTGGGAATTGAAACCCCCTCTCTTTATCCTCAAGAAGTGAGCTTTAAGGAGATGCTTATTGCCTATCAGCAAGGCTCAAAAAAGCATCTCGTCCCCGTGATTCTTGGAAAAACGGTGACCGGAGAGAATGTGATCTCCGATTTGGCTAAGATGCCTCACTGTATTATTGCAGGTGCTACAGGGTCTGGTAAATCGGTCTGCATTAATACCCTGATTATGTCGATTTTAATGAACGCACGCCCCGATGAGATTAAATTGATCATGATCGACCCTAAGAAAGTAGAACTCACTCCTTATACTTCCCTTCCTCATATGATTGCCCCCGTAATCACAGAGCCTCATGGAGCTTATGCAGCACTCAGCTGGCTTGTAAAGGAGATGCAAACCCGCTACGATATTTTAAAACAACTGGGATTGCGCAATATCACCGCCTTTAACAATAGAGATATCAATAAGGAACTCGAAGCATCGCTTAATATTTCTGTACCGGCAAGAATGTTTGCAATTGTCGCCATCATTGATGAATTTGCAGATCTGATGATGGTCTCGAGCACCGATTTGGAAACTCCCATTGCAAGGATCGCTCAGATGGCTAGAGCCGTCGGAATACACCTTGTGCTTGCCACTCAAAGACCTTCAAGAGAAGTGATCACCGGCTTGATTAAAGCAAACTTCCCTACACGCATTTCATTCAAGGTAGCAAGCCGGATCAACTCCCAAATCATTCTCGATGAAAACGGCGCAGAGAGCCTTTTAGGAAATGGAGATATGCTTTTCTTGCCCCCTGGTAGCTCCCATTTAACACGCGCTCAGGGAGCTTATATCAGCGATGAAGAGATTAACCGGATTGTCTCCTTCATTTCTGATCAAGCACCTGCAAATTATCTCATCTCCTCATTTGACCATATGAAAAAAGAGGATCTTGGCCTTTCTGATCTAGGTGAAGATGATAATCCCAAAGATACTCTTTACGAAGAGGCTCTAGCCATCGTTTTAGAAACAAGAACAGCTTCCACCACTTACCTCCAAAGAAAGCTCAAAATCGGGTATGCAAGAGCTGCGTCACTTATGGACGAGCTAGAACAAAATGGGATCATTGGACCGCAAGAAGGGAGCAAACCAAGAAGGATACTTTCCGATGAAAACATATCTTAAGTTTTGGGGAACCCGAGGATCCATTCCTGTTTCAGGAAAAGAATATATCCGCTTTGGAGGCAACAGCTCTTGTCTTGAAATCAGAGACGGAAAAACCCTTGTCATTATCGATGCCGGCACTGGACTCAGAGCATTTAAAAATCCGCTCAATAAAATCGATCTTTTTATCAGCCATTCCCACATCGATCATATTGGAGGATTCCCCTTCTTTCTTCCCCTTTTCGACCCGCACGCTAACATCACCATCTGGGATGGACCTGGTGAGAGCAATGCAGAAGCGCTGTTTACCAAAAAAGACGCCCAAATCATCTTTCCAGGACTGGTTGCTATACACGCAAAAGTAACATTTAATGAACTCAAACCTAAAACAACCTTTTCCTGCGGGACTATAAAAGTCAGTGCCCACCAGGCATGCCATCCCGGTCTCACTTTTGGCTTTAAAATCGAAACCCGCAAAACAACATTTGCCTATATCACAGACAATGAAGTCTTTAAAGGACATACAGGCTCCAAAACACCAAAAGAAATCCCCCCTTTTGAAAAAAGCCTCATCTCTTTTCTCAAAGGGTGTGACTTCATTATTCATGAAGCCCAATATACCCCCGCCGAATATAAAAAAAGGATCGGCTGGGGCCACTCCTCAGTATCTAACGCCGCTTTCCTCCTCAAAGAGGCCGGCGTAAAAAAATGGTACGTCACACACCACGACCCCGATCACACTGATAAAGACCTCCTCAAAAAACAAAAAACCCATCAAAAACTCTTGCCAGGCTGCAAAGTGATCATGGCGTATGATGGGCTCGTAGTGAAGCTCTAAGTAGAAGAAGATCGGGCACGCACGCGGGCACGGGCAAGGGCACGAAAGAAAAAATAACTTAAAGCGCTCTTTCCCTCCCTCTTTCGTGCCCGTGCCCGTGCCCGCGTGCGTGCCCGATCTTCATTCTTTGAACCAAATTCTGTATTGATGCACTGCCTGATTAATGAACATCTCTCTACCAAAAGGTGAGGTGCTGTGGATGTTTAAAGGGGCAGGGAGATCTGCGGGGGTGCAGTTGATGAGAAGGTCGTAGGGGTGGGTGGGGAGCTCGCCACGGCCCAGCATTTGGGTTTGGGCGCCATGTAAAGTGGCGACGTAGGCAATCGCTTTTGCAGCTCCCCCCTTTCCTAAAAGGATGATCCTCTTATTTTTTACACACCCAAGAGCCTCTATTGCTCCTATTCCATCTGTGTTATAGCCAATGAGTTTGTTGTTCTTAAAAGAGATGGTGTTTACTGCGCTAATTTCCGCTGCCAAGGGGTCGAGCTCGTCTAGATAAGGGATCACTTTTTCCTTTAGGGGCATGGTGACACTCAGACCCCGAAAATTTAGGTCTTTGGCAAGAGAGAAAAACTCTTCGAGCTCTTTTGGCTCGATCGACATTTTTACGTAAACAGCATTGATCCCAAGAGCGCGCATCACACCATTATGTACCCTCGGAGAAAAACTTTTGGAAACATCGCCTCCAATAAGCCCATAAATTTCCGTTTCAGGATTGAGCTGTCTATAGTTGTAATCATAGAGAAGCTCATGCAAAGAAAGCTGCCCGGGAGCGCTGGGCTCATCAAGATAGGTATAATCAATAAGATTGCCAAAAACGGGGCCCAGGATTCTTGTCAGTTGCCCCTTTTCACCCATACAAACCTGTATCGGTGCTTTTCTAGTTTTTAACATTCTTAGGGCATCGAGTGTTGACTCGGCCATCACGGCTAATTTATCGACCCCTTCTCTAGCTTCATTCGAATGAAAATTGTGATAGGAGCGGATAACTTTTTTGCCAAGACGCTTATGAGGATTTAGAATAAAAAGTTTTTTACGAAACTCAATCCCATCGACTAAATCTTTTACCTTATCGATATCTTCTAATCTTTTGAGGTTACAGACTAACATGTTTGCTTACTTTATCTTGCCAGGCAATAGAGACTTCCACCGGTTTGCCTTGCAATTTTTCTCTGATCATTTTTAAGGCAAGATCTGGATTGTTACATTCTGAAGAAAGATGGGCTAAATGGACATGCTTAAGCGCATCGTGGTAAATCTCTGCAAGCAGCTCTGCGCATTCCCCATTAGAAAGGTGTCCCTGCCGACTTAGTACCCGCTGTTTATAAATCATTGGCCTGTTGCATGCATGCACCATTGAAGGCTCGTGATTTGCCTCCAAATAGAGATAATCGCAAAGGCGGAGCTCATTTTTTACTAAAGTTGTTGCAAAACCCACATCGGCGCAAATCCCCAATTTTTTCCCCTCCGCCTTTATTGTAAACGCTACTGGATCTAACGTATCATGTTGAATCGAAAAGGGGTGGATCTCCATATCTTCGAAGGTAAACGTTTCCCCCGTCGAAAAAATCTTAAAGGTGGGATAAGCCCCAAGCATTTCACATATCGCTTTTGCCGTTTCACTATTTGCAAAAATAGGGATCTTCTTCTTGCATGCAAGCTGATCTAATCCCCTAATATGATCGTGATGTTCATGCGTAATGAGAATCGCCTTAATTTCACCGATATCAACGCCAATCTCGTTGAGTTTTGCACACGTTGCTTTCAAACTCAGTCCAGCATCGATCAAGATTTTTGTCTTTTTCGTACCAACATAGAGGCAATTTCCCTTCGATCCAGATGCAAGCGGACAAAATCCAATCATATGTGCAACGTTTTACCACTAACGCGCAATTTGCTCAAACATAAGAAAAATATTGACAACGTGGCTACCATATCTTAAATAGAGATTTTGGAGGCACTATGACAAAATCGAATGAAGAGATATTACAAAAGATAGATTCTACATTAGATCAACTGATTCACAATGCCGAATTGTCTTTTGATGGCTTGATGGAAAATGAAATAGAGGCTCTTCAAGAAACACAAGAAACCCTACTCTCAAACCTAGTCACCATGAACAACCAGATCTCCCCAGAAGATAGAATTAAAATTCAGAGAAAAAAAGAACACAGACAAGCACTAAAGGAAAAAATGGCCTCATTTAACAAACTCAATGCGCGCAAAGCCGCCACTACAACTCCCACGTTTGCCATCAAAAAAAGGAAAAAAATCCCCTACTGCAAAAGATTCAAAGGGATCTCGACAAATATGTCTAAGCTTCCTTGAGATTTCGCTCGAATCTATATATTCGGGTACCGCTGACCGCGTCAGCTCGCGCATCACTCCAGCTCCATTCTCGTAAATTGGGGCAATGCTCGTGAAGAAGCGCTTTTGTCTCCGCATTAGGAACCCTGTTCTCAACTCCGAAGCCTATGTAAATTTTTTCGAGCTTCGGAAAAATGTTCTGGCGCAAAATGGATAGAGATGCAGGATTATGTATACTAATAAACTTGATATTATTGCGTATTTCAAGAGAAAGGGTCATTAAAGAACTGAGCCCTTTTTGATCAAAAGTCTGGTCGAACCCTAACGCTCTTAATTTTTGACAGTAAGGAGCTAAAGGCGCTAAATTAGTACAATCAGGATCTCTTTGAGGAAACGCTCTTTCAGCAGCCTCCATTAGCTCCACACTAAAAGAGGTAGTATCATCATGATCAAGGCTAATACAATGAATGATAAGATCTCTGCGAACTAGCCCATAATCCACCTCAGGAAGAATTGGAAGACACACTTCTTTTAAGCTTTCCTTGTCATTTAAAACCCGCAAGGTATTTTGGGTGATTCTTTTAAAAACCAATAGATTAAGCGCTATAAGATTAGGAAGGAGATCTAAAAATACCCGAAGAGTAGGAGAATCAAGTTCTAGAAATCCAAGATTCAACAAAGTGATTTGCCCGAGAATTTCAGCAGGTAGCGTCGTAAACCACTCTAATTCCACAGCAGGATTATACATGTCACCCGGGTCATCGAGATCTCCTACTGTCATTTTTCTTACATCTTTCATGTAATGGAGCGGGATGGCGCTAAAATCGTGGGCTTGAGACTCTGGGCTAACGATTGTTCTTACGCTCTCCAACTTATTCCAATCGGCCACTTCACCAAGCAAGACTATTTCAAGTGGGGGGTTACTTTCTGCATGACTCCTCTGAAGAGCCTTAAAAGAATCAGGAGAAATAAGGCAAAGGCTAAGCGAAAAATTTATTTTTATTAACGCCTGAAAGCGCGTAGCATCCGCGCAAAAATCACGGATATTACGCATATTGTCAAAGCAATCAAGATAGGTCATACTCCCGTATAGTTCTGCAGGTATTCTTTCAAGCACACTACTTGTAAAATGTAAATTACCCGTCTGGAATTGCGGTTCTCTAAAAAATGTCGAAGCAATCTGCAGGGTCCTTGCAGGCAGCTCATTATGAACAATGTCATCCGCAACATAATCTGTAGTGTCCCTATAAAGAGTGAAACAACGACTCTTTAAAAAAATAAGTTCTTTAGTAGGTAAATAAGAAAAAATGATCCTTAAAATATCTGGCATAAGAGAAAGAATTCCCCGGTTAAGCTCAGGGAAAGGTGCTGTACCCTCGGGCCTGTCTCGCACCATCCGACGATACAATTCCATGTTTGCCCCAGAACCCGCCAAAACACTACTTCCTGAGCTTGCCGCTGCCACTGTGACTGTCATTGCTACATCTCCTAAATTAATATTTAAGCGTGCAACTATATCTTAATATCACCTTTAAGTACAACGCGAGCTATAGAAAACCAGCAGCTCCCGCGCCTAGCGGGAGCTGCTGAATAAAAATAATTTAAAAAATTATCGCTGTAATTTTAAAAAAGCAATTCCATCCCGGTTTAGCCAGACCCCACTTTCAGAAAAAATATCCCGGACAAGGCTTAGCAGTCCTGTAACAGACAGGGCTTTTTTTTCTTTTTGGTGAGGTTTATGCTTCATTAT
>Ga0206850_10086_pt2 | contig 33406 bp, 29 predicted proteins | sample Alteio_BWOrgCont_16_FD_152885 | JGI IMG/M metagenome (GOLD analysis project Ga0206850, IMG submission 152885) | Enriched cells from forest soil in Barre Woods Harvard Forest LTER site, Petersham, Massachusetts, United States -... | ecosystem: Environmental > Terrestrial > Soil > Temperate forest >...
CCCTTCATCTGCGCTTGTATAATGATAAGGTTGTTTTGGTAAAATGCATCCATCTCCAAGTAAATGGGCTAATAAAACAAGTTCCTTGTCATTAATGGGAGAGGGAGATTCATTGATATTTAATTTTCTTGGTAATCCTACTTTATCCCCTTGTTTAAGTTGATCGAGGGGGGTCCAGCCCTCGAGTTTGAGGAAGGGGTGGTTGCCGCTGGCTTTGATGCTGCGGCCGGTGCGCGTTTTTAGTTCGAAGACTGTTTTTTTGCCTGAGTAAAAAGCTTTGATCATTTTGTGCTTGCCAAGAGTGTGGTCTTGATTGATGGCGTGGACTGTAATGGGAGTTTGAACTGTGCGTTCTGCAAGCTCTTTCATGGTGTAGATTCTTCCAGTTTTGGCGTCTTGTATAATAGCATCTCCTGTTAAGCAGCCTGACTCACGTAGGTCGCTCATCATGGGGCGGTGGCCGGCTCTGTCCTCGACTTTACGGGAGAGCTGGGAGAGGCAGAGGATGGGGATGTTGAGTTCGCGGGCGAGGGTTTTTAGCATGCGGGAGATCTCGGAGATCTCGTTTTGCCTGTTCTCAGCGCTGCGGGAAAAGCCGGAGCCGGAGAGGAGTTGAAGATAGTCAATGACGATGAGAGAGACATTGTGGGCTTCCTTCATGCGGCGCGCACGAGCGCGCAGGTCGGTGATTTTAAGGCCGGGCTGATCGTCGATGATCATCGTGGCTTTTTGCATCATGTTGACAGAGGATACGATCTTTTGAAATTCGACTCCGCCAAGAGATCCTGTTTTAATTTTGTCTGATTCTACTTCTGATTGGGAGCAAATGATTCTGTGAATGAGTTGTTCGGCGCTCATCTCGAGGGAAAAGATTCCGACTGGAAGCCCGTTTCTAAAGCAGACGTGTTCGGCAATGTTTAATGCAAGAGCGGTTTTCCCCATCGCAGGACGAGCGGCTAAGATCATTAAGTTAGAAGTATTCAGGCCGTTGATCATTTTATCCAGATCGGTAAAATGTGAGGGGATGCCGGTAATCCCTGGATCTTCCGGGCCTTTTGTTTTATAACGTTCCTGTTTTTCTTGTAGTTCTTTTAAAAAGGGAAGTTTGGATTCCGCTTTTACGCCTGATAAAATATCGCGGATATGAATTCCACCGGATGAATTTGCAATTTGGCTGATAGCGAAAAATTGTTGTTGCGCTTCATCGAGCGAGGCTGCGACATCGTCTGGTTCTTGAAGAGCTTTTCTTTCAATCTCTTGAGATGTTGCAATCATTCTTCGTAAGATCGATTTGTTTTTTACAAGATCGACATATTCTTCGATATAAGCAGAGGTCCCAGCGTACTGCGCGATCCCTGTAACAAAGGGAACGCCGCCGACATTTTTGAGCTTGTCAATCCGTTTTAATTCTTCGCAAATTAAGTGAACATCGGCAGGCTTATCATTTTTATAAGCGGTCTTCAAAGTCTGAAAAAGGATTTTATGTTCAGTGTAATAAAAATCAGACTCATCGAGTACATCTGCCGCAGCATTCAGGCTGTCGACATTTGTCAGCATGCATCCAAGGATCATCATCTCTGATTCTTTGGAGTTTGGCGGAATCACAACTTTAGCATTTTCAGTCATGTTCCCGATCCTATCAGAACAGCCAAAATAACCCAAGCTTAGAGAATACGGAAAGAGTGGGATTTGAACCCACGGTACCCGTTAAGGTACGCGTCCTTAGCAGGGACGTGCCTTCGGCCACTCAGCCATCTTTCCGTGGGAAGTAATAGTATAATGGTGACCCTTTTTATTCAATAAAATAGCTCGAACGGAGGGGGCGGCCATTGAGGGCGTTCCAATGGCTGGTATGGACAGATCCGTCGGGATTTTGGACGACGATCCCATGGACAGGAAGATAAATGTCGGTGGTTTTGCGGATGGCAAAGTCATTGCCAAAGGCTGCCTTGGCCATCCTTTCAATTTGGGAAATAGAGTAGAGCGCAGGCAGGCGGACCGCGTTTTGAAAGGGCTTTGTCACGAGCCTTTCGTCTATGTGGGTTTCAGGAACGGTGCGGAGGCGAGGGTTCTCAAGATGGAGGCGATATTTGTTGCCCGATTGGACGACGAGTTTTTTTCTGCGGCAGTTGTCGATCCACCCATCGAGAATATCATTATCTACGTGGAGCATCTTGGCGAGGTTTTCCCGGTCGGCAGTGCCCCCCTTGCGGGCGAGGATGTTTAAAATTTTAAATTCATGTTTGTCGGCATTCGCATTAATGCAGTCTCCAAAGCCGTGGGTCTTTTGCCAGTCTTTTGTATCGATGACCATTTCTCCATCGGTCAAATCCCAAAGCATCACCCCTTCGCTTGTTTTTTCATCAGTGAGTGTGTATTTGACTTCAAGAAGAACGTAGGGATAAAAATTCAGGACGGGGTCCATATATTTATGGCGATTGTCTTTAAGAAGCTCCTGTCTATGTCCCTCCATGATCTGGTCGGAACTATACCGAAGCTCTAATGTATGGAAAGATCCTACGTTGAACAATTCTAGAACTTTGTTTTTCAACTCAGGTTGTGTGTTTGACACCCACCAAACGCCATAACTTCCACCGGCAAGCATGAGTAAAGTAATAAATAGGCCCATATTTTTTAACTATACATAAGTTGGATATTTAAAAATATTCCCAATCGCGTAATATTGTTATAGAGGAGCTTTAAACAGGCTTGTATTCCTCTGGACAAACATCAAATTGGAAAAAACACATATGAAAAAGTTCCTCTTATTATTGATTATTGCGTGTTCTCTAAATGCTGAAGAGGCGCATGAATTTTATGGGCGTCATCTGATTGCAAGTTACTCAGAGTGCGATATCGAGGCGTTGAGCAATATTGATAATCTTAGGAGAGCAATGGGTGAAGCAATTAAAGAATCAGGCGCAACCGTTCTTGATGAAACACACTATGTTTTCCCTCCAAATGGACTCACCATGGTGTTCTTGCTCTCTGAAAGTCACGCAAGCATCCACACATACCCTGAATATGGAGCTTGCTTTGTTGATCTCTTTACGTGCGGCAGCAAATGCTCGGCAGAAAAATTCGATGCAGTCCTAAGGGATTATTTAAAACCTCAAAAAGTGGAGAGCCGTGCTCTTATCCGTAATGAAGGAATACAAGGATGATCTTTCATGATCGGCATGACGCAGGCATTCAACTAGCTTCAAAACTTCAAAAGTATGCCAAAGCAAAAAACACCCTAGTTCTTGGCTTAGCTAGAGGAGGGGTGGTTGTTGCCTATGAAGTTGCAAAAGCGCTTGAGCTACCTCTCAACGTGATTGTGGTCAGAAAAATCGGTGCTCCCGGAAATGAGGAGCTTGCGGTGGGCGCCGTCACAGAAAAGGGGGAAGGAACTTTCAATGAAAATCTCATTACCATTCTAGGTGTTTCCTCCGATTATCTTAAAAGGGAGGTTGAAAAGGAAAAAAGGCTTGCAGGCGCGCGCGGAGCTCTTTATCGAGGCGACTCTCCCCCACTTGAAGTCAAAGACAAAACACTCATTCTCGTCGATGATGGGATTGCCACCGGCGCTAGCGTTAAAGCGGCTATCAAATCTCTAAAGGGGGAATCTCCCCATAAAATCATCCTCGCAATACCCCTCGCAGCTCCCGATTCTCTACGCGCTCTCCAAAAAGAGGTTGATGAAACCGTCTGCCTTTCCACCCCTTCCTACTTTGAAGCTGTTGGCTCTTTCTATAAATTCTTCGACCAAACCTCTGATCAAGAAATAGTTTCTTTACTCAAATCGTCCAAAGTTTGTGGTATTTAATAATTTACTTGTTACCAAAATATATTTTATTTTGAAATTTCTGTTGCATATTAATTAAAATTTGTTATTGTTTAACGACATAGAAAAATTTAACTAGCCAACAGGAGGTATAGTATGTCAAGTTCAAGAGTAGTCGTAGCGCCATCACAATCAACTCAAGGTAACCAACATGTTGCCAAAGGTTCAACTCCATACATGAACCCTACATATGTTAAAGTTGCTATTTGCGCGCTTGGAGTGATTCTCGGTGCAACAGTAATCGCACTTACATTGGCCGGTATCCTGCCTAATGTGGGTTCTGTGCATGCAATAAAAAACATCCCCGCCTTTATTAGCGCTAACATTGGAGGTGCGTTCATTGCAGGACTTTGTTTAGCTACACTATATAAATTTTGTACAGACCAAAAGAAAGAAAAAGAGACGAAAAAGCTTGTGGCCAGTCTTCAGCAGGAAAAGACAACACTTCAAGGATCTCTTGCAACTGCTCAAGGAGCTAGCGCTGGGCTTGAACAACATGCTGCAGTACTAAAAGGAGGTATTACGGCTGCTCAAGAAGCTAAAGCTGCTTTTGAAAAAAATAATCTAGCGCTACAAAGTGCTCTTACGGCTGCTCAAGGAGCTAGCGCTGGTAGTGAACAACGTAATGCATCACTACAAAAAGATCTTACTGCTACTCAAGAAGCTCTTAAAGCTTCTCAGGCTGAGATAGAAAAACTAACTGCTACTCAAGAAGCTCTTAAAGCTTCTCAGGCTGAGATAGAAAAACTAAGTGAGTGTGTAAAAAATTGTGTATTTTTTGATAATGATAATATAGAGAAGCCTTTGTCGCGCTCCGTCGTAAGTCAGTATATTGTAACAAACCCAGAGGGCGGCCACGTAAAGGGAGCTCAAAAATATATTTTAGCAAATATACAAACTGGCCAGCTTATGACAGCTACCGAGCTATTAGCGCTGCCAGGGATATCTGCTATTGCTAGGCCTCTTCTTTCGCGAGCAGAAATGAAACGCGCCGCAGCAGCAGCAGCAGCAGCACCTGCTGCTAAGCCGCCCGCTGCCGCCGCTCCTGATGTTAAGCCGCCTGCTGTCGCTGCCGCTGCTGTACCCAAGTAATTTTAGATAATTCTTAGGGCCGCTTGGCCCTAAGAATAGATTAAATCTTTCCAAAATTATATATCTGCGTAAGATGAATTACCTTTTACTTAGATATAGTTGTATTTAATAATTTATTAGTAAATAAAATATATTTTAATCCAGATCTTTATTGTTTATTAATCATAGTTTGTTATTATATATAACATAGAAAATTTAAACTCAAACAATAAGGAGATATAGTATGTCAGCACCAGCAGATAGATTACCAGCAGGAAGTTCAAGTTCAAGTTCAAGTTCAGGGGTTGCACACCCCCCGCAGCATCAAGATGCATTAGGTAATAAAAATAAATGTCCAGCGTGTATAAACTCCACAAATGCAAAAGTTGCAGTTTGTGTACTTGGACTACTTCTCGGCGCAGCAGCACTTTCGCTCGCACTAGCCGGTGTCATTCCGAATATAGGTTCTGTACATGCAATCAGTAACATCCCCGCCTTCTTAGGCACTACACTTGGCGGTGCATTCCTTGTAGGCTTCTGTTTAGCTTCACTATATAAATTTTATGCGGACAAAAAGAAAGACGACCAGATAAAACACCAGATGAACCAGTTTATAAACGAGCATGTATTCATTGATTCTAACGGATCGTATGAAAGAATTGATGTCTCTCAGAAGAGGATTGAGAACCAGGCTTGGATACAGGCTAATAACTGGTTTAAGGATTACACGGCGACACGCCTAAATCAAAAAACTAATCAACAAGAGTATGTGCCGGCTGCTCAGTTAGAACAGGCGCTCAGTGGTACAGAACCTCTTGCACAACGTATTGCAGAACTTGAAAGACAAGTTGCAGCTCTTCCAGGCCTTGAAGGAGAAGTTGCAACTCTTCACACTGATCTAGCAGCTGCTCAAGCGCAGCTAGAAACGGCCCAAAAACGCGTTTCTAACTTGGAAAGATACAATACAGTAGTTTCTAATCGGCAAGCTCCAGGTGGAGGGTTCTACTACTTGGACATGAGGAAAGAGGTTGATTTTATAAGGCTACGGAATGGTCAGACTATTACACCAGATGGTATAAGGCTACGGGATGGTCAGACTATTACACCAGATGGTCAGACTATTACACCAGGCCACCTAACGCAACCCTCTTCAAGTGCTGCTGCTAACGGCGGTGCTGGTGCTGGAGGGAAGCCTGCTCCTTCTCCTGCTGATGCTCAGCCGAAAAAGTAGTTTTTTGAGTCGAAAAGAAAAAAGACTTCTTTGGCTCGCTAAAGAAGTCTTTTTTTTGCTTGCTGTTCGTAGGATGAGTATTTATATTTTATAATTTAGTTGTTATTAAAATATAGTTTAATTTAATTGCTGTTGCACGTTAATCGTTATTTTAGTTATTATTAGAGCATTGAAAATTTTGAACGAAAAGGAGAAAACAGTATGTCAGGTTCATCAACAGCAGTCCCAGAGAATATGTTAAAGCCTTCAGAAATTGACGCAGCGGGGAGAGCAGCCGCAGCACTAAAGACTAATCAAGCTTCAGGAGCATGCATGAGTACTGCAACTAAGGTGGCAGTTTGCTCAGCGCTTCTTGCTATTCTTGGAGCAGTAACACTCGGACTCGCATTAGCTGGCGTCCTGCCAAATTTGGGTTCTATACATTCGATAACTAATCTTCCCGCTTTTTTAAGCACCACAATTGCCTCTGGCTTCGTTATAGGTGCAGGCATCTGTTTAGCCGCAGCAATCAGATATTATACGAATAAAGAAAGAAAGCAATCTAGTGAGTTTAATGGCCAACTTAATGCCCTTAGATCTCAGCTTGCCTCTTATGAAAATGTTATTAGAAATTGCACATTTATACCTCATAACGAGGATAGATTTTCCACAAGAGATCAAGTTGTGAGGAATTACGATCAACATATAGGGGAAGTTAGGAAGGAGTACGATCAACATATAATGGAAATGGAATCTGTGATACAAGAATTAAGAGATGGACAAGAAGAGATTAATAAAGACAGCGCTGATACATTACAAACATTAACAGATACTCAAGATGCTGTTGAGAGAGCTCAAATTCAGATATCAGAATTAACCGCAGCTCTTGCAGCCTCTGACTCAAAAAGAGGGAAACCGCAGGCTCCTGGCTTAGAAGCGAAGGGGTCTGGTCGTCGTCCTTCTGCACTAAGAGGAGATTCTGTTGTAGCTTCTCGTACTAAGCCGACGATTTCTCCTGCTGCTGGTTCGCCTGCGTGGAGGTACTCCTACCATCTTACTAGCTAGGTGTTGAAGGTTGCATCCCCAATGAGGATTCTTCAGCTTAATTTTAAAACCAGGAGATAATAATATGTCAGCTTCTTCACCTTCGCCGGTTGCAGTGCAACCTAACGTTCCTGCTCCAGCTTCAGAGAATCGACCAGCTGGTGCGCCAGCTGCTGAGAGCACAACGAAAAGGATGAGTAAAATTGCGCTGGGAGTTTTAGCTGTTTTGGCTTTAGCTCTGTTTGCGTTTGCTCTCGCCGGTAAAATACCCACAATGGGTTCTATCACATCGCCTACAACTCTTTTAGTAGGCGTTGCTGCGGGATCAATCGCCTTCTCAATGCTCTGTCTTATGGGGCTTCTCTATTTAAGACAAAATAAAGAAGTTGAACCTCAGATAAAATTTAAAAACGTTTTAGGGACGTCTGCGGCGCAAGAGCAGGCACTCCAAGGGCTAAATGAAGCGATAGAGAGGCAGGCAAGCAAAATTAAGGATCTTGATGCACAGCTAGCGGCTCTTTGGCAATCAGCCTCTCCTCAATCTGGGCAAAGGTTAGATCCTCCGTCCCAACCAGCTCTTCCAGAAAGCGGATCCGCGCCTTCATTGATTCAATCGCAAGCTTAGGAAGTTCGAAATAGAGCATTTTCTCTTCGATTTTATCGAGGGGGATGTCGATTATTTTTTGTTTGGCTATAAAGGAAAGCTTGTTTTGTCCTTGAGGAAGAAGGGGGAGAAAGTTTGTTAGGTTCTTGTTCTTTTCCGGAAAAGAAAGGCTATTGTCGATTTTTTTGATTCCCCAGAGGCTTCCTTTTTGGTACAGGCGGAAATTGCGAGGATGGGCATCATTGTCGAAAATGACCCAAACAAAAATATTGGCCATCTCGTAGTCTTCTTGGTCGATCAGCGCTGTATCCCCATCTTGTTTTATAAAATCATAGAGAGAGATTGTATCGGGGAGGTATTCTTGTATGGAGCAGAGTTTTTCTTTATCTCCTTCTCCAAAGAACTGCTCTGAGGTGACTATCCCCATGACAGTTTGAGGTGTGATCCTTTCCATCCCTAAAATTTTTGCAACTTCGTAGCAAAGTGCATCTCTTTGAGATGACTCGTAACCTGCAATGGATGTGCGTGGACCATGTTCTTTGCCGGAAAAGGGGCTGCCAAAGTGTCTGGGGTTATGAAGGGATAAGATATTTTCATCTTCAGGTTTGATAACATACAGTGGACTTAAAAAATAGACTCCCCCTACACCATCTGGGGAGAAAATAAGCTCGCTCGAATGGAGAAACATGTCAACCTTATTTCTCCAGTGCTCTTTTTGCCCTCTTATCTCTTCACGCGCGGCCAAAATTTTCTCTTCCACGTGATCTTTATCAATGGCATCCCAAAAGTAGCCAAACTGATGAACATCAGATGAGGCAATGGAGAGGGAAGCTGAAACAAGTAAAGAAAGGAACATCTATCAACCCTTTTCCCGCATGAGTGGCTCGGCGATTTTCTCGATTTGCTCGTTAAGGTCGGCTTTTTGTCTTTTGAGCCTTCCAATGTCAATGAGGATGACTTTTCCATCCACAACACCATAATTTTTTTTTAAAACAGGGTCCAAATCCACAATTCCCTTTTCTGTCCGTCTTTTGATTAGGTCGATTAAGCTGGAAAAGAGCAATGTGGCATCCCCCTTAACGGGGAAAATTTTGCCCGCCTTTTTTTGCATGAAGCACGTTGTATCGTCTAGGGAGACGGTGTATTTGGCCCCTGACTTGTCGATTAAGGTCGCACTTTTAAAAGTAGAGTCTAGTAGCCCGCAATCCTCTTTAAGCTCGGAAAAGGCCAGCTTATAGCTTTCTAGAGAGTCGTGTAATTTTTTTATATTATATATTTCTTTGGGATGGCTCCAAAATTTTAGGGAAAACGCTCTTAAGTGTGATGGATATCTATAAAACTTAATGACCTGTGTTCCATCTTCGCTTTCAAATACAAAGGATTGATGCCCCTTGCCTAGATAATGAAACTTAGGTCCCTCAGTCTTAATCCGTTTTGGTATTTCACGGAAAATATGGCCTATGCAAAATTGGTCGTTTTCCTTCAGAAACCTTCCATTCAGCTTGTATAAAAAAAAGATGAAGCTGAGTAATAAAAAAATACGCATGGTCCCATTCTAGCTTCCAACTATTTTTTTCTCCATTTTTTTAATTTATTTTATAAAATTTTTTCTTAACTTATAGTTTTTATTTTATTAGATTTTTAAAAATCAATGGCATATAATAATGTAATTAAAAACATTAAATTATAAGTAGGATCAATATGGCAGCACCGTCATCGTCAGTCCCAGCAGAAAGTACTGTCTCGGTAGTCCCCATTCCTGGAAAAAATGTCTCTTTAAAGAAGTGGGAGATTGCAGCATTGGTTGTTTCTGTTCTCGTTATAGGCGCTGGCATTATCTTTGCACTTCAAACTAGCCCCCAAATTATGAAGCCTGGATATGCCTATGCAATTATTGGAATTGGCGGACTTACTGGTGCCTGCGGACTAGCCTCTATTGTATCCGCCCGTTTTTCCTGTAAAAAGAATCCTAGTCCTGTGAGTGATGCAGGGCCAGCTCTTGCTGCCAAAAAACAACTGCGTCTGCAACGAGCAGCTCAAATACAAGTACAAGGAGATCCTCCTTCTGTCGAAATGAAAAAACTGGATAAATGTTTGCCATCAAAATTATCACTTCCAAGACTAGGGGTTAATATAGATCCGAGTATTTATGATAGGGTAAATAGTTTTGCAGAACTTGTAGCGCTCGCCCCTATTTCCCAGCAGCTAGCAACAGGGCTATCGATATTTTTCCAATGCCTGAATAGGGGCAATTTGCATGCAAAGATACAAGAAGGGCTTGCGAATCCCGATGTGATGGGCATTTGGTGGACGCTATGTTGTTTAAATTGGACCTTTTTTGGAGCTGCATGGAATCGGGACAAAGATAAGCTCAATGGGCACGTAGTAGAGTTGCGTCAGATTGTTAAAGACTACACGGGGAAGTCTTATGACAATTTGGTAGAGCTGCTATGCGGATTAAAAAAAGATGAAGTGAAAGAATCAATGGCCGAAGGTCTTGCAGACGATTTGTCTCACACTCACCCCCTTGTTTGGGCCGATTTTTTACTAAATGGCGACCCCTCATATCTTGCAACTGCTAAGCAAGCCTATATTTACGTACAAGACGCTATAGACAGCAATCCCCAGTGTGAACATACCCATTATCAATTATTAAATATTCTCGGGTATACTACGGCTCTTTTCTCTCAAAGTCCAAAGTACCAAGTTTTTTTTCATGGTTTTGTTGAGAAGTTATTTAAAGATGATCCAGAAAAAGTTGCTAAAGTTGCCGCAGTCGAGACTTTGCAAGAAAACGGTAGAAAAATTGCTGAGCAAAAATTAGCAAAATTTGCTGAGTATTTAACTGGTGTTGCTCAGTCGGCAAATCCTTCCTCTGACGAAGACAAACGCGCCTTTGTAAGGTACCAATGCGCATTTATAAAGTTTTTGAAAGAAAACCCCATGTATGGAATAGCTATTGCAGGAGTTGTTACTGAATCGATTGAAAACGAGGCCATGGCAGATGATCTCAAGCCTGAGCATTTCGTAGTTGCAGGAATGGAGCGATTGGTGCCAGGTTTTAAGGAGTTCCTCAGGCAAGAAGTCAATAGGAGCAAACATCCGCCAGAAGTTCCCGAAGCAGTTAAGCCCTCCTCTATTTTAAAATTCCTGAAAGATAAAGGTGACGAATTTAAGAAGGCTCTAGAAATTAAGGACAAGTCATCTCCCAACTATACTCCAGTAGCTCAGGCAAAGCAGGCAATCCGAGACCATGTTTTACTCTCTCTTTCTCATGATGCTCATGATGAACAAGCTTATATGGAAAATTGGGAAGTGATGATGCGCGCCTTCCTAAGAATTCCAAGATCTGGAGATACGGAATTTGTACAACGTCTGCAAGCTCAAGCCCAAGCGCAAGGCGCAGCACCTAGTAGGCCTGAAGGGGCGGCACCTAGTGGACATGTTAGAAAAACTTCATTTCAATTAACCGACTTGCAAAAAGCAGATGTTGGAGCTCTTCTTACAGCTCTTGCAGAAGGCAAAAAGGTAAAGTTGACCCAGTTTTCTCACATTGAAACGTTTCCGTGTTTTGAATTTATTGCCTATTCTTATGAGAATCATCGAGCAGAATTAGTAAGAATACAATTAGATGGATCAAAATTAAATAGATTGGTCGAGCAGGTTTTAGAGCCATTATATAAAAGTAAACAACCAACAATTGATGATATTTATGAATTCTGCACAAAGGTGACTACTACGACACCAATTGGATTTGAGGAAATTAATAAAGCTGAAATTAGTAGACTTGTGTTACGTAGTACTCCAGGATTCAAAGATTTAATAATAAGATTATTTAAACAAAAAACCAATAATAACAATAATAGGAGATAAATATGACAGCAGCAATACCAACGTTACTAGTAGGCCAGCCCGTAGCGCCTCATTTTACCCCTGCAAGAGTCTCATCTAGGGAATGGGAAACCTTAGCAATGGTAATTTTTGGCCTTGTTGTAGTAGCGGGAATTTTCTTTGCATTACAAAACATCCATAGTATTGATGTGATAAAAAATACTCCCTTCGCGGTGATGAAGGAAGTTTATGCTTGTGGTACAACGATTGTAGGGGGTAGTCTTCTTTTCGGTGTATCTGCGTACCTTTTCTGCAGAAAGTCTTCACAACAACCGCAGCAACCAGCACCAGCTGCATCTGCAGCAGCTGTTCAACCGCAGCCACAACAACAGTCTGCACCTGTAGTTGTTCAACAACCACAACAAGAACAGCCGGTACAAGCTGCAGCAGCACCACCGCAGCCCCAGCCGCAACAACCGGAGGTACAAGCTGAAGTACCACCGCCAGCAGCACCAGCTGCATCTGCAGCAGCTGTTCAATCGCAGCCACAACTACAGTCTGCACCTGTAGTTATTCAACAACCACAACAAGAACAGCCGGTACAAGCTGCAGCACCACCGCCAGTAGTACCACCGCAGCCCCAGCCGCAACAACAACCGGAGGTACAAGCTGCAGCACCGCCGGTTCTTCCTGTACCGCCAGATCAAATGGCCTCAGTGGAAAGAATTCTTAAAAACCTAGAAAAAAGGGCATGGTGGAAAGGGAATACTACGGAAGTAGATAGGGCTGTTAACACAGAACATGTTTTCCTAAAATTAAAAGGCATGACTTTATTGCAATTTATTGAGGTGGTTTTCTATGAAAAATCAGGAGCTAGGCTTAAAGCACTTGTAGGAGAGACAAATGACATATGGAATAAGGCCATACGTCACCGTATAACAGGTGTTTTAACTGGATTAGCACCAGTAACAGATGATGAAGGTGCAGCTTTTGCTACGCGTCATAACTTAGACCCGCAATCTATTAAGGGTTTACTTGGTAGTCCAAAAGAAATTATTCGTCGTATGTTTTGAAAGGCGCAATGATCCTTTTCAATTAAAGGGAGCGCGCGAGGACGTCGGAGCTCCATTCGTTTAGGGCTTCGGTGATCTTTTCGATGAAGAGGACGGTTGCCTCTTCGTCTGCAGGACGGACGATAAAGCCGAGGCAGGCGACGTCGTAGACATCGACGAAGGTGGAGGCTAGGTGGGCAGAGGGAATTTTTAAGAGTGAGATGTTGGCAAGAACCTGGTCCTTGTAGGAGCCGTTGGGTGAGCCGATCATTACCAAAAGATAGTTTTCCTCTATGCACGTGACACTTGTATAAAAGTCTTCTTTAAAATTGTGCTTTTCACATTCTATAAGCATCAGAAATAAGCTGTGCAAAACAGAAGGGGGGAAGATGCTTCTCATTAGCGGGGGATTGATCGAATAAAAGAAGCTTTCGAGGAGAAAATCGTCTTTGTGCCCTTCTTCTAAGAGTGTTTGTTTGAGCTCATGGAAGATCTCATGCTGATTGGAAAGGATCCCCCCATTAAAGTCGCGCATTTCTCCGAGAATTGAGGAGAGCTCGCTGAAGACTGCTTGTCTGGCTTTAAATAGATCGAGAGAATAGTCTTTTCGCAAGAAAGGCTTTTTATCGAGGATCACTTTAAAGATGTTGGCTTCCTTAACGTATTTATTGCGGAGATTACCTACATGCTTAATTTCGAAATCATGGAATTTTAAGAAGGTATGGGGTGTCGAAAGAAGATCTTTTAGCGGAGAGGATTTTTTTGGATTAAGGAGTCTGAGTAAGATAATTGTAAAGGACATGTCTCCTTCTCCTTGCGTATCAAAGGAGATCACAACTTGGGGCATGTCTTTTACATATTTTAGCTGGTTTGCAAGAAGCAAAACGTTACGTAAAATCTCTTCATCATTTCTGGGCATAAATACAGGGTGCATAAAGTTTTCGAACTGTCCTTTAAGCTCTCGTGGGAGCCTTTTCCGTAGTTGTTTCATCTCATCGAGGGTAAAATCGGAGTGATTTTCTTTTTCCACTTCGATGTAAAAAAGGCGTATCTTATCATGATTGCGCTGATCTGCGACATAAGAATCTTTCACTTCCCGGATTCCCGAGAGAGAGTGGCGTATGGCATTGAGAATATTGGGCTTCTCAAACCGTTCATGACCTTTTAAGACGTTTATTCCAATAAGCATTCCTACGACAGATTTTTGGAATTTAGGTAGTTGCAACTGAGTCTTTAATACCTTCACTACAAGTCTCCTCTCTTTCCTTGCGACTCTTGATTGCGCATTCAACATTTTGCGGAAGAGGTATTGATAGGAGATGATCCTTCCTACATGTTTTAGGTTTCTAATGGCAGTAAAAGAATCACTGAAGAGGAGGACAAAGTGTTGGATCTCTGTATAAATATCCCGATCAAAAATGGTGGGTTTTTGATCGACATAAGAAGCGAAGACCTCTTTGATTCTTCCCATTTTTTCTTCGGCAGACAGTTTAATAAAAAACTGCTGCATATGATCGTAAATTGTAGAGTCAAGTTCTTTGGAAGGTCTGTTAATAATGGTCGCGAGATTTTCTTGAATAAGCTGAGATTTTTGCTCATCGGAAAGCTTTTTTATAGCCATGACGGAACGGGCGCTTTTAACTGCTAGAATATTTAGTCTCATCTCTTCAAATAAACGGGGGAGGTTGTTTTTTATCATTGCAAGTTCTTTTTGATCATCGACTTCTAAGATTACCTGGTGGATGAAAAAATTTTGTTGCGCATCAGATACAAACTGAAAGTTTAAGGAATGCACAGAGGGTAAGGTGAAAAATTTCCCGGGAATCAGCCAGCGGCTTAACGTATCTGAGACATATCTTTCTACGCCATGCGTGAAATGGGCAGAGCAAAGGAGAGTGAAGGTTAAAACGCAGGGGGCTGTCTCCTGCATATCGCAATGCAAAATGGGGAGCATTTGAAAAAGCTGGGCAAGTGCGCTGCGGATGCACTCAGAATTTTCAATAATGGGATTTAATAACTCTTCAGGAATCATGTTCTTAAGAATTTCTTCCATAAAAAGGAGATAAGGGGCAAGGTTTATCTTGCCCTTATAAATTTTTTCAAATGTAGGAAGGATAAACCTCATCTGACACCATGTAAATTTTAAATTTCCTTAATGATCGGCATAATGAGGATTTATGTAAAGAAAGAACAAAGAAGGGAAACACAAAACGCAAAACATTAAACGCAAAACGGAAGAAACCTAAGAATCCTTATTCTTTCTTCTATTTTGCGTTTTGTGTTTTGCGTTTTGTGTTTTTCTTAATCCTTAATGGCTCTCCTAAAGAATCGTGCACGATCTGGCAGGCGGCGGGGCAAAAAGGGCCTTTACTCGCTTCGCATCGATTGAGACATACGTATTTTGATCGGCTCGATGACCCGAAAGACCTCCGCAAATATTATTTATAAACCAAGCCTTTTGTAAAGTCACCACATACCTTTCTGCGTTATCGCGATCTTCTGAAACGTTCAGTAAAAAAATTTTGTTAGGAGTTGTGATACTGTCGTCAGGACCATCACAACTGCAACAAGGACCAGACAGTCTTTCGTAATCTCCACGATTATACCAATCTCTGCTTGGCCAACTCGTCATTCCCCACTGAGTAGGCTCATTTGCTAAACAGAACAGTTGCTCAGACGTTAAAGAATTCCAGTTATGCGGATGGAGCTCTTCCAATTTTTCTCGACTCAAAGGGATCAAGCGTTGTTCATCTGCCTGTTTTTGCTCGCGGAAAAGGGCTTCCTCCCTCTCTTTTTCCAATTTGCGCGAACGGGCTTGTACTTCGGCAAGATGCGCCTTTTGGTCTGCTATAGCTTTCGTTGCTGCATCCAAAGCTGCCCGACCAGTGGCAACATATGTTGCTTGCCAGTGTTGTTGTGCACCTGGAAGGAGACCCTGGACCCTGGTCGCTTCATCCCTTAAAGCAGCCATTTCCCTTTCTATGCGAGCGGAGGCTGCATTTGAGGGGGCTTCCATTCGATGGGAGGGAGGGGGTGGTCCAAGTGGTACATAAGGAGTATTAGACATGGTAGTTTCCTATTATTGGGGGTTAGACATGGTCAAGAATTTTAAAGAGACAACGGTTTTTATTCAACTTAAAACCGTAAGAAAAAGATCGGGCACGCACGCGGGCACGGGCACGGGCACGAAAGAAAGAAGGACTTAAGATCTCTCTTTCCCTCTTTCGTGCCCGTGCCCGTGCCCGCGTGCGTGCCCGATCTTCTCTTAGTCTTTCATCGTGAGAAGGAACTCTATATTGTTGTTGGTCTTTTTCATCCGGCCGAGCAGCAGGTTCATCGCATCGAGAGGAGCGAGATCTGCGAGGGCCTGGCGGAGCATGTAAATTTTTTCGAGTTCACTTGGATGGTAAAGGAGATCTTCTTTACGGGTACCACTCTTGATGAGGTCGATCGCAGGCCAGGTTCTCCTGTCTGCTAAGCGTCTATCAAGAACAAGCTCCAAGTTGCCGGTTCCTTTAAATTCTTCAAAAATCACCTCATCCATACGAGAACCAGTATCAACAAGAGCTGTTGCAATGATGGTAAGGGATCCCCCCTCTTCGATATTGCGGGCTGCACCGAAGAGTTTTTTTGGTCTATGTAGAGCATTTGCGTCGACACCGCCGGAAAGAATTTTTCCCGAATGGGGCTGGACGGTGTTGTAGGCTCTTGCGAGTCTGGTTAAAGAGTCAAGGAGGATGACAACATCGTGGCCGTATTCGACGAGACGTTTTGCTTTTTCAATGACCATCTCGCTGATTTGGACGTGTCTTTCAGGGGGTTCATCAAATGTTGAGGAGACAACTTCCCCTTTAACATTGCGGGTCATGTCGGTTACTTCTTCGGGACGTTCGTCAATAAGAAGGACGATAAGGACAATTTCTGGATTGTTTTTTGCAATGGAGTTGGCAATGTTCTGTAGAATGATGGTTTTGCCGGTACGAGGAGGAGCCACAATGAGCGCGCGCTGCCCTTTTCCGATAGGTGCTGCTAGATCTAGCACTCTTGCTGTATAATTCTCTTTGGTCGTTTCCATCACGATCCGTTTATTCGGGAAAAGAGGGGTCAAGTTTTCAAAGAGGATCCTTTCACGGGCTTTTTCAGGGGGATCGTTATTGATTTTGTCCACTTTCAGCAGAGCAAAGTATTTTTCTTTTTCTTTAGGAGATCTGATCGTTCCGTAAACAGTATCTCCTTTTTTTAAGTCGAACCTGCGGATTTGTGCAGGAGAGACGTAGATATCTTCAGCTGAAGGGAGGTAGTTGTAGTTAGGAGAGCGTAGGAATCCAAATCCATCGGGAAGAACTTCTAAAACACCTTCGCCGACTAAAATTTCATTAGGACTTTCAGATTTGTATTTGACAACTTCAAAAACGAGTTGTGATTTGGTAAGAGCGCCGAGACCTTTTAGGCCAATATTTTTGGCATAGCCGGCGAGCTGTTCGATGTTCATCCTCTGCAGGTCTGCGATCTTTGTGATCGATTCAGGCCCAGGTGCAGGTCTTTCCACTAGCGGGGGGGGAGAAATTTTTACTCTTTCTGGTTCATTTTCTGTGTTGTTTTGATCATTTTCGTCTTGCATTTATCTTCCTCAAAATTTTTAATGTTTTATCTTCCAATTCTTCTAAAGTTCCATCATTAGTGATGACATAATCGGCACGGGCTGCTTTTTCTTCTTGCGGCATTTGTCTTGCTATCCGTTTTTCATCGTCCTGTGAAAGGGGTCTCTGCATTCCTACCACTGCAATTACGTAGTCGAAATATCCTTGAGCCTTTATCTCAAAAAGCAAGGGGATTTCCGCAACAAACAGTACGTATTTTTTTTCATTTTTAACTTTTTCATAACTCTTTTTAATTTCATCTATGACAATAGGGTGGAGAATGGCCTCTAGTTTTGCGAGTTTTTCACTATTTTCAAAAACCAGCCTTGCGATTTTTGAGCGATCAAGCTTTCCTTCGCTTACAACCTCAGATCCTAATTGTTTAATGATTTCTTGGTTAAGAGTATTAGAGTTTAATAATTGGTGGACAACTTCATCTGCACTAACAACATATGCACCGTTATTCTTTAAGATATGGCAAACAGAGCTTTTGCCAGATGCTAGGCCACCCGTTACGGCTACTTTCTTTAAATCCAAGTTTAACACTCCCCCCAATTTTTTCCAATGGAAATATCTACGACTAATGGAACTTTTAATTTGATGATGTTTTCCATTGTATTCTTAATGATCGGTTTTACTCTATGGATTTCGTGGTCTGGCACTTCGAAAAGAAGCTCGTCGTGGATTTGAAGAATCATATAACCCAGGGAATCGAGCTCAATCATGGCTAATTTGATGATATCGGCATTTGACCCCTGTAAGGGGGTGTTGACAGCAAGCCTCTCAGCCATAGCCCTAAAAAAGGGGTTTTTGCTATGGATTTCAGGTATGGGGCGTTGTCTCCCCGTAAGTGTGATTGCTGTCCCTGTTTTTCTGACCGTTTCCTTGCAAAATTCAAGATATTCTTTTACTTTCTTGTATCTTTCAAAATATTTTTCTATAAAGGTGGTGGCTTCGTGGTATTTCAGTCCCACTGACTGAGAGAGGCCAAAAGCTTGCTGTCCGTAAAGAATCCCATAATTCACTGCCTTTGCCTGTTGGCGCATCTGGGAGGTCACTTCATTCAAGGGGACGTTAAACACCAGGGAAGCTGTATAGGCATGTACATCAAGATTTTCATGGAAGGCTTTTAAGAGCTCTGGATCTTCACTTAAATGGGCTAAAAGGCGGAGTTCAATTTGAGAATAGTCTGCTCCGAGAAAGCTCCAATCAGAATGCTCTGGTTTGAAGGCTTCTCGGATCTTAACGCCCAATGCTGAGCGGATGGGGATATTTTGTAAATTTGGGTCTTGGCAGGAGAGTCTACCTGTTGCAGCTACAGATTGGTTAAATGTACAATGGATCCTTTTAGTTTGGGGATCCACTTGTTCTATGAGAGTTTGGGTGTAAGTAGAACGGAGTTTTTCAAGGCCTCGATATTCTAAAATAAGTTGGATGATCGGGTATTCATCTTGCAGCGTTTCTAAAATATCGGCGCTTGTGGAAGTAGAGCCTCTTGGCGCTTTGATATTTAGTTTTTCGTAGAGGATAACGCTTAATTGTTTGGGGGAATTAATATTAAATGTTTCTCCTGCGAGATCGTAAATATCTTTTTCTAAATGATGTATTTGGACGGAGAAATCATCATAAAGGCTTTGGAGTTTTTTTGTATCAACGTAAATCCCCCGTCTTTCCATAGAAGCTAGAACGGGTATGAGGGGAAGTTCTATCGATTCAAAAGTATAAGTGAGCTTTTTTTCTTTTATCTCTTTTTCTTCAAGTTCTTTTAATCTGCATGTGTAGTCGACATCTTCGCAGCAATAGTCCTTAATCTTTTCAATCTCAACTTCCTCCATGGAGATCTGGTTTTTCCCCTTGCCGATAAGATCGGTGATGGGAGTTTTCACTTTGCCAAATTTTTCTAAGGATAGCTGATCCAGACCATGTCTCGGATTTTGGGGGGTGAGAAGATAAGATCCAATCATGGTATCGAAGCTGATCTTCTTAATTTTGATCCCCTCGTTTAAAAGTATGTGATAGTCGTATTTGATGTTATGTCCGTAAAAGCTTGCGCGCCCAAAGAGGGGCCTTAAAGGGTCTATCAGCGCTGCGGGAACATACCATGCAACGCCTGGTTTTACCCCAAGGCCTATCCCTACGAGTTTTGCACTCATGAAATTCAAGCTAGTAGTTTCTGTATCGATGCAGATCTCTTTTTCATCTTTTAATTGCTCAAAGAGAGCCTGAGGGTCATCGACAAGGGTGTAAACTACATCCCTTTTTTTTTCTTCTTGGATCTCTAGATTTTTTAGGAGGGAAAGGAAGTTCATCTCTTGGTAAAAAGCCTGTACTTTTGCAACATCCGGTTCCTTAAGGCGGTAGAATATTTCTTCTTTGGGGATCTCAATTCCTAAATGGATAGTGGCAAGTTTTTTGCTCATCAATGCAATTTCTTTTCCCTCAGAGACGATCTGCTGCTTTTTCCCGCTAAGTTTTGCCGCATTTGCCAAAACTTCCTCGAGCGTTCCATATTCATTTAAAAGTTGTTCTGCGGCTTTAGGTCCAAGTCCCCTAAGCCCGGGAATATTATCTGAGGTATCTCCGACAATGGCTAAATAATCGATGATTTGCTCGGGAGTTACTCCATAGATTTCTTTAACTTTATCCGCATCGACAAGAAGATTTTCTTTATGGAGCTGGAGCATGAAAACATTGGGACTGATTAACTGGCAAAGGTCTTTATCGCTTGAGCATAAATAAGCTTTAGAATTTTTCTTTTCGGCCCATTTGGCTACAGTTCCCATTGTATCATCAGCTTCAACCCCTTCGATCTGCAGATAGGGGATTCCAGCGATTTCACAAAATTCAATAGCTTTTATTAGCTGAGGGACAAGATCCTCCGGCATCCCTTCTCTATGGCTCTTATACTCCTTGTAAATCTCAGTGCGGGAGCGCTTATTGTCAGGACCATCAAATGTTGCCACTAGATATTCTGGAGAAAAGTCATTCATCAGTTTGTAAATGGTGCGAATAAACCCATAAAGAGCATTTGTCGACTCCCCCCGCGCATTCGTCATCTTCGGAATGGCATAATACGACCGAAACAGCACATTCACCGCATCAACAATATAAATTTTATCCATGGGAAGACTCCGGAAAGGCAGAAAATAAATGTCGAAAAATAGACATGTCGGGTGGTGTGTCCCGCTTCGCTTGGCACACGCCCCCGCGACCCCCTTGAGCCTCACCTCGCTGCGCCAAATCGTGTGCTCGGAGGTCTAGCTGTGTGCCTACACAGCGTCGCCTCGCGCTGACCGCGCTTCCTGCGCTACGATTTTGCTTTGCGATCTGAGGCCGCCGGCTGCTCGTGCGCTCCTTCCCTGCTTCGCGGGGCCCTTCCGCGTCGTCTCGCAGAACCATCTTGCTTCCTCCGCCCTCCTTTCGATGCTCCAGGCAGAGGACTCCGAGAAAATGAATGATCTGCGAGATGACGCGGAAGGGCCCCGCGAAGCAGGGAAGGAGCGCACGAGCAGCCGGCGGCCTCAGATCGCAAAGCAAAATCGTAGCACAGGAAGCGCGTAGCGCGGGTGAAGCTGTGTAGGCACACAGCGATCCTCCGAGCACACGATTTGGCGAAGCGAGGTGAGGCTCAAGGGGGTCGCGGGGGCGTGTGGCGAAGCGCACACCACCCGACATGTCTATTTTTCGCATCTTAATTTTTTTTTCTTTCTTTTTTTCTTTTATGATTAAGGCTGGTATAAATAAAGGAACCTCCCGGAGAGTTTTGGGTTGGGGGCGCCGTCGATGGTGTGGGTTATCTTGTTGGTGAGGAAGGGGAGCTTGCCTTGTGCAAGTTCTGAAAGAAGGGAGCGTTGAACTTCAACTTTCACCACTTGATATTCTCCTTTAATTCCACAGGCTGCTGTAAGTGCTGCTAAGGCGGCCGCGTAATTGCTATCACCTTCATCGACGTAGCCCAGCTCCTGCGCACGCGGTCCGCTGTAGACCTGTGCTCCATATTCGTTAACTAATTTATCTCGGCTAAGATTTTTTCTGCCGGCTACCACAATGTCGACAAACTGCTGGTAGAGATAAGCTGTGATGTCGCGTAGAGATTTATCTTCACCTTCTTTCCAAGGCCTGAAGGGGTTGAGCATGTCTTTGTCTATCCCTTGTGTGAGGGTCTTGGACTGGATCCCCAGTTTGTCCATAGCAGTAGAAAAGTTAAAAGCTGGCCCGAGGATAACGCCGACAGAACCAATCACGCTGGCAGACGTTGCATAAACCATGTCTGAAGCAGAGGCGATATACATTCCTCCTGAAGCGCAAAGGCCATCGACAAAGGAATAAACGGGAACGTTGAATTTCTTTTTGTAGGCCAAAAGAGCTCTGTACATATTATCTGCATCTGTGACAACCCCGCCGGGAGTGTTAATGTAGAGTAAAACCCCCTTGACTCGGTTGTCACTTAGTAAATCTTCTCTTGAATCAAGGAGGATCTGTTCAAATTTTTCAGATGTTAACATCCCATCGCCAATGATTCCGGAAATGTCGATCCGTAAAATGGCAGGAGTAGAACTGTGGAGGAGGGTTCTGTTGCCCATTGCATCAGGAGCAATATAAAAATTGGATTTCTCAGGGATATGATTAGGAGCGGCTACAATTGCAATGATGATGCCGATCACTACCAGACCCGCAATGATACCTAGCATAGCAGCAAAAGATTTAAAAAAGGTGCGCACTGAAGAATAAAAGACAGAGTCTCGATTCATATAATCCTCATGGTTGCATTGATGTTAAAAGACTTTACTATTTATTAGCTAGGGCATAGATTCGTAGGCATGAATGTAAATATGGCTGTTTGGATCATTGAAGTTGGAGTAGGCATTCTTGTGTTGATTGCCGCTAACTATGCAATGAAACAAATCATGGCTTATTTTCGCAAGCGCTCGCTTACAGGAATGCATGACTGGAGAGAAAAGGTCGATCAAATTTTTTATTTCCCCCTCTATGTGATGTTATGGATCATAGGGGTGGTTTACGTTGTTGATATTGTGGGTTCCCAGTTTGGATTCCAAGCTTCATTAAATTATTTAAAGCCACTGCGCAATGCGGCTATTGTCGGTTGTTTTGGGTGGTGCTTAGTGCGTTGGAAAACCCATTTCTATAGTGCTCTTTTAGCCAAGCGGCGTGACGAGCACAAAATCGTCGATTTGGGGATCTGGCATGTTTTTGGAAGGCTTCTTTCTATTGCTATTTCGATCCTTACCGTATTGATTGCGTTGCAGTTTATGGGAATGAATATTGCCCCTCTTTTAGCATTTGGGGGCATTGGCGCTGCTGCAATTGGCTTTGCCGGAAAAGACGTGATCGCAAACTTCTTTGGTGGATTAATGATCCACATCACCCGTCCTTTCACATTGACAGATCAAGTTTCTCTTCCAGAAAAAAATATTGAGGGAACTGTAGAAGAGATCGGTTGGTATCTCACTTCGATTCGAGATAAAGATAAAAGACCGATCTACGTTCCTAATGCTGTTTTTTCCACTTTGCTTGTCATAAATCTCTCAAGAATGTCGCATAGAAGAATTCTTGAAACAATCGATGTGCGCTCATCAGATTTTTCTAAACTTAAAGCCATTACAGAAGAGATCAAAAGAAAAATTGCTGCTCATGGAGCCATTGATAAAAATTTGCCAATCTTGGTGTTCTTTAATTCTTTTAGAGAGTATTCGCTTGGGATCTATATCGACGTATATACTTTAGAGACCCGTTTTGATAAATACCTTGCCGTCAAAGAAGAGATCCTCATGAGAGTCCAAGAGATCATCACCGCCGCCGGCGCCGAAATCCCCACCCCCACCTACACCATTCATCAAACGCCTACAATTTAGCTTTTGCGCAGGCGATCAATTCTTGGCGTCGAGGATCCCAAGCTTTGCGCATTATTTCATTTGCATGAGTAAGCACTTCTTTGGCTTTTTCAGGATCAAAGGAAAAATATAAATCAGAGATGGTGACAAGTCTTTCGGCTTGTAAATAAGGGGCTACGAAGCACATATACTCAGCTTTTTCGAGAGCGATTTTTAGTGTTAGTGCACTATGCCCTCTCGCGATTTTCTGCTCTTCGACAGCGATCTTACAAAGAGCATCCACTACTAATATCTCTCCCTCCCCGATATGTACCAGCTTCCCATGTTCGTCTACGTGATATCCGTTTCTTAGATATTCACGTGCTGTCGTTAAATAGCTTTGAGCATAATTCTCTCCTGCAGCAACACATGCTTTTCCCAATTCATAATAGACCTGAGACCAGGCAAATTCACAAGCACGCTTTTCTGCAAAGGGAACTATGTCATCTAAATGCCTTGCTTCTTCAAGTTCGATTGGACTATCAACTGTGAGTAAGCTTCTAACTTGAGCTATTTTGCACAAAGACACAATCTTATCCCTTATTGAAAATTTGTCATTTACTGTTATAGCATAGACATTTCTTCGGGCTAGGGACAACGGAAAACGGGCAGAAAAACCGCATCCTTGATCGTAAAGGTGTTGAGCAACATTGCAATAACTTTCTACTTTCCCTTTGGTTGTAGAAGAATAGCCATGAGCTGCGTATAATTCTTTCGCCATACTTGGTCTTAATAAACCTGGAACAAGACATGCCATATTAGTTACTCCTTGAATATTTAAGGTCTATATTATCCTAGAAACGGATAAAAAACGCAACTCTACAAACGTGAAACATTGGATTAAATCACATTTTATTATAAAATTTAAGCTAAATAACAATAAAAGATGAGCAATTATGCCTATTGTAGGGATGGGTTCTCAGAGAATCCCTGAAAGTCCTAGTTCTTCCTCGGCGGTTAGCTCTATAACAAAAAGCCTGTTAGGGCGTGGTAGCAGATTTCTTGACTTGGCAGAGTTCGAGGAAGGCGAGGGTGCCGAGGACGATGAAGATGCAGTAGAGGTACCAGGGGAAGGCGACATTTAGGGTGAGGCCGATGAGGACGAAAAATTGGAGAGCTGTTGAGATCTTTCCCCAGCGGACTGCTTTGCATTGGTAGGCATTCCAGTGGCCAGAGAGGCCTAGGTAGATGCCGAAGAAGATGAGGAAGAAGTCGCGCGAGATAAAGGCGCAGGCTTCCCAAATTTCAAGCCGGCCTTGTACGAGGAGGACGCCGAGGACAAAGAAGACAAAAAATTTGTCCATGGCAGGGTCGAGGACAGCGCCGAATTGGGAGGCCTTATTGGCTCTGCGAGCGAGAAAGCCATCGATGCTATCTGAGAGCATGGCTAAAAAAATCACAGCAATGCGCAAGCTCGTGTTTTCAATGAGAAAAAGGAGAGCTAAAGGGGCTCGTAGTAGTGAAAGTCCGTTAGCAAGGTTAAACATAATTTATTAGGTAAGTTTCTTTCTCTTCTTATACCAAATCAACCCAATTACAGAAACACCTAAAACGGCGAAAATGAGGATATTGAAGGTCTTGATCTTTTCGCATAGGAGTTCGTAGTTTTGCCCTAAAGCAAAGAAAAGGAAAAAGAGTGTGCTTGTCCATATTGTACAGGCACATAGGTCGCGAATAACAAATTTTTGAAAAGGGATTTTACTCATTCCCGTTGACATAAAGATACAGTTACGGGCGCCGAAAGGGATAAACCTGCCTACAATAAGGGTCCAAAGGCCGTATTTTTCGTAAAAAACTTTTGTCTGAGCAATTCTCTTCTCAGAGATGATTTTAGCAAAGAAGGGTATTTTTAACAGTTTGGCCCCCAGAATCCTTCCAAACCAATAGGAGATCCATGCTGAAAAGATGCAGCCGAAGAGGATGCTACAAAAAAGAATGATCTTGTTTTCCGGGATGACATTCGCGGCTAAAATAGCAGCAAGCAGTATAATCAAGTCAGCACATAAGGGGATATTTAGACCGGCTAGCAGAAGCGCACAGAAAAAAATCCAATGGGCTAAATGAGCATTTGCAAAGATAAACTGGCTTAACTGGTCCATCGTCTACGCCTCTTGGTTCGCTAAAGTTGGGTCAACATCCGGAACAGAGATGGTTTCGTTTTGGGCGGTGAGTTGATTAAATTTCTTGCCGAGGGACTTAACAGCAACGATCCATCCGCCTATTGCAAAGAGCAAAATGACGCCGACGTAGGGTGTGCTTAAAAGGATAGTGCCAAATACCATAAGGAGTCCTTGATGGATCACTGAACCGCCCGATTTACCAAGTCTCGATCCTACCCCATCAATAGCAGCTTTCCCTTTTAATTTGCACTCTTTGCTTAGAGGAATGAAAGAAAGTTCTTTTGTTACGTCGAAAAGGGTGTACTTCGATGCTCTTGAAAGACAATTTTGCATTGAGCCGAAAAAGACTCCAATTGCAAGAGGTGTAGCGCCAAAAAGGGCTGCGATAAGAGTTGCGGTGTTTGAATCTTTAAATAGCATAAAGGCGAAAAAGCCTATTCCGGTAATGAGGAGAATCATGGGAGGGATCATTGCGCTGAAGGTCCAGCTAAACTTACGGATGATATTACCCGAGATGAATATCGAGGTTGTAGTGGCCAAAATTCCGATTGCGGTAAGGACTTGTCCCATGTAAGCATTAAAATCGCCAGGGTTAGGATAAAGTTGTTTTACTTGGTCTTTCCATACGACTTCAACGAGGTTTAAAGAGAGATTGTACATGAGGACGATAACTGCAATGCAGATCAAATATTTAGACTTTGCAAGATAGGCAAAGTTTTTACGCATTCCCATTTTAATTTCTTGTGTGGCAGCAGTTGTAGTTTTCGACTGGTAGCCATAGCCTTTAACGTGAAGATAGCGGAAAAGACACATGCAAGCTATGCCAAAGATGATGATCAACCCATTGATAAAAAAGACCGATTGTCCCCAAGCATCTTGCCCAAAGGGAAGGCTGGGATTAAACGTATGATGCGATAAAAGAGTAGAAACTTGGCCAGAAACGACTCCGGAAAAATTGCAACTTATTCCTAAAAGTCCATAAAATCTTCTTGCATCGCCAACGGTGGTGACCTCATTGGCAAATCCCCAAAAAAGGACTGTCATCATCATTGTACTCCACATCTCAGACATGATGTAAAAAGAGGTGAAGGTCCAGTTGCGGAACATCGCAATCATTCCTTTAAAGCCGACGGGCAGGATTTCTTGGAGTCTATCTGCAAATGCATTTGGGTGAAGATGGTCTCTAAGGGGATAAAGGATAAATCCAAAAAGGAAAAAAAAGATTAGGAAGATCGACATCAAGGCATAAAAAACATTTTCTCTTTTTAGCTTATTAGATAGGCGTGTGAAAATCCATGTAAATAACAGCGCACAAGGGAGGATTCCCCAAACTTTAATAAAGGGAATAGCCTCAGCACCAGACGCTGGAGCAGTGACTACAAGGGCATCCTTGGTTGCGCGAAGAAGATTGTAATTAAAGCAAATAAGAAAAAACATAATTAACATGGGAATAAACTTCTCATGTTCATGCCTATGGACAGGCCAGAGAAAGGAACGTATTTTACTAAATTCCATGACCCCTCATTATATAGATCTTGCCATATAATAAAAGGAAAATAAAGAAAAAGTAAAGGATTTTTTTGGAAGAGGAAGATCGGGCACGCACGCGGGCACGGGCACGGGCACGAAAGAGGGAAGAGGTTAAACTTTCTTCTCTTTCCGGATTTCGTGCCCGTGCCCGTGCCCGCGTGCGTGCCCGATCTTATTCTTCTATCTTGTTGGAAAGAACATCTATCCCCGGAAGATGCCCGAATTCAATTAATTCTAACGATGCCCCGCCGCCGGTGGATATATGGGAAAATTTTGAGGCGAGGTTCAAGGCGTTAATGGCTGCAGCGGAGTCGCCGCCGCCGACGATCGTGGTGGCGTTTTTGAGGTTGGCGAGGGTGTGGGCTATGGAGCTGGTCCCCTTATCAAAAGGAGGGGTTTCAAAGACTCCCAAAGGGCCATTCCAAAAAATAGTTTTGGCGTTTTGTAGCTCTAAAGACCATTCTTTAATAGTTTCTGGGCCAATATCCATCCCTTTAGCTCCGCTCGGAATAGTAGAAACAATATTTGTATTTTCGATGACAGTGTCTTTGGGAAGGTGAATTTTGCCGGATTTAAGTAATTCCTTTGCAAGTTCGATCTGTTCATTCTCGCATAAGGAGTCGCCAATGGGTAGACCTTGGGCTTTTAAAAATGTATAAGCCATGGCGCCTCCAATAAATATTTTGTCTGCCTTTTTGATAAGAGACTTCAACACCCCTATTTTACTGGAAACTTTAGAGCCTCCGACAATGGCAAAAAAAGGAGTTTTTGGATTTTCTAGGATCGAGGTTAAATAGTTGTATTCTTTTTCCATCAAAAAGCCCATGGCGGCTTTTCCGTGGAAATACTCTGCAATTTCATATGTGGAAGAGTGTTTCCGGTGTGCAGTGCCGAAGGCATCGTTGACGTAAAAATCTCCTAGTTCGGCCAAATTTTTTGCAAACTGAGGATCTTTTTTGGGATCTTCTTCCGCAGGGTTTTGTCGTAAATTTTCTAAAAGGATGATGTTTCCTGTTCCATCTGGGAAATCAACAGGTTTTCCTAAAAGTTCTGAGAGTCTTTTTGCACATGGGGCAAGGGATGCGCCAGATTTGCCAAGGTGGGACATGAGGACGAGCTTTCCCCCTTTTTCTAAGACGTACTTGATTGAAGGGAGAGATTCTCTGATCCTTGTGTCATCTCCAATGGATCCATCTTTATTTAAGGGAACGTTGAAATCGACACGCATGATGATTTTTTTCCCCTCAATGGGCAGATCACGCAGAGAGAGTTTTTTCATAACGCTGAAAAGGGGTTTGTTGCTTGTTTAAATTGGTTTCCCATTTTCCTCTTTTTGAGTTCTGTGCGGAGGGAGAAAAGGAGATCCTGGTCAAAATCTTTATGCGCTGCCCATTGAAGATATTCAATAGGAATTTCAGCAAAGGGTCTTCCCTTATGTTTTCCTAGGGGCATTTTTTTTAGAAGGATCGGTCTTTTTAAACGCTCTTGAATTTCTTCAGTTGTTTTAAATCTGTTTGCTAAGAATTTGAATACCTCAATATTAACGACAACGTCGTTCATTGCTCTATGAGCTCCCTCTTCTTCAATATTAAAATGCTCCCTAAGTTTCTCTAGGGAATTTGTAGGGCTCTCTCCGTAAAGTCTCGCAAGTCGCAAGGTGTCTAAGCTGGGCCTTGAGGAGATATTTGACGCGATGTTATGTCGTTTTGCAGATTGGGAAAGAAATGCGATGTCAAGTCCGATCCCATGCCCAATAATTACATGATTTCCGATAAATTTAAAAAAATCGGGAAGAACATCTTGAATTTTAGGCTTACCTTTTACCATTAACTGCGTGATATGATGAATTGCCATGGATTCGGCAGAGATTTCACATTCAGGGTCAATAAGAGTTTCAAACTTATCTAGGATCTCGTTCAGAGTGAAGCGGATTGCAGCAAGCTCAATAATTCGGTCTTTTTCTGGATCAAGGCCAGTTGTTTCGCAGTCTAAACAAATAAATGTGTCTGTTTTAATTAATCCCATTAATCAACCCTAAAAGTACCTTTCTGCATTTGCCGTCTTTGATAGTATAATTTACAGAAGGGAACCTTTTAAGGCCAAGGATCTCCTCATTTAGTTCCTTAACTTTATCTGTTTTAGTAAAAACAAGGATGAGATTTTTCTGGTTGTGTTCTGCCCATTCAATAAAGGCATAGTCTTCCTTTGTCGGAGGGTGTCTCGAGTCTAATAATAGCAAGATCGCTTTTAATGGGCGGGTTTTTAAATAATTGTCTAAATCCTCCCCCCATTTTAGTTTTTGTTGTTTAGAGACCTTAGCGTATCCATAGCCGGGGAGGTCTACTAGGATATACTTTTCATCGACATTAAAAAAATTTAACAATTGTGTCTTCCCAGGTGTTGAGGAAACGCGCGCCAAATTTTTTTGGTTATATAAGTGGTTAATAAGAGAAGATTTGCCCACGTTTGATCTTCCAACAATGGCGATTTCAGGCAAAAGAAATTCTGGAGGATTGGCCAGGGCCGACTGCAAGAATGTCACTTTATGATTCATAGGTAATCTCTCTTATATTCTCGTCCACATGACGGATGCGAATTCTTAAGGTATTTTCAGGTAAAATGGGTCTGATCCTCTCTGCCCATTCGATTAGGCAAATCCCTTTTCTTAAGTATTCTCCAAATCCCATAAATATAAATTCTTTCTCGTCTCTAATGCGGTAGAGATCAAAATGAAAAACATCATTTGGATAAATATGCATATAAGAGAAGGTTGGACTGGTCACTTCTGAGGGATCAATTTTTGCCAGGGTGGAAGCAATCGACTTTATAATCGTTGTTTTTCCTGCACCTAGCTCGCCAAAAAATGCCACTACTCCATTTTCTGGTAAAACTTTGGCAATTTCTTTCCCTAAAGCAACCGTTTCTTCTAAATCAAAGAGCACTTTCCTCATCTTTATCTTCTTCCTCTTTATCTTCTTCCGTCCACTGTGACACGTAGGGGGCAAATTCATCGATGGTAGAGAGAGATTCAACAAAGGAGGAGATCCTGCTTTCTTCGAGTTGCTTTTGGATAAACTCTAAAAAATGGTCCTCAATCTGAAAGCGGTTCTGGCTGGGTACTTCAACGAGTTCAAGGGGTTTAAGTTGATTTTTTAAAAAATCATCTATAATAGCTTGCTTGCTGTTGAAGAGTTTTCCTGTTACGGCAGAGGAGTAGACAACTTTTGTGATAGGTTCTTTTCTTTGAACAATATAATTTTTAATTACATCGGGATCTTCAGAAACATAAAACCGTTTTACCTTCAATCCCCCAATTCTTTCCTTATTTTCGGGACAGTTAGAAACCCAGTCGTAGATAGCGTCTTGTGGATTTGGGCAGGTATTGTCTCCAAAAACTTTACCTGTAAAAGGGCAAATGTAAACTTTTTTTGTGTTCTCATCCACTCCCTGCTGCCCTATTTGGATTTTGATTTCCGTTTCTCTCCAGAGTTTGCCTTGCGACTCAAGTGCTTTAACTAGTTCGTCTTGGCTTTGATAAATCTTTTTTTCACGGATAAAAAGAACAGGTTTAATGTGGAATTTTTTCTCCAGAAAGTAGAGATAGGTAGTGATTAAGTCAGCTTTTTTGTTTTTCTTAAGGAATTTGAGAAGCTCATCTTTCAAATTTTCACTAATGACAAGTGTTGCCATGTTGCCCCTTCTTTTATTTTTTGATTGTCTGAGGGTAACTCATCGTTTCATTAATGATCAAGCGGAAAGAAACAAGTGCTTTTTTATTCTTTTTATGAGATCCTTTCCAAAACGAGGTTTAAACTATGCCACTTATAGCAGAAGATACCCTAGTTATTGAAGAAATTGATGTTTCAGATTACGAAAAAGTTGTTATCGCTACTGATGAGAAAGTGGGGCTAAAAGGGATTATTTGCGTTCATAATACCAAACTCGGGCCTGCGCTCGGCGGGATTAGAATATACCCTTATGCAACTTTTGCAGATGCAATGACGGATGTGAAACGCCTTGCAAGAGGAATGACATACAAGTCTGCGATAGTCGAAACGGGAATGGGCGGAGGTAAAAGTGTGATCATCGCCGACCCTAAGAAACATAAGACGCCGGAGCTCCTGACCTCGTTTGCAAGGGCTGTAGATAGTTTGAAAGGTCTTTATATATGCGCGGAAGATGTAGGTTGCACGACAGAAGATGTGATGCATATCCAAAAAACAACACCCTTTGTTGTAGGGCTTCCTCATAAAAAAAGCAGCGGCAATCCTGCTCCTTTTACTGCTTGGGGAACGTATCGAGGGATACAATCTGTATTTAAAAAAATTTATAATGATGAAAGTGTCAAAGGACGCACCATTGCGATTCAAGGACTTGGAAGTGTCGGTGCCATTGTTGCAGAGCTCCTGTTTTGGAATGGCGCCCGTCTGATTGTAACGGATGTCGATAAAGAAAAAGCTCTGAGGCTTGCCAAGCAGTTTAGCGCAGAATATGTTGCTCCGGATATTATTTTAGAAGTGGAGTGCGACCTTGTATCTCCTTGCGCATTAGGTGGAACCATCAATGCAGATTCCATTAAGAACCTCCGCTGCAAAGGGATTGGCGGATGTGCCAATAATCAACTTTTAAAAGACACCGATGCAGATCTGCTTTATAGAAGAGGAATTCTCTATGCGCCAGATTTCCTGATCAATGCAGGGGGGCTGATTAATGTAGTGAATGAGCTTGCAAAAGAAGGCTACCAGCCAGGTGTTTCTAGAAATAAAGTTGATCAGATTTACGAGCAACTTATGCTCATCTATGATGTAGCCGACAACAATAAGTACTCCACGCATAAAGCAGCTGTAGAAATTTGCGACTACAGGCTGAAATACGGCTTGGGAAAGAAAGCGGGGTCTCTTTATTTCCACCACTCTGATTATGAAAAATCTATCTGAGCTTTTAGCTGTAAAGGCAAAAAAAGCTATTTTTGAGGCTTGCGGGCAAGAGGATATTGAACCTGAGATCACTCAGAGCACTCAGCCCCAATTTGGTCATTATCAGTGCAATAATGCTTTAAAGCTTGCCAAGATCTTGGGGCAAAACCCCAGACAGATCGCTGAAAAAATCGCGGCAAGTTTTGATCGTTCGGGCATTAGTAAAATTGAGATTGCCGGTCCCGGTTTCATTAATATTTTTTTCGACCCTTCTTATCTAGCTCACGATGTAGAAAAAATAGTAAAGGATCCCCATTTGGGCATTGATAAAACCCAGCCCCCGCAAAAAATAGTCGTTGAATTTTCCTCTCCCAATGTCGCTAAAGAGCTTCATGTCGGGCATATCCGCTCCACTATTATTGGGGATTGCCTGGCAAGACTTTTTGAGTTTTTGGGAAATGATGTCCTACGCCTCAGTCACCTCGGCGATTGGGGAACCCAGTTTGGGATGCTCATCGCGTACATGAAGGATAATAAAGTCAAAGAAAATGCCGACCTATCTGATCTGATGGGATGGTACAAGCTTTCAAAGAAAAGATTCGACGAAGACCCTGATTTTAAAAAACGGGCTCAACTCGAAGTGGTAAAACTTCAAGCGGGCGATCCAGGATCCTTAAAGGATTGGAAAATGATCTGTGAGATCTCCCGCAAAGGGTTTCAAGAAATTTACCATCTTTTGGATGTTAAAGTTATTGAGAGGGGAGAATCTTTTTATAATCCCTTCTTAAAAGAAATTGTAGAGGATCTTGATAAGAAAGGACTCATCACTATTTCTAATGGGGCAAAATGTATCTTTTTAGAGGGGTATGAGATCCCCATCATTATCCAGAAAGCAGATGGGGGCTATAACTACGATACAACCGATATGGCAGCCATACGTCATCGGGTCTCTTGCGAAAAAGCAGACCGGATTATCTATGTTGTTGATGCAGGTCAATCTCTCCACTTTCAAATGCTTTTTGCCGCAGCAGAAAAGGGGGGCTACGTCGATCCCAAAAAGACAAAATTGGAACATGTCGCATTTGGCGTTGTTCTTGGCCAAGATGGAAAAAAATTCAAAACAAGATCAGGCGAAACAGAAAAACTGATCGATCTAATCACCGAAGCAATTGACAAGTCTAAACAAGTTCTGCAAGAGAGAATGCCCGGTATTACAGAAGCAGAGCTCAATGAATATGCAACCATTTTAGGTACCGACGCGATTAAATATGCCGATCTCTCCTCTCATCGCGTCAAGGACTACATGTTTAGTTATGAGAAGATGCTCCGCTTTGAAGGGAACACAGCTCCTTTCCTCCTCTACGCCTACGTCCGTATCAATGGGATTAAGAAAAAAGTTGGCAAAGATGTCACCCAAATCACCTCAAAAATTCAGCTTGTGCATCTCACTGAAATTGCCCTAGCTCTCCACCTGCGCCAATTTGGCGAAGCTCTCGATGCAGTTTCTAAAGAACTTCTCCCCAACAGACTCACTGATTATCTCTACATCCTAGCTGAAAAATTTCACCTTTTCTTCCACGACTGCCGCGTCGAAGGCTCCCCCCAAGAAGAGAGCCGCCTCCTCCTCTGCGAAGCAACGTCGCGCATCCTCAAGCAAGGACTGAGCATCCT
>Ga0206850_10087_pt1 | contig 33382 bp, 33 predicted proteins | sample Alteio_BWOrgCont_16_FD_152885 | JGI IMG/M metagenome (GOLD analysis project Ga0206850, IMG submission 152885) | Enriched cells from forest soil in Barre Woods Harvard Forest LTER site, Petersham, Massachusetts, United States -... | ecosystem: Environmental > Terrestrial > Soil > Temperate forest >...
ATAAATATTAGACATCGATGGAGTGAGGAATCCGCGGTGAGCGCCGAACTCCATGAGGAGTACTTCGCCACCTCACAGTCAACGGCGCTGGAGAGCAAACTTGGCCTGAAAGAGGAATATGCTCCGAGCCCAACCCTGCGCGGCGGACTGGGTTACCAGTTCTTTGACTTCCGGTTCAGCGATGCTCCTTCCCCTGTCCAGGCCCATTTTCCACAACTTGAGATGCACTGGGAGGCCTCGCACCAGCTCTCTTTCGGAGGGTCGGCCGGACCAATTCTCTTCGAAAAGCCGCAGGGTGAGGGTCAGGAGGTCAAGCTCGGTTATGATGGTTCGCTCGGGTACGAAACCGACCGCTGGAACCTCAGTGTAAGAGGAGGCCAGGGCCCCGGCATCACTCCAAACGGCGGTGCCGGACTCACTCGGTGTGCGCTCGCTGATATCAGATACGCCTGGACCCGTCGATTCTCCCTGTTCACTAGCATGAGCTACTACGAACTGGAGGGTGGTGGTGCCCCGCTGCAACTCCTCATTTACGGGGCGGGAATCAGCGAGCAAGTGACACGGTCAGTCTCGGTATCCGTACAATATGTGGCTATTCGGGAATATGGTAGCAGTGGAGACGGACTGACGCCTGCTCCAACCGGACCATTAATCGGTACAACAACGTCAGCAAACGCCTTGATAGTCGGCGCCACCATACCGCTTGAGGTATTTCGAAAAGGTCTATGAACGAGCACAATGTCTTTGATATAGACCCGTACCTTGATCTTGTTTATAGCAAGCGCAAGTGGATCATTCGGGCCCTCTCGATCGGCGTTGCACTAACGCTGGCCGCGGTCCTGTTGCTGCCGAGAAGCTTTACTTCTTCTGTGGTGATAGCGTCAAGTCCCGCAGAGGTGACAACACAAGCGTCTACGCGTACGTCGATCGACTTCAAGACGCGTGTCGAAGCACTAGAGCACGAAGTACTCAGCGCTCCGAGCCTCGGCCGTGTCATTCACGCATACGGACTCTATTCGCGAGAGGTCCAGATGGGCGTATCCACCGAGGATCTGGCCAACTACATGCGCAAGCGTATCGTAGTAGGAGTCACTGCGGATGATGACTATAACAAGTCACACGGCGGCACTGTAAGTATTACTTTTCGGCACAGCGATCCGTTGACAGTTCAACACGTCACACAAAAGTTAGCGGATCTGTTCGTGCAGCAGGATTGGGCGGAAGAAGACGAACGAGCCGCGACCGCAGTTAGGTTTTTCGCCGATCAACTCGCCCACAGCGAAATTGAACTTGACGCCAAGACGAATGAGATAAAGGCGCTAAAGAACAACTTTCAGGGAAGCCTGCCTGAGGACCTCGAGGCAAACCTGAGGGCCCAAGCGAATCTGCAAGCGGAGCTGGAGCAATCCAGTGAATCACACAGCATTTTAGAAGAGCGTCAGATGCAACTGGGTCGCAGCTTGGCCGGATCCATGCAGCAAGGTGTGACTATTCGATCGCCATCGGGTCAAATGACGTGGTCCTCGCCGCAAGAAGCACTGACAGCGCTCGAAACCCAGCTCACGGTACTACGAGCGACTTATAGCGACCAGTATCCCGACGTCGTGCAACTCAAGGCAGAGATTGAAGCCTTAAAGAAGCGTTTCGGCGATATGAAAGATCAGACGAGCCAACCGCTAGCGGTGACGCCTCTCAATGCCGAACTCGCGAAGCAGCGGGATGCCATATCGGTCGAAAGCACACGCCTGGATGCAAGACTGAGAGAAGTACAGAAACAGATATCTGACTACCAGCAGCGAATCGAGGAGACGCCGATCCATGAGCAACAACTCGCTGTTCTTACTAGAGACGAATCGGTGCTCACCGCGCAGTACCAGGATCTTCTGCAGAAGGAGCTCGCAGCGAAAATCTATCAGAATCTAGTCGCACGTCATGAGGGCGAATCCTTGCAGGTGATTGAGCCGGCGCTACGGCCGAAGGGATCGGGATCGCCCCGTGGCGCGACAATTTTAGCTGTAGGTCTAATCTTGAGCGTCATTACAGCTCTCGGGACAGGGTTTGGGCTTTCCCTTCTCGACAACTCGATTAAAACCGTGGACGATCTGCATAGCTGCAATCTCCAGATGGCGGTAACAATCCCGATGATCGATGAGATTGAAGGATCGCGAGACAGATTTCTTAGCAATATGAGAACGCTAACCGTGTCTTGCAGTTGCCTGGCTGTGGGACTAGGAATGCTATGGCTGTATTCCAGAGCCGTGTCCTGAGGCTCACGAGTAACGCCCACTCGTCTGCCTCACCACCAAGTCCCAGGTCGACATCGGTTCCCGAGGCCGGCTTTCGCAGCTGGCCGATCCGCACGCATGAAGGTCGAGCTTTTTCCACCGATAGTACAACGACCTTTGAGCGATTAAGACGCCCAGCACCCGATTGTACAGAAGGCGCCTCCCCGTTCTTGATCCATCAGGGAGCGAAAGGGAAACGGCGACCAAAATTCCGCGTCGCCGACTCGGTTCGCGACCGATCTAGAGCGCCAGGCGCGCAGTTCGACTTTACAACCCTTCGATGAAGAATGGATCGGTCGGCACCAGCGCCGTTTCGTTATAACGCTGGGGTCGGACGATCTCGGTTGAATTCGTCTTCGCCAAACGCACCCGCTCGCTTTACGCGAGCGTACAAGGTCTTTTTTCGGCGCTATCACGCGCCAAGGGATCCTATCAAGAAAATGCTCACGGCAGTGCCCGGCATCGCATAGCCCTTTCTCCGTGACCGCTGCCAACGAGTTTCTCCACCGTGTAGTAATCGGGACTACGTTTGCCATCGGCAATCGCGTACCGGTCGCGACGCGCGATCTCGTCCTTCGTCACTCCATCCTCAGGATCACCTGAGCGATCTGATCACAAGCCATTCAGAGGCGGCGGAGACCGACCATGGCGGTCGACCCGGCTGCCATCAGTCGGATCGTTTGCCCACCTTCTTTTACGACTTCGAAGAAGCAATGGACCGGACAGTTACAGGTTCCGACGCAAGAATGTATCGTCGCCCCATTTTCCCAACAGCTCAAAGGATCCGTGCTTTATCGCCCAGGTTCCGTCGTGGCCGCGCAGGCGTCAACTACAATAGCACCCTCAGCTGGACAATGACCGAATTTGGCCAAAGTTGCTTGCAGAAGATCACAAGTAATCCACTCCAAGTCGTTGGGTCGACGTTTTCTCCAAACCGAGGACCTCTGGTCAGTACGTTTTCGAGTCTTCCGGTCGAGTCCTCCGGACAATCGCTTGTCCGGAGGACTGGTTTTTCCAGCCACTATGAGCCGGGTTGTAGCGCTATTTGTTGGGCGACAAGACCGTCCCCGGAACGGCCGTTAGTTGTCGAAACAGTAAAAGAACCAGTCGGCCCCACAACCGGACTGTATCTGTCCCCAGCTGCGTCTGCGAGGAAGCTTCCACTGACATCGGAGGCTCCCGCACGTACGGTCAGCGAAGCTGGTAGATTGACGATGTCGCCTTGTCCCCACGAGCTCTCCGCAGCCATCGCGGCTCCGACGATCAAATCTCCGGCGGTTTGAGTAGTCATCGAAGGTGCCACCACTCCGGCAGTGCCACTAGCAATGGCGCCGCTGCCATTAGGAGCACCCGGATCCAGCGGTGTCGTTCGGTTCACGCCATAATAACACGCAATTGTTCCCTCGAAGAATGCCTGGCCGGAGAACGTGCTCCAAGTGTAACTCGCTGGCTCGCTTGAAACCGTTAGATGCCAATACAGACCCTCCGTTCCGGCATAGCCATTTACATCCTCTCTAATTTTTGTCCAACCCGCAGGCACTTGCAAATTGTTCGGTCCTGTCACAGCTATTTGTGCGACGCAGATATCCCCGACAGGAATACTACCCGGCATGGCCAAGGCCATAGTGGAAGTTAATGAACCGCCACTGCCACTTTGAGATGAGCCTGCAAAGGCAATCGTGCCACTTGGCGAAGGTGTAGGTGTAGGCGTGGGCGTGGGAGTCGCTGTAGGCGCGGGCGTGGGGGTCGGTGTAGGTGTAGAACTCGGCGTAGGTGTCGGGCTGGGCGTCGGCGTTGGACTCGAGCCCGCCGGTTGCAGCGCGACTTGTTGCGCGACTATCGCGTCACTGGATAGCCCGTTAGCTGTTGTGACAGTCAACCCTCCTGAGGCACCTGCGACAGTAAGGCCTCTGTCCCCGGACTTGCTCGATATGTAAGACGCGTCGCTGTCCGTAAAGCTTGAGCGCTGAGTCAGAGCAGCAGGTAAATTGATGCTCACTCCCTGTCCCCAATGGGTCTCTCCGACCTCGAACGCACCGATAACCAGATCTCCTGCTTTTGCCGTGGTAATCGAGGGAGCAGTCGCCGTGGTACCGGTAGTAGCTACTCCGCTCCCGGTTGGTGCCCCCGGGTCAATCGGTGTGACCGTATTCACTCCATAATAGCAACTTATTATTCCGTCAAAAAAGACCCCACCTGTACTATTCCAAATGTAACTAGATGGTTCGCTCGCAGCCGTCAGATGCCAATACAGGCCCTGCGTGACGAAATAGCTTATGTTATCAACTCGGATCTGATTCCAGCCGGTAGGGGGAGTGATCACGTTTTGGCCGGTCATAGATAGGTCTGCCACGCAAATTGAGCCCGCGGGCACAGCCGACGACGAAGGCATATTCAGGGTCGGCTGCGTAGTAAGGTTTCCTCCACCGCTGCTGGGAGTGGAGCCAAGGAATGAGATGCTGCTGCCCGAGGGAGGTGGAGGCGGCGGTCCAGGGTCCGCGGGCTGTAATGCGAACTGTGCTCCTATAAGCGCATCGCCAGCACGTCCCTCGTTGGTAGTAATCGTGAGACCGCCGGTAGCACCGCTGACGGCCTGTGTAAGGTCGCCAGCGGCGCCGCCCATAAAATCAGCATTGGCGTCCGTAAAACTCCAGCGCGGCGTGAGAGTCGCCGGTAAGTTGATTGTAACACCCTGTCCCCACGTGCTTTCACCGGAAAGAAAGGCACCAATTATAAGATCGCCACTTGTTTGCGTGATAATCGAAGGCGCCGTGATACTCGTGCCGGTGCCGATACTTCCGGACCCTTTCGGCGCTCCCGGATCGATGGGCGTCGTGATGTTTACGCCGGAGTAGCAAGCGATAGCGCCTTCAAAGTACACGCCTCCGCCTGTAGTCCACGTGTAGCCTGAAGGCTCACTCGGCCCGGTTAAATGCCAGTACAGGCTCTGGGTTGCGAAATGAGCATTAATATCTTCGCGAATGATATTCCATCCGCTAGGCGCCGTGATTATGTTGTCACCGCTCGTTATCAGGTCTGCCACGCAAATAGTTCCGACCGGTACCGCCGCCGGCATAGTGAGAGCCATATCACCCAAAAGCACCCCACCGTCGCTACTCTTACTCAAAGCGATAAGGGATATCGCCGCCCTGGCTTCAGCAGCGCATCCAACTGTTAAAAGAAGAATCAAGGTTGATAGCCCACATCTGCGGTTTGTCTTTCGCATCTTTATCGCGTTCCCTTCACATCAATATTTTTCAGCGCTTTCCAACGACTCTTTAAACGGAGACTGCGTCAACTCGTCAGTGCAAGTGCACGTCGTACTCCCTGACGAAATGCCCGCCAAGGCTGCAATGAACGCCGTCGTAGGCATCCAGCAGGGACGATCGCGCAATATCCGAGCCGGAGCCACAAGAAGCTCAATCTCCCCTTGAACTCCCCCCTCCAATTCCGCCGATACATGTAATAGGACGACTGCGCGTGTTCCCTGACCCAATGATCTCGGTGTCGATTGATCTCGCTACGCCTATGAACGAGCTTCGCCTCGGGTGCAATCACGAGCGAGCCTGAGTTCACTCGAGCACAAAGATCGATGTCCTCAGCCAGGGAACCACCAGTTAGCCTTGGGTCAAATCTGAGTTTGCGAATCGCACGTGCGCGGAAACTCATACACGCTCCTGTGAACTTTTTTACTCGGATAGGCTGGTGACCTGCTAGCTCATCGGCTTTCCAATAAATCGGCTGTCGTTCGTCGCGAAATGGGCCTCTCACAAATGTCCCGGACCACAATCGCTTCGTCCAAGGCGGTTTTGAGTAGTTTGTGATGAGACCAGCAACCCCGTCGATTTCTGGACTCCCACGATAGACATCGAGAATCTTCTCAATGCAGGTTGGTTCGAGCCACACGTCGTCGTCCAAAAATAACCATATGTCTCCCATTGCTAGATTCATTAGTTGGTTTCTCGCCTCAGCCGCGCCGGAGATGGTTGGATCAAATAAATAGCGAAACCGGAAATTATTCTCGGATCCCGGCCCTGCGTCTCTCAATTCTTGCTCGATAAGCCCGCGGACCCGATAATCTCGGCTCTGGTCCGCCACTAATAGTTCCGACGGAACTACCGACTGTGCTAAAAGGCTCCTCACCGTTATTAAAAGTTCCTCCGCGCGATTCTTAGTTGGTATTAAGACGGACACTGTCGGCCTACAGATCCGCGCTGAGGGGAGCTGCGTTGAAGCAATCGAAGGTGACGATGGCGCTTCAATCATGGACCATTCTCCGTTCATAACTTCCGAGAGGATTTACACCTGATAGTCGAGCCGCAGCACTCGTCGCGTCCGTTGTATAATTGGAAGATAATCAAAATCGCCTCCGAGCATCCGGCCAAAGTCAGCAAGCGTGTGAAATGGGGCGATGCACATCCTAGGAATTCTGAGCGGATCGCAGGCGTTCGGAACGTTTCTATGCATTACCGTAACCGCGCTCTCATAGCCGGCACGACTCACTAATTGAACGCATTGGCGGTCGAAATAGCCAAACGGGTACGCAAAGTGCCGACACTCTACTCCCAATCTTTCTGTTATGATCGTTTTGGATTGCTCCAGCTCCCAAGCCAGTTTGCTTTCTTCGAGCTGCGTCATGTCATGGTGCTGGCATAGATGAGAGCCAAATGTGAAGCCAATACGATACAATTCGATCACTTGCTTCCAAGTCAGCATCGTTTCGTCCTGGAAAAGTCCCTTAAACTCTGCCGCTGAACGCGACTTTTCTGGATCGATGGCTCCGACTGTCAAATACACCTTCGCGGGGAACTTGTAGGCGTACAGTAGAGGACCCGCGATCTTGTGAACGTTGGCATAACCGTCGTCAAAGGTGATCGCGCAGGTTAACCGCGCCTCGGTTTTTAAGTGATCGCCCCGCACGATGGCTTCCAGGTCGACGACCTGGGCATTCTCGTGGAGAAACTTCATTTGTTTCTGGAACTCGCGCTCACCGACGGCGTCGCGACCATCACCAACGGAATGGTAAGCAAGGACGACCGTTCTGCGACGCCTGAGCCTGGCGGATCCGCGGCACAGCAGCCTCAAAGGCATTCGCGCTACATTCTGTAGCCGTCGAGCAAACGAGTCATGCAGTTTCGCCCATACTTCTTCTTTTCGGGCTACGTCTTGCCCTCGGTCGGTATAGCTTCCTGAGTCCAGTCCATTAGCAGTGGGCATATCAACTCCACAAGGCTGATTCTTTTACGCCGCTGTACTATTTTGAAATTGTTTCGCGATACTCTCGGGTCCAACCTTATCAACAACAATTTCCCGCAGGCTCTGCGAGAGCGCCACAAAAACCCACAAAGTCTTTTCTAGTTGCGCGGACAAAAAAAATGCCGCGACCAAATATGCAATAAGACCAAATTTCATCGCTAGCGCGACTTCGTCCAGGCCACTCGATGCCCCGCAACGCTGCGCAAATGCGAAATTTTTCAGAGCGAGCCACAACATGGCAAGGAAAATACCTAAAACCGGCAATCCCTCTTCTGCAGCGATATGGATATAAGTGTTGTGCGCGATATACGTTCGGTTGGAAACGTCCCACAACGCACTATTGTAATACCCTACCTGGTCTTTGAACTGATCCAGTCCAATCCCGAACACTGGGTGCGCTTCGATCATTCGTACACCGCCGCGCCACAGTTCGATGCGGGTTCGAGTCGACATTTCCGCGCCCGTTTGTGGCCGCCCCGTGACTTGAATTTGGTGGAACCGAGCCCAGGTGACACTCGGAGCGGCGACCGCCAATGCGACTAATACAATCAAACCGCCCACCGCCAGCGCGGTTTTTCGCTGAGACTTCATCCAAGCAAGGCAGCACAAGATCACGAGGGCCACCACGCCGCCGCGGGACTGTGAAACGAAAACCGCAAATGTGAGTATCGGCAAGAAAACGGCTCCCGTGGTTCTCCACAAAGTATTCGAGTCGTGACGCATCAGGTAGACGCATAAGGGAAGCATCATCACGATTGAGAGGGCTTCGTAATTGGAATCGCTCGACGGTCCATGCGGGTTTGGGATGTGCTCAATATACTGTTGCTTATACAGCCACAGACTTCCGACCGTCTCGGCAAGCACCAGAACGCGGATCACATTGCGCACGCGATCCTTTGTACAGATGAGCCTGCGTGTTGCGACCAATAGAAAGCCATAAGAGAGCAACGCAGAAAAAGATCTTGTCGGCGTCGGTAAGCCGAATATCAGCACTTCAGCCAGCGGAAGTGAGACAAACAGCGCGTACAGCGTCGGAATGCTGGTAGAGAGGCGCGGCGAAGCTGAACTCGGTCTTGCGGCAAGAACAGCCGCGCAAACCATAAGAATACCCACTAACTTAGTTGGCGTAATCGGCACGGGTCCAGCATCAAGCAGGACCACACCCAGTTTGGGATGTTCCTGGAACGGCGCCAGCATCAAGAAAATGTAATAAAATGGCATAGCCCTATGTATTGATGCTTAGTCTTCGTCGCCGGGCTAGGCGGGCAAACGACCGCGCAGATGTGCGTTCAACTGCGGCATGCCTTCGTATGCCCTAAACACAAGCCTGGCTACTCCGCGGCCGATGCAATAGTTGTTCTCGGTGGTGATTGAACCACCAAGCGATAATTTGTATCTCGTCAGCGAGTCGTCGAAGTCGCCGTCCGCCTCGAATCCTCCGAGGTCATAGGTTTGGAATTGCTCGTTCTTGAAGCATTCTATTTCGTGCCAGTGCAAGTAACGGTTAAGCGCCGCCGAAAGATTGGCGTTTTCCTTTCCTTCAAGCCTTGAAGATGCCGAAAATAGCAACCGCACTCGACTGGCTACTTCGTCTCTGAGCCACACGTGGCCACATATAGGTCGGTCCCGACTGTAGAGAACTAATAGATCGGACATTTGAGCGAAGCGTCGGAGCCGCGTGCTGGATAGCGGACCACTATGTTTACTGAGGTTGGCAAACCTGTTGTAAAGCGCTATAAAATCAGTTTCTGCTCTTGGGGTGTTTCGTCGAATTTCTACTTCTCCCAATAGTCTCTCGGCCTTTCGCAACCACCTTCTACAAGTTTCATCCATTTGTCGGCGCAGCACGGACAAATCTTCAGACAGATCAAGACGAATAGTCTTGAATACGCTCCGACGCAGCAACCTTCCTGAATCATTTAATTCAGCGGGTGTCTGACGGATACGGAGGAGCTCGTTCGTGCCGAGTTCATCGATCAACATCTCCGAGAGTTGCTGAGTTGGAAAATAAGCCACCCGATAACGAAATACTCCCCAATTGGTATCGACAATGACCAAAACAAGCCTCCCTTCAGCGTCTAAAGCCGTGCGCCTGCAGCGCGTCCAACTTTGTCAGGTGTATTTGAGATTATTTCTTGCATCAGCGCGGCTTTCTCCGCGCGATGATAGAGCCACAGAACGAGCGGCAACGGCGAAGCCACGGATAAAACCGCGGCCAATGATGATCCAATGAGTCCGTAGTTAACGGTCAAAGGATAAATCAAGACTGCCAACACCAATGAGCGAATAATGGTGATCTGAAACGAGGACGCGGGTGCGCCCAAACCGTCGAGAAAGCTCCTCGAGAGCGTAAGCGTTCCCTGAAACAGTCCGTAAACGCAAAGGAACCTTAACGCCGGCATCGCACCGAGCCATTTCGCTCCTAAAACACTCGTAATGAGATGATTGCCGAAAACCAGCAACAACGCCGCATATCCTACCCCGGCCGCGACGACTACTGATCCGGTCAGGACGAACAGACGCCGACATATATCGATCCGTGCTTTTGACCGCGAAACTACCGGAAACGTAACGATCGCTGCGGAAAACGCCAGTTCACTCGCAGGCATTTCTCCTATTCGAAAGGCTATTTGATACTCTCCAACTGCCTGTGGACCCAATAGATGGGCGACGGCAAAATTGTCGATCTGCTGAGCAGCAAACTCGGCGATCGCAGTCCCACTCATCCACCGCCCGAAGCGAAACAACGCTCGAGCTTTTGACAAATTAAATTGAAATTTCGGCCTATATGGAAAATACCAATAACTCAAACAAGTCCTACATGCTTGACCTGCAATCGTTGCCAGCACCAGACCGCGCCAATCTTTAAAGACTAGTATCATCGGGATGCCCACCGCGAGGCTGCCGACGAGTTCAACGCTGTTCAAAAGCAGCACGAAGTGGAACTCCATACGGCGATACAGAGAAATCCACGCTGGGCTTTGTGTGCAACGGATCAGTGAGAGTGGCGCTATGGCATAATAGACGCTGTATGCTTCTCGTTGGTTAAAAAATGTAGCTATCGGTCGAGCGATAACCATCAGAACTGCAGCCAGGAGCACCCCACGCGCGATTGTTGCCACCCATACCGTATCCAGATACGGTTCGATCCCTTCATGTTGCTGGATCAAAGCCGCGTCAAAGCTAGGATTTGTCAAGGCCCAAAGCATTTCTAGAGTGAGAAATGCCGTAGTGGTCACGCCAAAATCATATGGAGTGAGCAAACGTGCGAAGAGTGCGTATTTGAATACATTGCCCACCGCCGTGATCGCCCGACCGGCCGTCGCCCAGCTAAAGCTGCGAGTGAGGTTTCCCTTCCAATTTTCAACCTCTACCGGCGAGTCCAAAGCACCATTGCTTTGGCCACGAGTGGACCCTTCCTTAGATATTTGCGTCGCTCCGTTCAGGCGCCATTTCTCCTTGTTCACGTGCGATCAATCTGCTCGTCGCTCGGTTCGGTCCGAATCCTCTGTGTCAGGTTCGCCGCGGCCCAACCGAATACGTTTGCGGAGGCAGTGCTGACGCTCTCACAAAATTTGCTGCGCTAGGTGTCTGTGAACTCGAGCGGAAAGTGCTGGTCGCTGCGCTCGTATCGCCTTTAACCTTTGCAGCGCCTCTTCATGCAAGGGTCGCCGTTGGATCGAGCTCAACCCCCGTACCGCATCCACACATCCTTTTAAATGGGCACCAAACTGCCCGGCGCGAACGGAAAAGAAGGTCATCTTCGCAACATGCTCAAATACATCCGCAACCGCGCTAGTGAAGGGTAAATATTGGTAGGCAATCCAAATACCGTTGCGAACTGAACAGTAATAGAATCTCGAGGCACGCCGCACATCCGGCGCAACGTGATGAACTACCGCTATTTCAGGTGTGTATATGATGCGCCATCCGTCGTCGATTAAGCGAAGAGCGAGATCCAAACCCTCATGATAAAGGAAAAACTTTGACGAATAGCTTCCCACCCTAAGTGCCGCTTCCCTTCTTAGTGCCGATTCCCCTTCGAGAATGAAGTAACTTTCGAATTGTTGCGAAGCGTCGGTAACCGGTCGAGGATGGCACCAGTCGCGTTGACGGACTCGATACTGGGGATCCAGAATCTTGAAGTCCAGACACGCTAACTTCGGATCGTCATCGAACGCTTGCGATACACGGTTAACGCAGTTTGTACCGACCAACTCAACATCGTCATCGATGTTGATCACGATTTCTGAGGTCGTTTCGCGAAGCGCAAGGTTACGTCCATCGCATCCACCGTTGTAATGCATTGGTAGGTAGCGGACGCCGGGAAATCGCTCTCCCAACCAGAGTTGGAGCTCTTTATCCGCCGCATTGTCGACGACCAGAATTTCACGAACGTCGCCGCTTTGCCTACACGCCGAGGCGAGCGCTCCTTCCAGATAATCGGGCCGTTTGTAAGTCAATACTGCTATGGTAACGCCGTCTGCCATATCCATCACCGCGCAGCGAAATGTAGATGTCTTTCCCAAGCCGCAACGGTCGCTCGACTCAGAATCAACCGCTGATCGACTTGTTCAAGCGGAGTAGTATTTAAAAGCTTTTGAACCGTTCGGCGCAGGTGTGGGCCGAGTCCGGAATCAGTTGTGAATTCATCCCAAAAGAAATGTAACAGGCAACCCGATGCGTAGATCGCATTTGCAAGTGAGCCGGCTCGGATTGCCGATAAAAGGTCGCCTCTGAAGTCAGCGCGGATGCTGTTGCGCCGTAGCAACCTGGCCCAATCACGCGTTCGTTGAGCGTACGGTTCCAAACGCCTTAGTGCGGAAACGATCACCCGTGGCGCGCAGGCGTCCAAAGAAGGCTGGGACTGACCCAGCATTTTTTGAACTTCAAATTTCCAGACGAGTGCGGCTACCTGCGCACTCTCTCGAAAGTCGTCCGCACTACAGGGAGCAGGATTCGCGCGGCCGGCTTTAACGAGCATCGATCGTTGCAGCCGATTGATAAACAACTCACGCGCAGTGCCAAGAATGTCGCAATCTTTTTTCAAATAATCCTCGACTGCTTGCTGTCTCTCTCGATAGCTCGTACGGTAACAGCCAATAAACACAGATAGGGAAGTAGCCAACTCGATCCAGAATTTACTGAGTATATAAGTGGCGTGTATTGAATTTCGGTCGATATATTGCCACCGAAAACGCGTGTCAAGCTGCTGAATTATGCGGTTACAAAGTAACCGGAAAGCATCAAGCTGGGGGATATCATCCTCGCCTTCGCGCCACCATAAAGGAACCGGCACACGCTCAGGTCTCCCCCATACCAACTTCCCGTGTTCGAGCATCTCCCGACTGAAGATCGCCGGGCGCAGTCTGGCGATCTGATCGGCTAGAATGGAAGTAAAACTCACACTTATACCGCGGCTGAGATTACGTGGCTCGGTGTTAATCGTTCGCTGCAACTTTGAAAGGGCGACATCGACTTCGCCAACATTGACGGATCGATTTTCATCCAAGACAACCTGGAATTCGATATCGCTCAACCACCTTGAGCGCAGCTCTCGATCAGGGACTATGGTGCCCTCCCCGCGCGCCACGCTTCCGGTTAGAATCAGGCCGACAACTGGATATTGTGCTAATGCCTCCGCCGCACTAAGTACGATCTTCTCAAGGTCTTGAACTGCTTCATTTTCTAAGGCTTGCTCGGGACACAGGGAAAAAGACCCAGGAAGCTGTAGTTCGAATCCCTTCCGGTCTCGAATCGGATTGGACTTGCGGTTTGTCATTCCTGCCGCTGGATCGGGTTGAGTCGCCACCGCGAGACTAATTACTCGCACGACGATTTGTTTTGAGCGTTGAGAATGGTGCCTCAAATCTATTGAGGACGACCCCGAACAGCGGTGCCGACTTCAGCAAATCCGCCACTTCTAAAATCTTGCTTCGTGACGTTCGATTTGCGGCCGCCACCAATAAGGTAGCGTCCACCAGGTTTGCGAGGATTTGAACTTCAGGAGCGGCAAGACCTGCCGACGAGTCGAGTACAATCAGATGCGAGGGCTCGAGAGCTCGCGCCGCATCCAAAAAATCGAGCATCCGCGATTCCGCGAACAGTCTAATTATCGACCCATTGATGTCACCGGCAGGGATGAAGGTCAATCCCGGAATGCCTGTCTGATATAAGCAACTGGAAAATCCCCGGACACCGCCTAGGCAAGCACCCAGGCCATCCCGTGAGCTCACTCCTAAAGGACGATGCAAAGACGGACTACGTAAGTTCGCATCAACCAGTAGAACGGGTGTTCGTGGGCTCGCGCAGGCCGCGGCTAGATTCAACGCGACAAAACTTTTGCCCTCGTTATGAATCGCGCTGGAAATGAGAAGGGTGCGTTTTCCAGTATCAGCACGCCATTTTTCGATCCGTGTCTGGAGGATTTGAATCTGCTCTTTTGCACCCGCGAACTCGAGCTTGTTTATTATCAAGGGTGGGCGGTCCTCTTCACTTACAGACCCACCGGCAAGCCGTGACCAGAGCAGCGGAAACCAATTGCCCGAGGTTCTTTTTGTTTCGTGCGAGAGTTCGCCTTGTGTTTGCCCGATGTCTTTCGGTTCGTAGGCGCTTCCCGGTCTTCTCGCGGTCTCAGCCAGATGAGGCTCCCCCACATCAGATCGTTTTCCATCTGTCTCCGAGATTTCCGTAAGCTCAGTAGCCTTGGTTGGTTGAAGCGAAGGCTTGGTCTCAGGGTTAGCGCCGCCTGTTTCAGCTCGCTTCGCCGAGTCATCAGGGTTTTTGGCATGTTCGCGTATTGCATCCCGGTGCGAACGGACAGGGAGACTTAAAGGCTGGATTTGCTGTAAACCTTGATCCCTTTCTTCAATTGCAGGAGTGGCTAGGTTGGCAAGGCTCAGGCGTATATTGGTAACGCCCGCTTCAGTCCGCCGGCGGCGCTCACCGTTTATCCCTAGCGACTGATTGTAGATAAATTTCACTCGAGCTTTTTCCTGATCATTTATTTCTTTATGCTGCAGCGACGGAAAGAAACCCCACGGCCTTCCTGGGCTTAGCTACAGGTCAAACACGATAATTGTGGTAAATCATCGAAAAAGTTTTGGCTTGCTCAGAGAAGAAATTTAAGTTTGGTCAAGCTGAATGGAGCGTACTATCAGTTGTTATAGCGTGCTGATACTCCCTAACCTGAATCACTAGAAAAATGGTAACTAATAGCCAATCTGTAGCTTACTGCTGCCAGCATCAGAGAAACTTTCCTGCTCCATCACGGACCTGGATAGACTTTGGAATGCTTCGCGTAGCTTCGCCCCACAACGCAATAGAGATCGATTCATTTGTCTGCGGCACTCCCAAGATCGAGCGTCCTGCTCAAGCCGTCTGCGACCGTTTTAGCGTCGGCGCACTGGCGGAAGTAGAGATCTGGGCGACTCTAAGGTTGGGACCATGGAGGCTGGCCCGGGTAGCAAACAAACCAGGGGATTTGACCTCTTTTTGACTAACGTCGCCGTCGGATAGCAGGATATCAGTGACGATATACTGTCTGCCGCGGCGCCCAAGTATTCCGTCACTTACCATCTCGCCTATCAGGCGGCTCACCATCGGTCTCGAACTCTGGATCATCTCGGAAAGGTCCGTATGTGAAAGCTCCGGAAGCAACAGGATCCCGCGCTTATCCTTCACGCCAAACCTGTTGGCCAGTTCTCGGAAAACAGCTTGAAGTCTCTCTCGGAAGGAAAGACCCAAAAACACCGCATACCATTGAGCAACCGCAGCCCACGCAGTATTTACGAGCTCGATTCCGCGCATCAAGCTGTCTCGCTCCAGCATTTCAGCTGATTTGCGAAGATGTTCGCGGGTGAAGAGTGCTAGGGTGCACCGCGTGAAGGCCTGTGCTTCAAAGATTTGCGTTCGACGTCTTCCTGCTTCCACCAAATCGATATGGCCAAGAATGTCTCCGGGACCAGCCAGCTGCAAAAGAACTCGGTTCCCATCGCCCTTTGGACAATAGACCTTGACGAGTCCGCCGATAACGTAAAACACAACGTCTGCCGGAGCGCCCTGCAGGAAGATGGGCGCGCCTTTCGGATAACTGACTCGTGTATGCTGTTCTAACAGCTCCTCTATATTCATATCGGCCAAAAAGAACTTTAGCCGCTCTGGTATCTGTAAACGCTGATACGAAGTGTTTTCGTGATTTGTCAACACCTTCATTTTTCGGCACTCCCTCCGTAGTTCCCCGGAACAAAACTGCACTAATGACTAAAAACGAGCAAGAGAGCACATTAAAGACTAAGACTCCGGGAGGCACCAGAAGATTTAAGCGAAAAATCATGTAACTAATGTAAAAGAGTAACAAAGACTAAAATAGACAGGAATTGCGAAGAAGGGAAACGGAGTAATTAACGCTATAAAAGCCTAATTATTGCTTTGAGTGTTTAATTCATCATATTAGACGAAATTATGGCGAAATATTCTCTGTTAATGATTGGCTAGCCAGTAAAGACGCGCTCAATCTCAAACATATCCGGCCGATAATCCCTAAATCTGGAGTCGGCGGGCCGCTACAATCATTGAACGGCGTTCTTACCAGCCGTTACCACGGATCAGGTGGAGGAGCGTCTCGACAAGAATCTTGAAATCTAAAAATAGCGACCAATTGTCAATATAGCGGCAGTCGAGTCGAACTATTTCCTCAAACTCACTAACTGCTGCATTACCCCGCAATTGCCATAGACCCGTTATTCCCGGCTTCATGCTCAATCGGCGTCGGTGGTGGGGCTCGTATTGAGAGACTTCTGCGCAGGTCGGCGGACGCGTACCCACCAGACTCATATCGCCGCACAGCACGTTCCAGAACTGCGGGAGTTCGTCAATGTGATGGCGTCGCAGAGTGCGTCCCAGCGGAGTGACGCGAGGGTCTTCACGCATCTTAAATATGTGACCCTTCATTTCGTTTCGCTTGAGCAACTCTGGAAGTCGATACTCTGCGTCGGCACACATAGTTCGAAGCTTGTATAGCGTGAAAAGGCGACCATTGCGCCCCACCCGTGTCTGTTTGAAGAAAACCTCCCCGTGTGTTTCCCGTCGGATACGCCGCGCGAATATGGCGTAGACCACAGCGCAAATGGCGAGCCCGAAAATTGCGCCGACGATATCAACGAGGCGCTTTGCGCCTAGCAACAAAGGTTTGCGCGGAACGGTTTCGATCGACAACAAAAAATCGCCACCCGACAGGGACATAGCCACATGTTTACCGAGGCCAACATTCGGCATCCGGACTACGGTACGGAATATTATTCCTCGGGTGGCACATGAATGCATGAGATCCTCAGAATTGAGGAGAGCATCCTGAGATGCCAATACCACCTCATCGACAGCAAGATCTTCCAGCACAAATTCGACGCGTGCGATGTCGTCCGACAGCGCTTTACCACTGAGGCAAAGACGGCCCTGATCTAGATACAAATAGCCAACGACCTGCACCAACTCTAAGCTTTTATCAAGCGCGATCAGATATGACTTTGCCTGGGCTCGAGTGCCTACTATCAGCACACGGCGCAAGCCGCGACCTTGTCGCTGCCGCAGATGACTGGCAATGCGCCGAGCGCCTAGCGAAGAGATGGGATACGAAAATAGCGCGATGCCAAAGAGCCTATCAATCGGATGAAGATGAACCCCTGATCCCGGCAGATGTGCTGCGACTGTGAGCGCAGCCATTCCTCCTGCCAGCGAAAGTACGGGTAGTAATGGACGGTAATACATATGATGTATGTACTACCGCCAGCCTCTGTCTGAACTGTTTGCTTGTAACGACGAAACGCCGGCCGCAAGACCAAAAGTAACACTGGATGGCGGAACTACCCGCTACTCTGAGCGCCTCCGAACCCACGCACAGATACGAAATTGATATCCAGCAGATTCCCGATCCGCTCTTTCGTCCCAATAATAGAAGTGCTCGAGGCGATAACTGACCAAGGCAGAGCTGCCCACATCAGACTAAGCGAAGAAGGATTGCCCTGTCCGATCAGTCGGTTGTATATGTCGGCGTTGCATCGTTAGCTGTTAGAACTTTAAATAGTCTTAATCATGTCTAAGATTACTAATTACACCTATGAGAAGCGCACCTTTTGCATGCAGAGAGAACTACCGTGGCTCTCTGCAGAGACGCTCAGAGCATATAAAGATTCTCATTTGCATGGATTTACCGTAAAGATGGTGCGTGAACAGTTGATAAAGATTTAAACAAGGAATTAAAACCTTAGAAGCCAGATTGAGAAGGGATTCCGGAACAATGCGGGAAAAACGAGCTTTGAGGTCACGAATGAGGATCAACACGGAAAGCTCACATCCGTCTTCTCTCCCAACGGCCGCTCTGCTGGCCGTTCTTGCAATGCTGATCTGGCCCCGAACTGCAGCCGCTTTAACCGGCGCCGAAGGCCAACTCCTGAATCAGGGCTTTCAAATTTTCAATGCGCAGACCTTTAACGGTAACGGCCGAACCTGCTCCACCTGCCACCTCCCCCAAAGCGATTTCACGATCAGCCCGGCAGACCTCCCCACCCTGAGTGCTCATCAGCGGCAGTTGGTTTTCGGGACCAATATACGCGGGGGGAACGCCGGCCAGGCCGCTCTTGAAAATCCGACCATCCTAAACAAGCTCCTGCTGTTTAATATCAATGACGAAGTGGGTGGAACAGCCGCCGAAGTTGGAACAGTGCAAACCCCCGTCGGTCCCTTCCGAGCATCGATGTCAATTGCGGGCCTGGCTTTGACCAGTTCCAATTTTCTACCGGATTTTTGCGCCAATGACGCGCCGCCTGAGCTAATCGAGAACGGCACGGACCTGGTCAAGGTAATTTGCAGCCCTCTTCCATTGCCGTTTCCCGCGAGCGCGATCGCCTTTCCGCTGACTGACGTCTTTCTTAATAATCAGCCTCCAACGCTCGGTAACGCATCTCCCGGGGTAGACGATGGCACGCGCAATATCGAGCTCGGCTGGTCAGGCGATGGTGCGATCGCCGATCCCGATATTTTCGGCGCTAGCACTTCATCCTCGAACCAGGACTGCAAGAACGCCATTGATGAGGCGAACGCGAACATCTCGGATCTGACCGCTACGCTTCGCGCCTTCTCGCTCGCTGCGGTCAAGACTCATCTCACGCGAAGCCTCAACCGGGTACCAGGCGTCGATTTCCGCTGCCCCAAAGCTGCCGAACTTGACGCGCTGGCGGCGTTTCAGGAGTACCTAGGCCGCCGATTCGAACTAGCGCTGAAGCAAGGCGTGCCGACCGATTCGGACGATGCCACTCATACTCAAAACAATTTCGCTTCCGGAACGCAAACCGACCCCTCCCAACCTGTAATCACCTTTAAGGACGCTACGGCCGAAACGGGAAAGGCGATCTTTCTCGACGGAAACGCCCAGTGCAACCTCTGCCACTTCAATGCCGGCGCAAACGACGCCACCGGCCTCGTACACGCCCCAAACGTCAACGACCCTTCCGCTCCCTTTCCAGAACGTAACTTTACGTCGAAGCAGCTTGTGGATCTGCTCAGGTGCACCGACCCAAACGGCTCGCCGAGCACGTGTCTCAACGGATCAACGGCGATTGCGCATGGACTCAACGCGATGGTCGCGCCAGTCATATTTCCGCAGGACTCAGGCGATAAAGTTTCGAATGGGGCGACGGCGGTATCGTCGCCAGGCAGTGATTGTAACGCCGGTATAAATTCAGGTGGCAACACTGCCTGTATCAGCGGCTCCGGGTTAAAGGCCGCGTCTTTCAACCTCCAATCCTTAATCGAAGCTCCTCGCAAGAATTCGTTTTTCCACAATGGAGCTTTCAATACTCTCGAAGGCGCGATTTCGTTCTATTTTTCGCCGACGGGAGACCAGATCAAAGCTTTCGCGGCACCCAGGAAGGGAGAAACCGGGGCCGCTGCGCTTGCCGCTCTCGCCAACACCTACTTTTCCAATCCGGCGGATACCCAGAACGTGTTAAACACGATGGGATTCTTCCTGCGATCGTTAAGCGTCGTCTACAGCCTTGCAGACTGTGAGCGGCTGCTGAACGACTCGATCGACTTGATCCAGCAACACCAGCCAACGACTCTGCAAACGATGCTCTGCACGAATGATCTGAAGGACGTCACCAAAGTAATCGGTGGAGCGCAGGTTTCGCTGCCTCCGCAATACTCTATCCTGAAGGCGCAGATACCAACGCTCCAGATCGAGCTGCAAGTCGGCGAAACGTCTCGCAGCAGTATCCTGCTCTCAAACGTTCTCAGTCGCCTGGTGGGCTATCGGCATTCGATCGCTACCATAACGCCTGACTTGCCGCAGGGCGAATCTCCGTCCCCCTTGGCGCGAGGCGATTAGTGGCCCGACAAGTTAGGCACCGAAACGGATGAGAAAATGAGGATCCCCGTTCAATCCAGGCGAGAAAAGGGCGATCGCATCCATACGAATAATCGGATGACGCTGCACCAGCGGGATGACTCGCGGTTTTTGAAATCGATTCCGGCTGGACAATTAGAAGTGAGTCGCAGATCTTCCGCGAGTCCTGAAGAATCTCGTCGATAAAAAATGCCGGCGAGTTCGGTCCGTTCGGCTCTGCGGTTCGGCTTCCGGCCCCGGTGTAGGCTGCAAATCCGCCATTCGTCGGAATAGGAATACTCGCCGATTAGCCCTCGCGTAATTTGGCGAAGGCTTGCTCGACCTCGTCCTCGAGCGGAAAGCGTCCGGCAGCACCCTTTGAAAAAATCAGTTTGTCGTCCGTAATCACGTCGAATTGCCCGCTCTTACCGGGCGTCAATTCCACGTTTTCGTCGAAGCGCGACTTGAGAATCGCGGCCAGACTGACCGCGCGTGGTCGATAGCCTCAAACTGTGCAATAAAGAATTCTTGTAGCCATACTTGCAGCGTACACCGGCCATGCGAGGCTCGCAAATCCGGACGGGAACGGCTGTTATTCCTTTAACATGGCGAGCACGATCGCAGGTTTGCCGTGTCTGGAGGGCCGACTGCCCCGTCCGCACTGAAACCGGAAGATGGCCGAATCCATGTTCCCCCGAGCGCAATCCCCATTGCCCTTCGTTAGCCCTTACCAGTCAGCGGCGCTGACGTATGTAGTCCGCTGTGCAAATCGTCGCGCCTAGCAGCGCGAAATGCCAATTCCCGAAGCCGAGAAATCCTATTGTTTTCGAATTTTCCAATTCACAGCGCTCCTATTTAACTATCTTTTTGAATAATTAATCAACTAACAGTATATGCCCGCTCCTCTAATGCCCTAGGTTCGTGAGTGTCGCACGGGCACGATCCAGAAAGTTAGGAGCACAAGCACGCCAAACGTGAAATAGATTGCAAGGAAGATCGAGCGCGGAGCGTCATAGAAGACGAGCCGGTCGAGCCAGTAGCCGACGAAGTCGCGGCCGTAGTCCGCCTCACCGCCTCTGAGTCGAAGTCCGTTCTCGAGACTTGTGAGCGGGCAGGTCGTTCCAATCGCTGCCTCCACGCAGACGAAAAGAATCATTGCGAGGTGCGCGATCCGGAAGTAAAAGTTCCGCACCCAACGCCATTGGGTTGCGGCACCGACTAGGATTGCAGCGAATCCAAATAGGACGAAAGCGATATACGCTAGGTGGATCGCAATTACGAAATCGGCTGTTATCCGCCACAGCATCGTTTTCTCGTCGAGAGACGGACCTAAGGGAAGTTCTGTTTCCTCTCAAGCATCCGGGAACCCAGTCACGTGGGGCGATTTTTTTGATCCAGTCCGCATCCGCCATGATATTTCAGGGCCCCTTTGGCTCTCGCTATACCCGCCGTTAGGCAAGCTCGAGGTGAGCAGCTCTCTCCTGCGCCGTTGGACTCAGCGTCAGCACCGGACATGGCGCCGTCCGCACAACTTCCTCCGCCACATTGCCAAGAATAAAACGTGAAAGTCCTTTGCGCCCGTGCGTATTTAACACGATCAGGTCCGCGTTGACTTCCATCACCACCTGCATGATCGCTTTCGCCAATGCTCGGGCTGAGGCGGACGCCGTATGAATTTCGTACCTGGCTCCGGTCAGATGTTGCTTCGCGATCTCGGATAGCATCGCGCGGGCTTTCTTCTCCTCCGGCGAATTCTCGTTCTCGCCGACATCTGACTCCCCGAAAGCCGGAAGCCTCTGGGCTATGTGTAGGAGATGGATCGTAGCACCCTTGTCGGTCGCAATCTGCTTGGCTAAGTTCAAGGCCACCAGCGAGGGATCATCAAACTCAATCGGTGTGAGGATCGAGCGATACGGATAAGCCATTGCCACTTCTCCTTGGATGGATCCTGTGACAGCGGGGCACTGCTACCGAGTTATTCGAAAATGCTCCTGAAAAATAGAATGTAAAACTCGGTCTTGAGCCGGACCACATCAGTCAGCGCTCACATACCAGGCTCATGATTACGAGATCGCGGGATCCGCCCTTGCGGTCAACCACCCAGTCCTGGAGCGTCGCCTCGACCCGAAAGCCAAGCTCTTCGAATGACGCTCGTGCGCTGACCTGATCGGGCGTCATCATCGCGGCCATCTTCTTGAGCCCAAAGTCCTGACCAAGGCGGAAAATCTCTCCGACCAGACGCTTGCCCAGACCCGCCCCTCGATAGTTGACGCCGACCTGAACTCGCACTTCGCCAACTAGCCGCGTCCACCGCGCTCCCTCGGTATGCAGGCTTGCGTAACCGGCAACGTCGCCGTTCAGCTCGGCCAGTACAGTGATCGTCCGGCCCGTCTCGACACTGCGCACCCATTCATCAATTGTTGCAGGATCGGTGATGTCGGTGCGAAGAAACAAAAGATCGTCCGGCGGCAATGAATTCGCGAAATTCAGGATCTTTTGCTTGTCTCCCACCCCCATGAGGCGAAGCGAGACATTCCTGCCGTCCCTGATTTTTACTTCCCTGGGATAGATAAGACTAGCTTCAAGTTTATCCACCGTGGCCATGGGCTTCTCCTTCGAAGGCCGGCGACCCTGTGCTACACGCCGCCCTTCCTCGTCGAGCTAACGGCGCGCTTGGCTAAGCCCGGCCCATCTGCTTGGGCCCCTTCATCTTGGCCCTCAACTCGGCAACCGGGATGGCCGGCAGGGTCGTGATATTCACCGTCCCCCGCGATCCCAAATCAACCGACAGATGAGCCACCGTCGCGTTGTCAGCCGCCTCCACGATGGTGACAAAATCGCAGTGCCCGAGCACTGCGTATTGCGAAATCACCTTGCAGCCGAATTCGGCGATTTCCTTATTCACCTTCTCCATGCGATCAGGATCCTTGTGCAGAGTTTGGCGGCCTTCGGGAGTCAGGGTGCTTAACAATATATAGGTTGGCATGATCTCCTCCTCGACTGGCTTCCGGCTAATGGCTCAACTCGCGCCCCTGATGACCAGAATTGCGCATGTCATAGGCCATCAGAAGCAGGTCGCGACAATTACCGTTGCGATCCTCGACCCAGTCCGGTAGCAGCGCTTCCACGTGAAAGCCTTGCCGTTCAAATAGTGCACGGGCACTCTTGTGATCGGCGACCATCTGAGCGGTCATTTTGCGGAGATCCAACGCGTCGGCGAGCGCCACTATCTCCGTACAAAGACCTTCGCCGAGGCCTCGCGATTGCCATTCAGGGGTCGTGTTGATTCCGATCTCGCCGGTCTTGTGCGTCCATCGCAACGGATTCACATACAAGCTGGCGTATCCTGCCAAGACATCCTCCGGCTCGGCCAGGAGAGTGACCGTCGTACCCCGTTCGATATCCTTAATCCAGTCATCAATCCAGAATCCAGTCATCGACCGCAGCCGGATCGCTGATATCGCTGCGCAAAAACAGCAAGTCCTCGTCGGGCAGGCCATCAGCAAATTTGAGGATTTTGCTCTTGTCTCCCGCGCCCATCAGGCGCAGGGGAATCTGCCGCATCTGTGGCGGGCCGCTGGATTTGAGGCGCAAGAACTGCGGCCCGGTCTTCACCGGTGTTTCGTCCAGCGCGATGGTTTTCGGAAAGTGTTGGCTGATCTCGGGATTCGTACCCATGCGATTGGCCCTCCTAGGTTGCGTTGTGCTCCCGCCGAGGCTGCCCGGTACGAGGTGGAGGGCTTAGCAGGTGAAAGAAGATTAAGGAGTCAGCGCGAAGCTTGATGCAGCCTCGCTGATTCGGACCCTAGCAGATCGCGATGCCGAAACCCAAACGACGACGTCTGCCGCCTCCGGTTTCGTCGCGCGCCGCATCAATTCAAATCCCTTCGCGGTTTCTCCGGAAGCTTTTGTCCAGCGCGTCGCCCAGCTCGACAATCAATTCGATAGAAGGCGAGCCATACTAGGCAGGAGTGCTTCAATCCGAATCTGCCCGACCATGAGCAAACCTCCTTCAGGCGCCCCATCCTACGTTGTATTCGGTCGTGCCAGTCCAGTGAAACCGTTTGCGTTGGCCGGTATTAGCGCGCAGTGTCAGGACAGGATTCGGAAGCGCGCATCAAATCCTCTCTCTAACTTCCCGTTATGCCGGATCATGCAATCGAAGGTGGAACATGAGAATCACAATACGGTCGTTGGATGATGATGGCTCGGAGTTCGAAACCGACCAAGAGCTTCACCGAGCCTTTGTCGTTCTGCACAACGCTCTTATTCGAACACGCGGCGGAGGCAGATTCGCGGACAGCTCAGCCGCAATTATTCTCGCACACGAAAGCGACGGGCCCTTGGCACTCGCCGCGCTAAAGGAGGCCGGAATAAGAGCGCTGACGTCCTGATAAGACGATGCGCGGCGGGGGGCGGGTGCCCCAGATTCAGCGGATTTGTTAGGTACACCCTATTGAATTCATCATCCTCGGTCGAGGTCAGGTTTCGCTGCGCAGTCCTTCATCGTCAAGTTCACTTTAGCTCAGCCGCGGTCCCGGTTCGCGTGCCGCCTCGGAACTTGTCGGCGATTTCATAACCGCGGTTCACGTAACTAGTCATCGCGGAAATCCCGACGAGGTCGGCCTTTAAATTGAAGTCGATGTTCTCAATGTTCTCATCCGTGAGCAACACTTCGTACTGATCGCGAGGAAGCGACGCAGCAACTGCGAGTAGGCCTGCAAGCGGAGAGTATAGCGCTCGATTCATATACAACGGCCGGGTCGTAATCGAATCTGTTTTCGGATTGATCAGGTGAATTATGCGAGTACGCATGAGATTCTCCTATGACAGGCCGCTACATTCCGTCCAACGTATATGAGGACAAAGCTCGAGCGACGATAAAATCAAATGGTCTCCGTTTCGCGACTCCATTTTCTGCTTGCCAGGAGCGTCTATGATTGTCGAGATAAAAATGGACGAGCCACAGAGCCGAGGATGACGCGGGGATCGCTCGGTCGCAATTTCGAATTTCCCGCAGGTTGAGATATGAATTCAGAACGTGCTGCCTGCAATTGAAATTCGAGCATTTGAGTGCTGCGACGACGATCTGAGATGTCTCGCGAGTCTCGATCGCCACGGTCGCCGATTGGTCAGGTTCATGCAACCCTTTGGCGCTGGACACGGCAAATGGCGTTGTGCGATCACGCCCTAACCTCAACGATTTTGAGGCTCGTCTACTTGAAATTCTTTCAAATGGGCATCACCACGGCGATCTGCCTGATACTGATCTGCTGGGCTCTGCCTGAAGTCAACGCTGAGACGCCCGTCCCAGTCGGCGAGCAAAACGAAATGCTGCGACCGCCTAACCAGGATGGCAAACCGGTCGCGGTATCGATCGCGATTCATGTCATTAACCTGGCCGATATCGACGAGGTTTCTGAGCGCTTCAACCTGATGTTCTATTTGTTAGCGCGATGGCAGGATCCGCGACTGGCGTTCAGCCCGCGCGACCCTGCCGAGCGCTTCCATGTTTTTATGCCCAAACAGATTTGGCATCCGCGCTTGGAGTTCATAAATGAACTCGGCTCTCACTCCACCGGTGATGCCTCTGTGCGCGTCAGTCCGAACGGAAATGTGCTTTACATGGAACGCGCCAATGGCGAGTTCAGCACGAGATTTCGCTTGCGCAGGTTCCCGTTCGACCGGCAGGCGTTGCAGGTAATAATTCATCCGTTCATCGGTCAGGCGCTTGGGGTCATGTTGACTGTCGACAAGGCGCGTACGTGGATCAGCGGGGAAGAATCGGAGTATTCGTCGCTCGCGGAATGGCAGATGATGGGTATCAAGGCGACCGATTCGCAGGCGTCATTCTCGAAGTTCGGACCCATTCCCGAAGCGCGGTTCCAAATCATGGTCAGGCGCAAGTATCGTTACTACATCTGGAAGATATTCGTGCCGCTGCTGCTGATGGTGATGTTATCGTGGAGCGTTTACTGGATCGACCCGAAAGATTTGGGCAGCCAGGTGCAGATCTCCGTCACCACTATTCTTACCGTCATCGCGTTCGCCTTTTCGATTTCGTTGAGCTTGCCCAAGGTGCCGTACCTAACGTTCATCGACGCGTTTTTTCTGGATTGCCTCCTGTTCGTTTTCCTCACCGCGGTCGAGATGACGACGGTTCACGTTTCCGGTCGCAGCCAGCGCGAAGAATTGGGGCTCAGGATTCGGCGGGTAAGCCGCGTCGCGGTCCCGGCCGCGTTCGTTTTGAGTAACGCAATGATCGCACTGCATTACTTCCGCTGAACTTGGCTAACGCGTTACTCCCGCGATGCCGAGAATGGCAGGGCAGGAAGCAGGGCGACGGCGCCACATCGGCGGGCCCAATCTGAGAGAGGTCGGGTGCTGCGTACCAATGGTTGCGCTACCACCGTCGAAATCGAATTCTGCGGCGAGCCGTTAATAAACCGGTCGGTCCATACGACACACAAGAGTTTTATGAGGCGCATCCCAAAAGCGGCTTACGTGCAGTCGCTTGAATAGCAACGAGCGTTGTTCGGTGAAGACGTCTTTCGCCGTTCTCAAAGGCCTGCTTCACCTTGTTCGGTCCTGTCTGCCGCACGGCGACGGAAGCGTCGGACATATCCTCCGCCAGCCCTAGGGCGCCCTTGATTCCGCCTTTCTGGGATTTGCTGATGAAAACGGTGACGCCGGTCGACTTTCGGATCGTCGTAGGATTCGATTAGGCTCTTATGATCCGGAACGATCAGTTTGAACTCGGTGTTGACGGAGCCGACGGTGTCCGGCTTCGGCCCACATGATGTGAGTGCCGCCGCAACCCCGATCATAATTAGGACCGGCGCGATCGCCCCTCTTTCGATTCCTGAATTATTCCATTATTTCCCTTCGCCATTGAAGACGCTGCACGACGAGCGGCCCGGATTTCTATTGAGATGGGCGCGTGATCCTGGCCCTCCCCCAGGCAGATGATCGGCGGCACTACGAATCGAAACGGTGACTTGAGTACCGTCAACTGCGGTATCGCCTGTTCGCCTCAGCGCCTACTCTGCCGCGCGCGACGGCCAGCCCCGTTTGAGCGCGCGGCGCCTGAGCGAGCATGTCGCTGAATGGGCGAGGGATAACCGCCAGCGCCGTAACGGTGATGGCCACAGCATATTCAACTCATGCGGTGATAGCTGAGAGCGGGGTCGCGCTTTGTACCGCGCTCCGGCGAGACTATCAAAAGCTAAAACAGCGCCAGCGGATTTACCGGCGATGCCGTACCCTGCTTCAGCACCAGCGGCGCCATGACGAACTGAAACTCGTAGCGATTGTGTTTGCGACAACTCTGCGACACTGCATCGAGGTCGGCATTATCGATGAGATGCAGTCCCATCATGACTAGCGTGCAGACGTGGATTGGAAGCGGCAGGGAATCATAGCCACTCGGGAATACGTCACTGACGCCGTCGGAACCCAGCACGGCGACTTTGCGTTCATGCAACCACGGCAGGCATGACGCGTCGAGCCCGGCCATTCCTTCCTTGAAGGCATCCCAGCCGCCCTTGCTCTTGCGCATCTTGGCGCGGCCCGTGCGCACGAAGAGCACATCGCCTTCTTCGACAGTCAGGTGATGATCCTTCTCCGCTGCTTCGAGATCGATGCGCGATATAGGCGTGCCGTTCTCAAGCCAATCAACTTTCTTGATCTTCGGAATATCGAGCAGGACACCACGGCTGATCACGCCCTGACTCGCAACGTCGATAGCGCATTTCTTGGCCCCGCTTGAGCCGACCTCGCTGGCCGAATACCCGTTGTACATCTTGCCATTGTGGAAAACGTGGCAGAGCGCATCGAGATGCGTATTGGCCAGACCGTGCGGCGCGATCGCGAAATAGTCGGCGCTGTACGGCAGCGGTAGCATATCCATGGCGTCATGTCCGCAGTGTTGTACCAGGTGCATCACGGGCGTCGGATTGTCGGGTGCCGGGAGAGTCGCCAGCGGCAACGACATTGAGACGGCTTCACCGATGTGCACCAACTTCGCGGCCGCTGCGCGTTTGGAGTCGTTGATGTAGTTAAGGGCGCCCTGCTGGTCGTCTTTGCCCCAGCGGCCCCAATTGCTGCACTTTTCAAGCAGTCCCTTCATTTCAGTTTCTGACACTTTGGCCATTCCCCTTCTCCTCTGCGCTGTCTAGCGCGGTCGCTCATCATCGGGTCGGTCGATTCTACTTTGAATGGGTGGGAGCGCGGAACCAAAGTTTGTCGTTCAGATAATCAAACGGATCGCCTTCTCTTTCTGTAATCAGGAAGCCGCTGATCGAGCGGAGCAGGTTACCTGAAAGCCGGTCGGCATTCCCGCGGCATATAAATTCGCGAGGTAAATGTAGCAGCAGTTCTGCCGAGGTAATTTCCTCGCATAACGAAGGGTTGGTGCGCCATAAAGGGCGTCTACGTTTTCTTTTCTTTTTGCGGGTGTCGCTCTCTTGGGCAATTGACGTACTTAGCTTATTATAGCATAACATTAAGTATTACTAGTTAAAATAATGGCCAAATGGAGGACTGGCGATGGATACGGTGATGACGGTCAGAGAAGTAGCGCAGCTTCTGCGTGTTCATCAGGCGACTATATACCGTCTCTTGAGGGCAAAGCGCCTTCCAGGGTTCCGGATCGGATACGACTGGCGTTTCAGCCGCCAAGCCGTCGAGACCTGGATGAAGGATAATTCTGCTCCAGATCGATCATGACGGTCACCACTTCTCTCTCTTCGCGCCGCGCGTTATCGCCTATGCACCACCCTCATTGGCTAGACTGAGCGAATTGTAGATCGGTTAGTTTTCCTTCCTGCGCTTCGCGCGTTTCTGCTTCCAACGCTTCGTTTCCCGCCAACGTCGTTCGCTTTTGCCATGCGATCTGCTTCATCGCGTATTTGCTCGACGTTCGCGAAACAGAATGGAGTTGGCGAGCAAACCAGAAAGTAGATTCGAGGCGTATGAAGCGAACCTTCGACGAGACATTCAGGTAGTACGCGAGAAAGCCACCACGAGCCCCCATCGCCTCAAGTGCGACCCCGCTAAAGATTTGTCGCGAGATCAACGCGAAAGCGGCTGTTTGAGAACGTACGACGGGCGGCGATTGGAGCAGTCGCAACCTAAGAGCCGCTCGAGGAGGTGTGCGAATCATCTCTCATTTTGCTGTCGTGGCCTGACAGTCGCGAGCGGTTTTCAGAAAGAACCCAATCCGAAGTATCCATAAGCTGCGGCATCGCTAACGATCGCGCTCAGTCGAAAGTTAGCCTGTGCAGCGTGTTCCAACGCCGCCGCTAAGCACTCCCGGCGTCGACGCGACTACTAAGCGTCGATGCCGGAACCAGGCAGGTTCCGGAGACCCGTGGTACCGAGAAAGCTCCGCTGAGCGTCGTGACAATCACGTCGTACTGTTCCGGGTTCGCTCCATCCGCGTAGACACGCCTAATAAGCCCCAAACAACCTTGGTATTTAACCTTTTCGCCGATTTGGAATTTTCGCATGCTTCTCTGATTGGTAAATGAAACGTCGCCCCTGCGCTGAAACGGTGATAGAAGTGATTGTAGACAGGTATAAAGATATACACAGGAGAATAGAGAAGCAAGAGCATCGGTAAGATACTTATGACTTCAAAGGAGGCACTGCGCCAAATCGCGCCCCAGGCGTGCGGATCCCTAGGGGGATACGTCCGCCAAACCCCCTCGGCCAGTCACAAATGTCGCAAAGGGCCATCTGCTCACGATCGCTGAAGATGTAGAGTCTCGCGGTGTCATCGTAGATTTGCTTTCCGCAACGGATGCCTTTGATTTTGTGCGAATCGAAATTGGGGATATCCCAGAAGACTATTGCGGTTGGATCTCCGTCTCTTCGAGTCCGAGCCAACGCAAAAGGCATCGTGGATGCGAAAACCAACTCATTCCGTGGATTCAATGTCCATGCGCACGGGTGCTCGCCGGAATCAATCGGCTTTCCACCACCCTGGCCGATCGCGGCTTCAGAATTATGCTCATTCGCAAACGGGGCGACGAGCGCCTGGAGCGATTCAGCTCAAAACAGCAGGGCAACCAGCTGGCAAGGCTACGGGACGATCTCCATCTGACGGCACTTCAGTACGCGAAGGAAATTGCGGACGCATACGATCGCGCCGCACAGTTCCCTATCCTCTCGAAGACCGGCGATCGCCTGCGCGACATTCTCGAACCCCCGTTTGCGATCGCCTAGGTTGCTGGGCGAAATCTTGAGAATCAGCATACCGAAGCGCTGATTCAAACGGCTCGGCAGCTCGCAGATACCCGTGGAGTACGACTCCGGAGACACTGCGTTGCCGCGAGCTTAAGGGTGCTCAAGGCGCTCGAACGGCCGGGCGGTAAAGATCCGGTCATCTCGGCCGGAGCCGCTCTGGTCTTATTCCGGCAGGACGCGAAACTGAGCTCGATCGACACTAAGGACAAGGCCCGGGCACTGCTTCGCCGGTTGGCTTCCGCTCCGCGGTCACCGAACCGAACGATTCATCGAAGGCGACCGTCCAGGCTCGGCGCAAGAGCCCGCAAGAGGCTAACGAAATTCGTTCCTAAAGTCGTTCGTGGCATTCCCGGACGAGATTTTGTGCCGGCGTCACGTCGTCACGCTGAGAGCCCTTCAGAGCGCGCGCCCGAGATTCTTGTCGCGCCGCTGCGAGGAATCGGTTTCGGGCCGTTTGATTTGCGCGGGCTTGGCTTCGGCCTCAGCGCCGATCCGCCAAAGATCGATCGACTCCTGGTTGAAGCGCCAGTCGCTGCCCATTTTGAAAGCAGGTATCCGCTGCTGCTTCAGCAGCCTGTAGATAGTCGAGGGATGGACACGCAGATAATCCGCCACTTCCGGTAAAGTCAGGACATTCGCCATGATGACCCCCTTAACACTTAACGATGCCTCAATGCATCTTAATTATGCATTTACTGGTTCTAGCGACTATTGTCAATTAGATCAGTAGATTAATATGCTGCGTGCGCCTAATAGCCCCTCAACAATTTGGATCCACGGCCCCACCGCATTTCTCTGCATGGCGATTTTCATCGGACAAAAACGGTAGGGAACCGGGACGGTTTGCGGCCTCAATTGCACTCGACGAAAATTAACGGATCGTCCTCATCCCACGGTTTGAGTTCCGTTCAACATGCTTATTCCGGACTGTATTTCGACCAAGCGCGGTCGCGCCGCGTTATGAAAAATTATGCGGCCCGATAGGAGCATCGATTGATTGACACAGAGTATTAACATATCTCATAACGGTGTTGCGCGCGTGAGAACCAAAAGGCGCAGGGAGGAATGACCGAGATGGGTAAGGTGCGAAAAACGGCGGTAGCGGCGGCCGTCATGGTGGCGGCGCTGACAGGTTTGGCGGGGGGACGCGCATTGGCCTCGACCCGGGTGGTGAGTCACGGTGAGCCATGCACCACAGGAGATTACTACTATTACTCAATAAAGACTGCGGTTGATCATTCGTACAACGGTGATGTCATCGAGGTCTGCGATGGGACCTACACCGAATCGTTCACCATTTACCAGACCGAACTGGATTTGGAATCGTTTAACCTTCAGGGAGCGACGATCGTGGCGCCGGGATACCTGACCCCGGGCCAGGCAATCATCGAAGTCGTCAATGAAGACTTTGAGGATTCCGTGGCGACTCCGCTAGTGAGCCCAGCCGCTCTGCAAGATGACGTCATTATCCACGGCTTCAATATCACCGGACCAGCCGCTAAGTACGGCACCTGCCAGATTCAGGCGGGTGTATTCATCCATGAGGATGCGATCGCAAGCGTAGTCGACAACGTCATCACCAGTATCCGCGACAATCCGCTGAGCGGGTGCCAGCAGGGATATGGCATCAGGGTAGGATCGGAAGCGGAGTTTGATGAGGAAGACTCCGATCCGGGCACCGCCGACCTGTACGGCAACACGATTTCCGATTACCAAAAAGGCGGAATCTTTGTTGACGGCGAAGGCTCGAGTGCGGACATCACCAACAATGTGGTGACGGGCACTTTCAAGACGAAGATTATCGGGCAGAACGGCATTCAGGTCTCCAATACCTCGTTGGAGAGCACGATAACCGGCAATATAATCAGCGACAATTTCTACGGCCAGGCCTGCATCAAAGGGAACTGCTACAGAGCGACGGGCGTCCTGGAAGTCAACGCCGGCCAGCGCGGCGATTTGCTCAAGATCTGGAGGAATAATACCTTCAGTCACAATCAGGTGCGGGCGACGATCACGCCGCTGCCCAAACCGGCCAAGTAGAGCATTTGGCTTTAGTCGTCACAAAATCGATCTGTAAGTAGAAAACAACGGCGCGCGGGACCTTGACGGTTTCGCGCGCCGTTTTCATCTAGATATCTTACCGTCCTGTATAGACGGATAGCCCAAGAGAAACCCCGCATCCTCAACAATCGGTCTGAACGGGCGCCATGTTTGACACCGCCCTCTGCCGCACTGTCTTCCACGCGCTGCGAGCCTCCGCATCTGCTCATCTTTGCGACGATAAAGAACGAGCCCGTACCTAACTTGTCGTTGAATTTGTGAATGTGCGATTCTAGCGAGGAGTTACCGGCTCAGGCGCACATCATACCGGTTCTCCAAAGAACCAATCGAACGACTTCCCTGTTCGTCCCAAACTGCGACTGATTAGTCTATAGACATCATTTTTGGCTTGACTTCATTTTATTTTGGTATTGTGTTTGATCTTGATTTATTCAACGTAACATTCTCTCATATCTGAGTTCTGCAATAGCTGCTAGATTGCTAATGTACCTTTCAGAAGCATAACAATCGCAACGCGCGTAGTGCGCCTGTGTCTTTTCGACCTGCTGCCTGGCTTATCCTCTCATGTGATGAGTGCAGACGACGCACAGCGGTCCCGGAACGCTCATCAGAAGCGAACCCTTTAGCGCTAATCACTGTTTGGATTGGGCAGGAGGAAAAACAGAAACGGATGGAATCGAAAAGGACCCAAACAGACGCACTCGTCGCTACGCAGAATCCATCCGAAGATTATTATGACGAGCAGCGTAGCGACCTCCGAGTGCGCCCGATCAAGCGGCTGATGCTGGCAGTATTAGAGGACGCGTTGAACTGCTTGGACAAGCACGCGAATGCAAAACATGGCGACTCTCTCCGTATCTATCGCGAAGCGGAGCGTTGGTTTTGCCGAAGTAATGACGATTCGATCTTTTCCTTCAGCACCGTTTGCGAGACCTTGGGTATCGAACCAAATTACCTACGTTCTGGACTGCGCAGATGGCGCGACACGCAGTCTGGCGGCCGAAACGAAAATCGCCTAGGCCCGCGCTCTCCTGTCGCCCGCGATGGTTCTATGTTAATGAAGATCTCAAATCGCACCCGCCGACTTACCTTTCGTCACTTACATCAGCGATTAGAAATCGCAGCGCACCCGGCCTTCCCTATTCCTTAATTT
>Ga0206850_10069_pt3 | contig 32577 bp, 26 predicted proteins | sample Alteio_BWOrgCont_16_FD_152885 | JGI IMG/M metagenome (GOLD analysis project Ga0206850, IMG submission 152885) | Enriched cells from forest soil in Barre Woods Harvard Forest LTER site, Petersham, Massachusetts, United States -... | ecosystem: Environmental > Terrestrial > Soil > Temperate forest >...
GGCGGAATTGGGTCGGTCGATCATGCAGTTGGAACCCGTTCAGTTTGCCCGGGTTCTGATCGCCCGCCCGGACCCGACTCCTTTTGTCCGCGAACAACGACCGCCAACCGCCAGTGTGGTGCTGAAGTTGAAGCCCGGTGCATCCATGAGCCGGGTCACGGCTGGCAGCATCGTGTCACTGGTCGCCCGGAGTGTTGAGGGGCTGAAGCCAGAAAACGTCACGGTGGTGGATTCAGGGGGTCGGCTCCTGTCCGACCCGCACGCGGGCGACCGGGATAACCTACCGACCCCACAACTGGAGTACCGCCGGGAGTTGGAAACTTACCTCTCGACCAAGGCGGAAGAGATGCTCGCTCACCATCTGGGAGCAGGCAGGGCAATCATTCGCGTCAGCGCCGATATCAACTTCCAACAGGTCAAGGAAAAACGAAAAACAATTTACCCGGAAGAAAAGGCAGTCACTGCGGAAAGAATGACAACATCGAAGAACACCCCCGGTAGTAGCCGTGGTGTAGCGGGAGCGGCGAGCAACGTACCCCGTGCGAGCGTCTCGACTTCGAGTGGCGGATCTGGGGGGGGATCGGCATCTTCGGAAGAGGTGATCCAAACTGATTACAATTACTCCGAGTCGGTGCGGGAACTCGAAGACCGAATGGGCGCGGTTACCCGGCTGTCCATCGCTGCACTGGTCGATCTCTCGTCGCCCGGGGAGGGCGGGAAGGTAATCAGTGCAGAAGATGCTCAGGGCATCATTCAACGGGCGGTGGGTTTCCGAACGGGGCGAGATGAGGTTAAACTGTCCAATGTCAGTCTGGTAGGGGAAGTCGGTCCCCCGGAACCAGACTCAGAACTGGTCAAGCTCCAGCGAATTCAGACTTATGTCAGTCTGGCCCGGAATATCTGTCTGGCCTTGGCCGTAGTTTTGGCTATAGCGTTCGTGCCTCTATTGCTCCTTCGCCGGCGGCGACCTGTACCGACACCGACGCCTGCGGAAACTCCGGCAACGCCCGAAGATCGCCGGCGATCTGAGATTAACCGACTTGCCGGACTGGCTCGCGATGAACCCGAGCGAGTTGCCGAGGTGTTCCGGTTGCTACTCGGGGGATCTGCGCGGTGATGCTTCTCGATGATGCTTCTGGGAGAGCGGAATGGCGGATGCCCCGGGTGAGGATGTTGCATTGGTGCTGCTCCGGGCGCTTCCCACCGATGTCGCCGGCCTGATACTCGGGCGGCTGAGTGGTGAGGTCGCTGAGCGGCTCCGTAAACGCCTCACGACTGGATCGCCAGCACCGGCGACAGGGAATGAATTGGATGTGGCTTTGGCCCAGTTTTTCGATCTCCAGCGTATTGCGGATCGATCCGCCTCAACGGGAGAGTATCGTCCTGTTGCCCCTGCGCCATCTGCCACGCCGGAGGCACCCACGAATCCGGTGGATGGACTTCGTACCCTTCCACCGGATCGCCTGGCTCGGGCGCTTGAGGGAGAACAGGTCGGCACAATCGCTCTTATTCTGTCGTGCCTCGACCCCACGGCAGCCGGGCAAGTGATGAAGCGAATGCCGCTCGATTCACGCGCGGAAATCGCCATGCGAATGACCAAACTGGGAGCCCGCAACCAAGTCCTGCTTCAACAACTCGCCCGTGCGGTTACTGAAAAAGGACGCCGACTTGGCGACGTTCCACCCGAGCCAAGCCAGGAGGAAGTCATCACGAACCTGGCGGACATGCTTCGAGCGTTGCCCCGAGCCGAGCGATTCCCGGTGATCCGAAAGATCGAGTCGGCAGATGCCGAACTCGCAGGTAAGGTTCTTGAGAAGCTCTCGCGGATTGAAGACCTTCTCAAAATCCCGGATCGCCAGCTCCAGGGACTCCTCGCCAAACTGGATGTGAAGACAATCGCCATCGCCCTGAAAACCGTGAATCCGACGATTCGAGGAAAGGTCACCTCGAACATGTCGAGCCGCTCCCGAACGGTTCTGGATGAGGAAAGCGAACTTCTCGGGGATGTCGTTTCCTCACGAGTTCAAGAGGCCCAGGCCAAGGTACTCGCCCTGATCCGCAAAGGTGAGGAGGATGGGGAGATTGTGATGGAGGAGTGATGAAAGAAGGGATGAGGGATGAAGGAAGAGAAATAAAAAGAAGGCAGGTGAAGGTAGGCGGATGTGTTTTTTTTCATCCTTCATCCCTGACTGATGAACGAACTTTGTGCTAATAAACAAGCCACCAGCGCACTGGGTTATTGTCTCTGGATTAGAGTTGTACTCCAGTGTGAATTCTCGAAATAAAGTGGTTGCAAAATGCGACGATCATCGCGCAACACAAAGAAACGTGAGCCATCTTGGGGGTATATGCTCTCGCCTTAACTGCTCCTTGAGTGGCACCTGGTGAAGATCTCAGGGTTTCATGGAGGCAGTTCGCCCACCCTGGGGAATGTCCCTGGGGGCAACGGAATGTGAAAGGCTCGGGACTACCATGCGATCCCCTCCTACCCCATTGGGAACTGATCGCCCCGCATTTGAATGCCGAGTACGATTCTCTGGTCGACTGCTCAACGCTACGATCGTGACTGTTGATGAGCCGCCCATGCCGCGGCCACTTCCTCGTGTGGCCACAGTCCCCCCAGCTTCTCCATCCCCTGCAACTGCCGCCGAACCGATTTCAACCTCGCAGGCTGCTGTCCCCGCTGACTTTTGGAAGACCGATCTGGCCCGCGAACTGAAAGCCGACCGCACGCGAATCGAGGAGATTCTCGGTCGACTCCAGGAAGCCACCGGGGAACTGCGAAAAGACCAAACCGAACGGCTGCGTCAGTGGCAGCGAGCCGCTGTTGAATTGGCCATGACTATCGCGACCCGTTTGTTGCACGAACGGGTTGTATCGGGCGATTTCCCGATGGAAGCAAAGGTCCGAGACATGGTTGGGCAACTGGAAGAGGAGTCTCCAGTTGCGATACGGTTGAACCCGGCTGATCTTCAACTGCTGGAGTCGCGGTTGGGGGAAGAGCCACTCCTGCCAGGTCGGGATGACCCCCGACTGGTCCCCGATCCAACGCTCGCCCGCGGCGAATGCCGAGTCGAAGGCAAAGAAGCCATGTTGCTGTCCGATGTAGGACGTGAGTTACAAGAAATTCGCGACGAACTGTTACGGAGCCTCGCCCATGCTGGGTCTTGATATGCCATCGCTGAACCGGAGCATTACTCAAACGCCCCTCTATCGGATGGGTGGGCGGTTGAAGAGTGTGACGGGATTGATGACCTGCAATCTGCCGGCCGCGGTCGGCGACCACTGTGCGGTGGTGCCACGGGAAGGCGAGGCGGTTCTGGCCGAAGTGATCGGTTTCGAGAACGACCTGGCCTACCTCGTTCCGTTCGATCCGGCCGAGAACCTTCGCCCGGGAATGCCGGTGATCCGCAAAGGCCGCGGGCTCACGGTTCCAACTGGCAAAAACCTGCTGGGACGGGTGATCGATGGTCTCGGTCGGCCAATTGATGACCTCGGCCCACTTGTCGGCTGCCCTCTCAAGCCCGTCAATCGTCCGGCCCCACCTGCTCTGGATCGACAGCGGATTCGCGAGCCATTCGTAACGGGTATCCGGGCAATCGATTCGGTGTTGACCTGCGGGCGCGGTCAACGGGTCGGTATTTTTGCGGGCTCTGGAGTTGGCAAAAGCACACTCCTTGGGGAAATTGCCAAGGGTTCGCAAGCAGATGTGAACGTCATCGCTCTGATTGGCGAACGCGGTCGCGAAGTTGCTCCGTTCCTCGAAGACTGTTTGGGGCCGGAAGGGATGGCACGATCCGTGGTCGTGATCGCGACCTGCGAACAAACCCCGCTGATGCGCGTTCGGGCCTCTCAAGTTGCAATTGCCATCGCTGACTATTTCCGGGATGGCGGGACAAACGTGCTATTCATGATCGACAGCCTCACACGGCTGGCGATGGCGCAACGCGAACTCGGGTTGCTGCTTGGCGAACCTCCGAGCGCTCGTGGGTACACTCCGAGCGTCTTCCAGTTGCTTGCCAACACGGTTGAACGATTGGGCAACGCGGCTGTGGGCGGGATCACCGCTCTGCTGACCGTATTGGTGGATGGTGGCGACATGGATGAGCCGGTCAGCGACTCGGTTCGATCTCTTGTGGATGGTCATATCGTTCTGGATCGGAAAATTGCCGAGCGTGGAATTTATCCGGCCATCGATGTTTCGCGAAGCATCAGCCGGGTCGCCAACGATGTCGTAAACCGGGAACATACCCTCGCGGCCAGAAAACTCCGCGCTATCCTCGCCACTTACGGCGAAGTGCAAGACCTGATCCGGATTGGCGCTTATATGCGTGGATCGAGCCCACAAATCGATAAGGCCATCGAATTGATGCCCAAGATCGAGAAGTTCCTGAAACAAGATGTTGGCGAACGGTCCACATTCGAGCAAACTCGCACTGCTATGATGCAGCTTGCCTCCACTTGGACGTTTTGAGGATATGTTCTATGGTTGAAGCGGCGAGCCTCCGGTCGCTGACGCTCCCCGGCTCGCCCTAGAACAACTCGGTTACTTATGCTCTTGCTGTTTTGCTGCGATCCGGGAGCGTCAGCGACCGGAGCCCACCTCTCGCAATGCCCCACCTTGACACGGGCCGACCAGTTTGCCATAAGCCTCCCCTCTCAGGAGGTGGGCGGTCGTGAAGCAATTTGAGTTCTCCCTGGACAGGCTGCTGAAAGTGAAACGGCAGCTTGAGCGCCTTGCTGAGATGGAGCAGTTGCGCGCCCGGGAGGCCGTGGACCGCGCCCGCGCCAATCTTCAGGAATTCCGCGAACAACTCACACGTGTTGCCGATCAACTCAACGCCTCCATTGGTCGTCCGATGGCTGCCTTTCAATGGACATCGGTTTACGATCTGGCCGATCGGCTCGGTCAGTCCATCCGAACATCCGAACAGGAAGTAACAGAAACCGAGCAGAAATTCCTCGCTGCGGCTCAAGAGAGAGCCCAGATTGCCACCGAGGTGGAGGCGCTGGCAAACCTCCGCCAGCAACAGTGGACGCAGTGGCGGCAAGGGGCACAAAAGGCTGACCAGGATCGGCTCGACGAAATCGGCATGCGCCAGTGGCAAGCCGCCCGCGGCGAGACGATGGGCGGACCCCAGTCACCCTCATGAAAAACTTCCTCATCCTTGGCTTGACAGCTCTGCTTCTCTTCTCGATTTCAGCCGCTCTGTCGTTGTGGTTGAATCAGGGCCGCTACGCCGCCGACACCAGCCTCTCAACCGAGAAGGCAGGCAAAAAAAACTCGACGGAGAAGGATGCGACTGAACCGCATCCTCAAAAGACTGAGTCCAAGACGGCAGCTGGTTTGGGTGGGACAGACCCGGATTCTTTCGCCAAGCTCACTGACAGGGAGCGCAGACTGAGCCTTCGGGCAGATGAGATCAACATCATCCTGAAGGACGTTCTCGCCCAGCGAGACGTTATCGACACCCTGATCCGTCAGATGGTTGTCGAGTTGAAAACCGCGGATGGTAGAGTCGGCGATCTGGAGGCCCGTGCTGCTGAACTGGAGAAGAAGAAAGTCGATTTCGATGCCGCCGAGCGGAAAAACATCGAGCGGATCGCCGGTCTTCTCGACGCAATGGCACCGGAAAGCGCTGCGGCGACACTGAAGCAAATGGCCGACTCAGGGAAGCTGGAGATCGCTGCCAAAGTTCTGTCTTTGATGAAGGACAGGAACGCAGCGCGAACGCTCGGTGAACTCGCGGACCCCACTCTCGCCGCTCAATTGTTGGACAAGATGCGGTTGCTCAAGGCAGCGACGGCTCCCCTAACGCCGCGGCCGGGTGGAACAGTTCCAGCAGGCGGCGTTCCACCAACTGTATTTCCATCTCCTTGATTGCCGATGGGTGTGACCCGCCGCCGCCCGTTCATGGACAGTCTGGGAAATGGGGAACAAGACCCCCTCACCCGCGGCGAAGCGCCGCGACCTCTCCCCCACACGGTGGGGGAGAGGTGTAAAGCTGTCCCTGTTCGTGGAGCTTTCTGAAATCGCAGTGGCAACACCTCTCCCCCCCGTGTGGGGGAGAAGTCGCCGAACGTCGCGAAGCGGGTGAGGGGGTCTTGCTTTTGCTTGATTTCCTCGATCGCCACACACCAGCTACACCCAATGGATATGGGGAATAGAGCAGCACGATGCCCGGCCCAACCGACTCCACCCGATCAACTCCATTCCGACCTCCGCCAATCCTGATTGGGGTTGGGGTTCTTGTCGTTGCTCTCGGCTTCGGACTTCCGAGGTTAATAACCGGGACGACTCCCGATTCCTCTGCCGCCGAACCCAACTCGGCAGGAGCCAAACCGGCTCTACCCTGGTCTGATACACTTGCCCTGCCGACCATCGAATCATCGCCTGAGAGACCCGGCTTGGTAATGGCCTTTGCTCGTTTGGTTGGTGGTTTGGTGGTCGTGTGCGGTTTGTGCATCGTCATCACACGCTGGATGGCCAAGCAAACACCCGCACCCGCGGGAACGATGGAGGTTCTCGCATCTCTCGCGGTCGATGTCCGGTGTGCAATTCATCTGGTTCGAGCCGGCGACCGACGGTTGCTGATCGGAACCGATCTCTCTGGGGTCAAAGCTCTCACCGAACTGCCCGGTCGATTCTCGGAGCTAATAACGGAACCACCTCCTCAACCCGCCGCCGCGGAGGTGCTTTCCAAGCCTGCAACCGCCTCGGAAGCGTCGGTCGTGCTGGGGCCAGTTTCGGTACCGATGCCGCCGACTCCACCGCCTCCGCCGAATCGGGATGAGATCATTGCCATCCTCGCACGACTCCGAGATGCGGCTGTAACGACATCGCCACCGCCCGGTTGATTCATCCCCAACCCACATGGAGGTGGGATCATGAACGACATCGTCGATCTGTTCACTCGCCCGGATGGCCTGAATCTTCAGAACGCTTCGCCGCCACTTCAGGTTGCGCTCCTGATGGGCCTGTCCACTCTGTTGCCGGCCGCGCTGATGACCGCCACCTGCTTCACGCGGGTGATCATCGTGCTGTCATTCGTCCGTCAGGGACTTGCCACACAGCAGGTTCCACCCAATCTCGTTCTCACGGGGCTAGCTCTGTTTCTCTCACTGTTCATCATGCAACCAGTCTTCGGCGAAATCGACCAGAAGGCATTACAACCATACATGAACAAGCAGATGACGGGTCAGGAGGCTGTCCGTGCTGGTCTGGATATCCACAAGCGGTTCTTGCTTCGCCACACCCGCACGCAAGACTTGGCTCTCTTCCTGCATCTCGCTGGGAATACGACCGTTCAGGAAGCCGAACAGGCACCGCTTCTTACGGTGATCCCGGCATTTGTCATCAGTGAACTCAAGACCGCATTCATCATGGGTTTCTGCATCTATCTGCCCTTTTTGATGGTGGATCTGGTGGTATCCAGCGTTCTCACTTCGATGGGCATGGTGATGATGCCACCTGTGACCATCTCGGCCCCGTTCAAGATTCTGCTGTTCGTCCTGGCCGATGGTTGGCACCTCGTGTGTTACGCCATCGCGGCAAGTTATTCGCAGTGAGCTTTACGAGCCGGAAGCGTGAGCGACGGTCTTATTCCTTTACGAGCCGGAAGCGTGAGTTTTGAAGTAGTGCTTTTTATGGTTGTTATGCGAAAAGCCCGATACAAGCCCGAAGCGCTAGCGAGGGAAAAGCTGTCCCTCGCTGGCGCTTCGGGCTTGTAAAGATGGTGCTTTCGCACCTCGGTTTCAACTGCTGTTCTCTGGGCTTGAACCAAAAGCGCAACTTCAAAGAGTGTGAGTGAGGTGTTGATAAGACCGTCGCTCACGCTTCCAGCTCGTAAAGGCAAATGCTCACGCTACCAACTCGTCAAACAACTTAACGGTTTACGAGTAGCCATCGGGGCAGACCGGCTAGTCAAACGTTGGGAGTCGCTATGTCCACCGAACACGTAATGCAGATGACCCAGGAGTTGTTCCTGGTTTCGCTGCTCGTCGCTTTACCCGCCCTGGTAGTCAGTCTCATCGTCGGGCTCATCGTCAGCATCTTCCAGACCGTTACCAGCATCCAGGATCAGACGCTCAGTTATGTCCCACGAATCATCCTGGTCGGACTGATACTGGTAATCACGCTCGGGTTCTCACTCCAACAGGGAATTGAATTCGCCAGGCGGATGATGGGTTTTGCAGCGGAGGCCGGGAAGTGACACCCGCAGTCGTTATCTACGTCGGACTGGTTCTGGCTCGGATCGGGGCGTTCGTTGGTGTGATGCCGCTGTTTGGTGCGCGCACACCGAGAACTGTTCGGGTTGGATTGGCGCTGGCGCTGGCTGCGTTCTACCTCGGAATCGTTGGCCCCGGATGGGAGCCCGCACTTGCCAAACAAGCCGCGGACGTTCACCCGGTCGTATACGCTTTGGCGATGGCGCGCGAAGCCTTCATCGGAGCTGCGATGGGGTTGGCATTTGGTTTGTTCCTGCTCCCTGCCCGAGTTGCTGGCGAGTTTATCACCCACCAGGTCGGATTGAATGTCGCACCAGAAACGGGAGCGGCCAGCGGGGAGTCAGCCGGAGTTCTCACCAACGTGTTCGAGATCGTGGCTGGGCTCGTATTCCTCGTTGCGGATGGGCACCACATCGTCCTCGGAGTTCTTCACGCATCCTTCGCCAAGTTGCCGCTGGGAGGTGCTGCGATCCCGCAGGTTGGGGCAATGGTGGGCGGCTTGGCAAATGCTTACGAAATGGGTTTGCTCCTTGCCGGGCCACTGACTCTTTGTCTGTTCCTGCTGTCTGTCACTCTGGCAATCATGGCCCGAACTGCTCCGCAGTTGAACGTCTTTTCTGTCGGGTTCACCTTGCAAGTAATGGTGGTTCTGTTCGGTGGGCTGTTCCTGCTCCCTGAATTCATACTCACCCTCCACGCGATCATCGGCCGCACTGGCGCAGCTCTCACGCTCTCGGTGGGAGGTTGATCGGTGGCGGAAGAAGTCGATAAGGAATCGAAAACCGAAGACCCGACACCACGTCGGCGGGAGGAAGCCCGCCGACAGGGTCAGGTTCCATTCAGTTCGGAACTGGTTGGGAGTGCAGTGCTGTTCGCGGGGGTGATGGGGCTCATCTACATCGGTCCATCGATCTGGGAGACCATGATCGGAGTATTCCGGCACGATCTCGCACGGCTCTTCCATGCGGAATTCGGGCTGGAAGGGGCTCACGAGTTACTCCAGAGGACGACGGTTCGGGCTCTCACCGCACTGATGCCGCTGTTCGGGCTCCTGCTTGCAGTTGGAGTTGGGGCCAGCATGCTCCAAGTCGGATTTCAGATCAACGCCGAGAAACTAGAATTGAACTTTGATAAGTTGAACCCCACAAATGGGTTCGGTCGCCTCTTCTCGATTGCATCGCTTGTCAAGGGTCTCCTGACGCTTCTCAAGATCATTGCTCTCGCGTTCGTGGCATTCTGGGTGATTGAAGGACGCGGTGTGGTGCTGGCCTCCCTGAGTAGCAACCGCCTGCCCGGGGCTATAGCTTCCGGCTGGGCGATTGTTCTGCGGTTGGCGACCTATCTCTCAGCAGCCGTGACTCTTGTGGCAATCCTCGACTACATCTATCAGCGGCGAAAGTTCGAGCAATCGCTGAAGATGACCAAGCAGGAGTTGAAGGAAGAACTCAAGCGCGAGGAAGGCGATCCCCAAATCAAAGGGCGCATCCGTCAGCTCCAGCGCGATCGAGCCCGGCGAAGAATGCTTGCCGAAGTGCCGAAAGCGACCGTGGTTGTGACCAATCCATCGCACTACGCTGTGGCGCTGCGATACGAGGTACCCCGGGACACCGCCCCGGTGGTCGTGGCAAAGGCGCATGGACCGTTTGCTCGCCGCATCGCGGAACTGGCACGCCGCCACAGTATTCCGGTAATCGAACGGCCTCCCCTGGCCCGGGCACTGTATGCTGGAGTACGGGAGGGACAGTCGATTCCGGGACCACTCTTTCGTGCAGTTGCGGAAGTTCTGGCATTCGTGTATCGAGTGCGTGGGTTCGGACCTGACCGAATGCCAATCAAAGCGATCCCGAGTGTACGCGGCGATGCTAAACCTCAAACCTAGAGCGTTAGCGATGTGGTGATCCGCTTAGAACCCAGATGAAAATTGAAGTCTTTTGTTCCGTTGAGATGCTAGTTTTGAGACAGAGGCTGAAAACGATTGAGAAAATCGCGTGAGCGTTAAAAAACCGCCTCGACCATAATTAACCCCGCCCTCTGTGTGTTCTAGACCTAGATGTCGCAGAACAAGCGAGGTTGCGAACGGACTCCCGATGGCAAACGAACCGACGCCGCTATCCGGCACGGTCCTCCAGCGAAGCGAGCTACTTCTTTCGGTAGCTCTTCTTGGCTTGTTGGTCGTTTTCCTGGTTCCGCTCCCCGCCTTCCTGCTCGATCTTCTGCTCGCTTTCAACCTGAGCGCAACGATCCTCCTGTTGTTGATTACCCTGACCGTCCATCAGCCACTGGAATTCTCGACGTTCCCGTCGCTGCTTTTGCTTTTGACCCTGTATCGTCTCGCTCTTAACGTCGCAACGACGCGGTTGGTTCTACTAAATGGGTATGCTGGGGAAATTGTGCTATCGTTCGGGAAGTTCGTGGTGGGCGGCAACCTTATCGTGGGTTTGGTCATTTTCGCGATTTTGGTCATTATCCAGTTCGTGGTCATCACACGTGGTGCGAGTCGTGTGTCCGAGGTTGCAGCCCGCTTTACTCTCGATGCAATGCCCGGCAAGCAGATGGCAATTGATGCGGAGATGAACGCCGGATTGATCGATGAGTCAGAAGCCCGTCGCCGCCGACAGGCTCTTATGCGGGAGAGTGAATTCTACGGGACGATGGATGGAGCCAGTCGGTTTGTTCGAGGAGATGCGATAGCCGCGGTGATTATCACGGCGGTCAATCTGGTTGGCGGAATCATTATCGGTCTGACCAGGGGAATGCCGGTCAGCCAGGCCATCCACACTTATTCGATCCTGACTATCGGTGATGGTTTGATAACCCAGATTCCGGCACTGATTACCGCAACCGCATCCGGCATGCTGGTGACCAAGGCCACCAGTGAAAGCAGTCTGGGACAGGAAATCGGCAAACAGTTCCAGAGGGCGGGCGGCCCCGTCCGGCTGGGGTCTTACATCCTGCTTGGGTTGTCGGTGATGCCCGGGATGCCAACATTCCCATTCCTCGTTCTTGGAACGGGACTGTTCCTTCTCTCACGCCAGATTCGCCGGTTGCCGGCAACGCCCACGATTACGGGAGGGGCACCGACACCTGGGACACCCGGCGCTTCTCCGACAGGATCGCCTGTCGAAGGATACATGGAAGATTTTCTTCAGGCCGATCGAATCAGTCTGGAGATCGGTGCTGCTCTGATTCCGCTTGTCTCTGCCCGTCGGGGGCCAGGGCTATTGGATCGGATCGGTGGATTGCGGCGCGATTTGGCGCGCCAAAGTGGCCTTTGGGTTCCAGCTGTTCGCGTGCGGGACAACATCCAGCTGGAACCACAGGTGTATCGGGTGCTGATAAGTGGGAGGGAAGTCACGCGAGGCGACGTTCGCCCGGATCTCTGGTTGGCCATCGATCCGGGTGGTGCCGCAAGAATAACTCTCACCGGCGAAAATGCCCGCGAACCCGCATTCGGACTTCCCGCGAAATGGATCGCTGAGAACGAACGAAATCGCGCTGAGATGGCCGGTTACACCGTGGTGGATGCCCCGAGTGTAATTATCACGCATCTTGGGGAAGTGGTCCGTAGGCATGCCAGCGAACTGCTCAGTCGAGAAGACCTGAAAACGATGGTGGACAAGGTTCGGGAAACTGCCCCAGCGGTGGTCGATGAGTTGATACCAAACCTCATCACGATGGGCACCCTGCACCGGGTATTGACGCTCCTACTCGAAGAGCGCGTGCCAATCTCCAACTTGGCCCGCATCCTGGAGAGCTTGGCCGCACATGCACCCGCCACTAAAGACGTGAGCGAACTGACCGAGCGGGTTCGAGTGGATATTGGGCGTGCAGTTGTGGATCGGTTCCGCGATCCTACGGGGAAAATTCGTGCCATCGTACTCGATCCACGGCTTGAGGTGGAATTCCGTCGGCTCGTACAAGGACAGCAACTTGCTCTCGATCCCGCGCGATTGGAACAACTAACGGTTCGACTCGCTGCCGAAGTCCGAAAAGCGAATGCCCGCGGCCACGAAGTCGCCCTCCTCTGCGATGCCAGCCTGCGGCGAGCAGTCCGTCACGCAGTCTCCCGATCCTTGCACGACCTGACCGTGGTTTCTTATCAGGAGATTCCATCAGATCTGTTGATGGAACCTGTCGCTGTTATCCGTCCGGACGACCTGACCGGGGGAACGTCCACGGTCGCCAGTATGTTCGAGCAACCTCGCAGTTGATACTCGTCAGGTTCCAGGTTCTTTGTCGATCCTGAAACCTGAAACGTGGCTCTGATGCCCCTCGTTCGCCCGAGTTTTTCACCATGAGCGGTAGCAACATTCATCCTTATCAACGTCAGGCCGATCAAAATCGCCGCGATGAATTGATCCTGAGTCATCTTCCACTGGTCAAGCATGTCATCGGGCGGCTCCTCGGCGAACTGCCGCCGGGAGTTGATGTCGAGAACCTGGAATCGGCTGGCGTTCTCGGTTTGGTGGAGGCCGCCGCCAAATTCGATCCGAATCGTAATGCCCAGTTCAAGACGTTCGCTTATCTGCGGATTCGCGGATCGATTGTGGATGAACTTCGACGCAATAGCCCACTCCCCCAGCACATGCTTTCGCGGGTGTCGGCTATTCGCCGGGCTTACCGCACGCTTCCACACCCCGTCACCGTCGATGCGCTTGCCGCGGCGACCGGGCTTACGACCGATGAGGTTGCCGATACCCTGTCGGCGGAACGGTTTACCAAGACAATGTCCTGGGAACAAACTGCCGAACCAAACGGACTGGGACCGGTGCAGACGATTGAACCCCCAGACGCAGAGCTGGAGCGATGGGAAACGACTCAACAGCTTGCTGATGCCATTGAATCTCTGGCCCCCAAGGAACGGACAGCCGTTACCCTTTACTATCGCGAAGATTTGCGGCTGAAAGAGATTAGCGAGATCATGCAACTGTCCCCCTCACGCATTTCCCGACTTCTCAGTAAGGCGATTTTTGATTTGGGCGAAATGCTCCGAATCCAACTGGGGAAAAGTACACTTGGCACCGCGTGTTGACATACCCGCAGGGGAGTGTATACATGCACCACTTCGCGACCGATATGTGAGATGATTTCAGTCATGCGAACGACATTCCCACGTTCAACGATGGGAATCGCAGTTCTGATGGCATGGAGATAATCCACAGATTGAGCAGATTGCAGAGATTTCAAGAAAAATGAGATCCTCTGTTCAATACTCACTCTGTGTTATCTGCGGATACATGATGTCGCGAATCATCTGTGGATAACTTTATGGATGAGGGACAAACGGGAGCCGGTGGCTTGGTAGTACCTGCTGCCCAGGTTCGGGTTTCTGATGAAGCGGTCCCAATAGGGGCTCCTTCTCGCGGAGAATCGGTGGGAGAGCCAAAGATCCAACTCGTCCGGGAAGGTGGGGTCATCCGGGCGATTGAGGTGATTTGCTCTTGTGGGGAACTGATTCGCATCCGCTGCGACTATAGCTAAGGCGAGCGGCAGGAAAAAGCATACCTGTAGGACGGCCTTCCCAGGCCGTCGTGACGGCCTGGGAAGGCCGTCCTACAGCGAGTATCGGCTACAGGACCGGCAGACCGCTCCAGGGAGGGGGGAACGGTGGACGGAAGGGCGCAACTCCGGTCTTGTGTCTGCGTACTCGTTGCGACTCTCGCGACAGGGTGTGGACCCATTTCCCAATTCTTTCACCGCGATCCGCCAGCATACCCCGCGGACGGGGGCAAATCGCAATCTTATCCAACCGATAATTCATTGTTGGATCGGAACGCCATTACTGGGGATAACAGTTACCTCCCCAACACAGCCGTTCAAACTGGTGGTGCGGGCACGCCAGGTTACGGACCTCCACCAAGTGGTCAACCAGTCCAACTACCGGCACCGACACCGCTACCTACCTCACCGATGATGCCGCCAGGAGGATACCCAGCACAACCCGGAAGCAACCCTGCGCAACCTGGGAGTAACCCTGCACAACCCGGAAGCAATCCTGCGCAACCCGGGTGCAACCCTGCGCAACCAGGGTGCAACCCTGCACAACCCGCCGGTGGCGTTCCACCCGGAACTGCTGGAAATGGCGCGCCACCCAACGACCCCCACCTTCGTTCGACTCCGACTGCAGTGGGCGCTCGGCTTGAACTCGCGCCGTGGGAGTTTCCCGCGGATCGCGTTGTCGAGCTAACCAAGCAATTGGACACGCTGAATTCCCTGAACCGGAGCTTGCTTGCCCGCATCCGGGAACTGGAATCGCATGGAGCAACACGCGAGCAAGCCATCGCGGAAGCCGTGCGCGATGTCGAAAGAGCGGATGATGAGGCGACGAGGGCACGATCCACACTCCAGCTCACACGGGAAGAAGCCGCGGTTCTTCGTGCTAGACTCCAGTTGATGGAGAAGGAAGATGTCGAGACCTTGAAGTTGGTGATCGCGGCCCTTGAGAAATTATTGGATTCGCCTCCTCCCCGGAGAACGCCATGAGGTTCCGGGGAATTGTGATTGTGGCGGTTTTCGCCACTCTTGCCGGGTGCAGTCTGCTGGACAGGTTAGCGGAGAGGCGCGGTCGCGTTCCCGCACCACCAACATTCAGTCAGTACCACCTGAATGGGTGGTCGTGGGATGGTGTTGCTCGGGTTGTGGTCTTACCGTTCCTCAACGAGTCCGAATACACCCGAACCGGAGATGAAGTGCGAGCCGCCTTCACCTCCGAGTTTCAACGGCTTGGCCGATTCGAGGTGATCGCGATGCCAGCGGATGATCGGGCCGCCCTCGCAGCGGAGATTCACCGCAACGGGCAGTTCGATGAGGCTGATATGCTCGAACTTATGAAGCTGACCCGGGCGGATGTCGTGATTCATGGTGTGATAACTCAGTATTCACCGTACCCGCGACCCCGACTCGGGCTGATTCTGCAAGCCGTTGGTCCAAGGCAAGCTAAGGTTGTGGCATCGGTGGATGGATTGTGGGACACGACCGACAAAAAAGTGAGCGATCGGGTCCGAACATTCTATCGCCAGCGCCCGCATGAGCCGTTACCCATGATCCGGAACAATGTGATCGCGAGCGATGATGTTTTCGCGGGTGAACTGGCTCTGTATTCCCCAATGCTGTTTCAGCGCTTCGTTTGTCATGAGGCGGCACTGACACTGCTCGGTTTTCCTGTTCCCGGGATCGTCTGTGCGCCCCCACAACCAAGCGGCCAACAACCGAACCCGCCAAACAACAGAATTGGTCCCCAACTACCGTCAGGATGCTTGCCAGCAATGCCACCATCAAACCCTACTCCAACTGATGGCAAAGAACAGAAGTAGGGTCGAACTTGAACTATGGTTCTGTGAATTGCTTTTTCTGCGAGGGCAGGACTTGGTTTCGCTGTAGGACGGCCTTCCCAGGCCGTCACGACGGCCTGGGAAGGCCGTCCTACAGGAATCGGATCGCACTTGCTCTTACCGACCCACCCAGGTTAGAACCTCGGCGGGCGGCCAAGGATTGAACCTACGAGTTGCACGGATGCGCGACACAAAGACCTCAACACCACGGAGTTTACACCATGTCCGCCCCCGCCGCGCCCACGGCTGCCCCGACCCCCAAAAAGGGCCGTAAACTGATGCTGCTCGTTGTCGGCGTCGTGTTTGCAGGAGCCGGTGCTGCCATCCCGATGTTCGTCAACGTCCCGGCCCTGTTTGCGAAGCCAAAAAACGAAAAAGGCAAGGGACATGGGGAAGGAAAAACTGTCGTCGTGCCGTTCAGCGATGTGGTGGTTAATCTGGTCGATCCCCGGATGCAACGATATCTTCGGGTGAAGATTGCGGTGTTGGTGGATGCCGAGGCGGAAGAGGAGGTGACCGAATTACTGACCAAGCACAAGGCTACGGTGAAAAGTAAGCTGATCGGCCACCTTGCCGGCAAGGAAATCAAGGATGTGAGTGGCACAGTCGGTGTCAACCGACTCCAGCGGGAACTTCTTGAGCGGTTTGAGGACGTTCTGTATCCGGATGGACATAGTCAGATCCGGAATATCTTGTTCGAGGAATATGTCATCCAATGACGCCAGGCGTGTTCGACTTCCGGAAACCGCCGCCAGGGGAACTTGAGCGGCAAATGGGCAAGTGGCTGACCCTCACCACTCGGCAAGCCACGGGAGTTTGGGCACGGCTCATCCCCTATCCCACCGAACTCAAACCAGGTTCGGTTGTGGGCGTCAGCGCAGCCCACGGAATGGGACAACTCACCGACGATACGGTGGGATTACCCCTCACCACGACCGATTCCGCCGATGGCACCCTCTTGCTTGCCATTCAACGGCCTGTTCTGCTCGGTTTGCTCGCGGGACTACTCGGAGAAACGGCGACTTTTCTTCCGACTGACCGGGATCTGACCGATCTCGAAGCATCACTGGTCGATTACTTGATGCGAGAATTGTTCCTCAACCCCCTCGAGAAGGGCTGGCCTGGGGCTGATCCGCCTGCCTTGACTGCGGGCAATCTGGGATCACCACGCTCGGCTTGGCGGATGCCAGGTGGCGATGCGGTCCTACTGGCAACGATTCTCATCTCGACCCCGTTTGGGGAGCATCCCGTACATTTACTCGTGCCCAAGGTCGGGCGGTGGGAACGGATGGCAAACATCGATCCTCGGTCGAAGCCAGTTCCTCCTGGTCCACGGGAACACCTGGAAGCTCTGGTCCGGGAAATGTCAGTCGATCTGGCGGTGGTTCTTGGCACGGCTGATGTGACCATGCACGACCTGACCCAACTGAAAGCTGGAGACGTGGTTGTCCTCCGACAGAAAGTAAACCAGCCCCTCGATGGGCTGATATCCGGAACACGAAAATTCACAGTCTGGCCCGGGGTTGTTGGGACTCGTGCTGCGGTTCTGATCGATGCCCCCGCGGAAGACTGATCCCAAGAGAGTACACCAATGCCCGACCCCGATGTAACCGTGCCCACTGGCCCAACGGCCGCGCCGACTGGCGGGCCGCCGGAGGTTGTGGCTAAACACCCTGAATTCGCCCGTCTGGAGCCCCGTCCAGGTGCCTCCGCTGGCACTTCTCTCGATTCGCTTCGCGATGTTCCGATCACCATTACAGCCCGACTCGGGCACACCATTCTCCCGATTGGCGAGATTCTCAAACTGGGACCGGGTTCGGTAATCGAACTGGAAGAAGCTGTCGGACAGGCCATCGAATTAACCGTCCGCGGCGTTCCATTTGCCACGGGCGAAGTGGTGGTTGTGGATGACCACTTCGCCATCCGGATCAAAACGCTTCTTCCACCTCGCGCCAGTAAGGGTGGTGAATCGTGAGCCGTTCGCTGTTGATAGTCAGTGTGTTTCTTTTCGCGGCTCCATGCCTGACGGCAGCAGATACTCCTACCGACAGTGTTCTGAAGTATACGCCGCCGACCGCTCCCGTGGCCCCGAACCCAGCAAATCTCCTTCTCCGACTGATCGGATTAACCGCAGCCCTTCTTGTGTTGTGTGGTGTGGTGATTTGGCTGGCCAAGCGTGGCAATCGGCTTACGAACACGAAGGGAAACAGCGCGGGTCGGTTACGGCATGAGGGAACACTGGCCCTCGATCGCCGCTCGGCGGTTCACCTGATCTGGGTGGATGGGCAAACCGTCGCAGTCACGACCGATGCCACTGGTTTGCGGTCGATTGTTGTTCTGTCGGAGCCATTCGATAAGGCTTTGGATGAGGCCGAGCAGCGCGAAGCGGCGTAGGCAGCACTTGAGCGAGTTCAAGCCATCCGAAAGCCGGTCGATTTCCGTAGGTCCGGCGAGCCGAGCCGGACAAACTAATTCTGTTCCCTTGGCTTTGACCATACACCGCAGAAGTAGAACGATCCGGATACCTATGCCGCTCGGCTCGCGGCACCTACGGAAGACTGTCTCTTTTATCGCCAGATCATTTTCCCGCTCACATCTAATCGCTTCTCCACGATGGGTTGCCGCGTGGGTCAGGGCTGATCCTTCTTTGGGACTGGAGCGGGAAGCGGCTTCGGCGGAGGCAACTGCGCGGGTGGCTTCGTGGATGGGGCGTAAAGCCCGATCGCCACTGCCGGGTCAGCAATCGCAGCGGCAAGATCGGCTCGGGCCTGGCTCAACTCGTACAACGCATCTTGATAGTTGTCGAACGCCCTCAGATAGTTCCGCTGGACCCCGAGCACCTTGAGAACATCCACACCCGGGTCGTTCTTTTCAAATAACAGGTTCATATCCCTCACGGCCTGGAGCAGGTGAGGCAACACCTCAGCCGTGTAGCTCTTCACCCACGCCTGGGCAGCAGTCAGCCGTGCGAGTGCGGCCTGAACGTCCTGCTCGGCCTGGATCTCGTACTGCCTGACATCGGCCAGGGCACGGGCATAAGTGGCCTGAGCTTGGATGATCTCGCCTGTCTTCCGGTTTATCACCGGGATCGGCCCGCCTAACTGTAGACCGATGAAGTTAGACTTCGTCTCGTTATATTCATACGATGGGCCGATAGACAGATTCCCATAACGATCTGCCACTTGCAATCGGAGTTTAGCCTGTGCTTCGGTGACGGCGAACTTCCGCGATTGGACATCGGGCCGCTTCTCCCGGGCGGCCTCGACATACACGTCGTAGTCCGTTGTCGGTACAGGGAGATCGAGATCGCCTCTCACGGTGAAAGAGTCATCAAGGGTGCCAAGTTGGCGGCGAAGGTCAGCCCGAGCCACGGCCAAAGCAGCCATTCCCTGCCCTAGTTGGGCACGGTCGGCATCGAGTTCGGTCCCTGCCACGATGAGATCAGCCGGTCGGAGGCGGTTCAGATCGACCAACGCCTTCACATGATCGATCACTCCCTTGCTCAACTTGACCGTATCCTCCAGAACTTCCAATTTCCGCTGACGATACACGACAGTATTGAACGCCCGGATTGTACTCACCGCGACAGCAACTTCCTGAGTCGCAATCTCCCATTCCGTTCGCGTCAAAGCAGCGTATGCAGCATCCTGCCGGAAGAACCGCTGTCCGCGAAGTTCCACATCAATGGTGATCGAATGTGCTTGGGCGACGTAGTTGGTCACTTGCGGACCAGATACCCCTGACGTGCGCAAGGAGGCAATCGGGTTATGCGGGTAGGTTCTGGCGATCACGAGCCCACCCTGTGCGAATCCGCGTTGCTCGCGCACAGCCTGGAGCATTGGGTTGTTCTGGAGAGCGAAATGGATCGCCTCCTCGGGGGTGTAAACCTGCGGTCCAGTTGGGGTAGATGCACTCGTCTGAACGACTTCGTGTTTAGACTCGGCAGACTTGCCGTTGTTCTCAGGCGCACGTCGTTCGGTAAAGATTGGTGGAGGTAACGAGCGTGGCTCACTCGCGAAGGGATCGCGCGGTGAGATACACCCTGCCGCGCATGCGAGTAGAGTGATTGAACCCAGTCTGGCCACGAGTCCAATGTGTAACCGCATTGGCACTCCACAATTCCCACGCCGAAAACAGACCAGCCCCGGGGCCTCACACGTCGTATAGCTTTATCGGCAATCCCAGATAGTCATTTCTAAATTCCGCCCTCATAGGCCAAAGTTATCACCTGATTGGTGCAGACTGCCGCATGGGGTCGCCTAACCCCGCCACCCATACCTATGCTGGTCCCTCAGACTACCCGGTTTCCATAATACAAGAACTGAACGGAAGGATGATGTGAAACAGACTCTCTCTTTCAGGTTAGCTCTCGACCGATCCGCCTGTCACTTCTTGGGACTCACGTCCCAGAGTTTCACCGTCTTGTCCGCGCTCGCGGAAGCCAGTGTCCTACCATCCGGACTCCACGACACAGAAAAGACCGAGTTCGTATGCCCTTTGAGTCTGGCCTGTTCCTTGCCGGTCGCCACCTCCCAGAGTTTCACCGTCTTGTCCGCGCTCGCGGAAGCCAGCGTGTTGCCGTTCGGACTCCATATCACGGAAAGCACCTGGTCCGTATGTCCTTGAAGCGTTGTCTTTTCCTGGCCCGTTGCCACATCCCACAGTTTCACTGTCTTGTCCCCGCTTGCGGAAGCCAACGTCTTGCCGTCCGGACTCCACATCGCGGAAAACACCCGGCCGGTATGTCCTTGGAGTGTTGTCTTTTCCTTGCCTGTCGCCACATCCCACAGCTTCACCGTCTTGTCCCAGCTCGCGGAGGCGAGTGTTTTACCATCCGGACTCCAGGATACGGAAGAAATAATGGCCGATTGCACTTGGAATGCTGCCTTTTCCTTGCGGGTTGCCACATCCCATATTCTCACTTCGCCATAGCTCGCGGAGGCGAGTGACTTGCCGTCCGGACTCCACGACACGGACCACACCCCGTCCTTATGCCCATTGAGAGTGGCCAGTTCCTTGTCCATTGCCACATTCCACAGTGTCACCGTCTTTCCATTGCTCACGAAAGCGATTGTCTTGCCGTCCGGACTACACGATACGGACCACACCCATTCCGCGTGCCCCTTGAGTGTGGTCACTTCCTTGCCCGTCGCCACGTCACATACCTTCAACGTCTTGTCCCAGTTCTCGAAAGCGAGTGCCTTGCCGTCCGGACTCCAAGACACGCAAGACAGAGCCACGGTATTTCTCTCAAGTGTGGTCTTTTGCTTGCCGGTCGCCACATCCCACAGTGCCGCCATCCCGTTGCCTGCGGTGGCGAGTGTCTTGCCGTCCGGACTCCATGACACGGAAAATACCAATTCCTTCTCTACCATGAGTTTGGTCTTTTCCTTACCGGTTGCCACATCCCACAGTTTCACCTGGGTTTCGGGAGTAGTACCCAGAAAACCGATCGTGTTGCTCGCGGAAGCGAGTGTCTTGCCGTCCGGACTCCATGACACGGAAGACACCAATTCCAGACAATCGAATGTGGTCTTTTCCTTGCCGGTTGCCACGTCCCACAGTTTGATTTTGCCACTGCTCGCGATTGCAATTGTCTTGCCATCCGGACTCCATGACACAGAAAACGTCAAGAAGAACAGCGGCAGCTCCCGCGATTCTTTGAGTGTGATCTTTTCCTTGCCGGTTGCCAAGTCCCACAGTTTCACCGTCGAACCGCCCGAGGAAGCGAGTGTCTTGCCGTCCGGACTCCATGACACGGAAAACACTTCATCAGCATGTCCTTTGAGTGTGACCTTTTCCTTACCGGTCTCCACATCCCACAGTTTCACCGTCTTGTCCTCGCTCGCGGATGCAATTGACCTGCCATCGGGACTCCAAGCCACAGAAGACACCGTCGCCGTATGTCCCTTAAGTGTGGTCCTTTCCTTGCCGCTTGCCATATCCCAGAGTTTCACCGCCGTGTAGCTGGCGGAAGCGAGTGTCTTGCCGTCTGGGCTCCAAGACACAGAAGACCACTTGAAGGGAGCCAGGACGTTCGGCATCTTCCATCCAAATCCATTGAAATTGATTATGGGATTTCCATTAGCTGCATTTTCTTGGCCCTTCGTTATATCCCACAGTTTCATCGGCATTTCTGGGCTTGCGGCAGCCAGAGTCTTGCCACCTGGATGCCACGACACCGATAACACTTCATCCGTATATCCCTCGATTGTTCTCTTTACCTCGACGGTCGCCAAGTCCCACAGTGTCACCATCCCATTCCCGTTTGCGGCAGCCAGGATCGTACCATCCGGACTCCACGACACGGAATACACGCGGGCGGTGGGCGCAAAGGCCACGTATCCTTGGAGAGTGGTCTTTTCCCTGCCGCTCGCCACATCCCATAGTTTTATGCTTTGATCGTCGCTTGCTGACGAGACTGTACTGCCGTCCGGACCCCACGACACGAATGTTACCCGATCCGTATGTCCCTTGAGCGTCGTCTTTACCTTACCCGTCGCCACATCCCACAGGATCACCATTTTGTCGTCACCCGTGGAAGCGATTGTCTTGCCATCCGGACTCCATGACACGGAAGTAACAATGGTCGATGGTACGTGGAATACTGCCTTTTCCTTGCTGGTTAATGCGTCCCACAGTTTGATTTCGCCAAAGCTCGCGGAAGCGAGAGTCTTGCCGTCCGGACTCCAAGACACCGAATACACCCAGTTCGTATGGTCTTTGAGAGTGGCCAATTCTTTGCCGCTCGCCACATCCCAGAGTTTCACCGTCTTGTCCACGCTCGCGGAAGCGATTGTCTTGCCATTCGGGCTCCAAGACAAGCAAAACACATGGTCGGTATGTCCCTTGAATGTGACTTGTTCTTGGCCCGTCGCCACGTTCCATAGTTTCACCGTCTTGTCGCCACTAGCGGAGGCGATTGTCTTGCCGTCCGGACTCCAAGACACGCAATACACATAGTGCTTATGTCCACTGAGAGAGGCTTGTTCTTGGCCAGTCGCTGCGTCCCACAGTTTCACCGTCTTGTCGCCGCTGGCGGAAGCAAGTGTCTTGCCGTCGGGACTCCACGACACGGATAACACCCAGGTCGTATGTCCCTTGAGTGTTATCGGCTCGGCCGCGAGGCAGGGGAGGCCCGACGAGCAGGCCACCACCAGGATTACCATCAGCGGATAGATTCGCCTCATTGCAGGCTCCTTCATGGGCTACTGGGTCTTGATGGGTGATGGTAGCCCGTCGCACACATCAACGCAAGAATTTAGTGGTATGAGCGAGTCTGAGAGTCACTCACTCTTTGAGACCCAGAGGTGCAATTCCTACCACGGGGAATTCTCAAAAAGTTAGTGCCTCTAAGAGGGTATCTGCGTACTCTGGCTGCTGTCTATTCATGCACACTTTACATGTGGCCCGTAGTTGACATAACGCCCTCCTGGTATGGATTTACCATGTCAGCTTTTGATTCAGGGCCACCCCCCGCCAGTCCCTCGAAGCGAAAACCAAGTCTATTTCGCACGTGGTCGAGAATCTTGGGAATAAGTGTTGGTTGTTTTGCATGTTTATTTTTGTTCAAACTGATTTTTATTGGATTTGATGCACAACGGAACAAAGGGTATTTTAACAAAATCAACAAGGGAGCCACTTACTACGACAAGAAGGACTACGACAATGCGATCGCTGAGTACACAGAGGCCATCCGAATCGAACCCAAGCAGACCGTAGCCTATTACAACAGAGGAATCACTTACTACGACAAGCAGGATTTCGATAAGGCTGTCGCCGATTTCACAGAGACTATCCGAATTGAACCCAAATTCACTGAAGCTTACATAAGCCGAGGCCTCGCCTATGACTGCAAGCAAGACTACGACAAAGCGATCGCAGATTTCACCGATGCCATCCGGCTTGACCCCAATAATTCCCTGGCCTTCAGCGGGCGAGGGTTTGTCTATCACGAGAAGCATAATTACGACAAAGCCATCGCCGATTATTCCAAGGCAATCGAACTCAACCCAGATGATTCTGAAGCATTCAACAACCGAGGAAGCATCTACCAGGATAAACAGGACTATAGCAAGGCTATTGCTGATTACTCTGAGGCCATTCGACTTAATCCCGAACGCTTCCACTACCTTGAAGCCGCCATCGAGTCACTAAGAAAATCATTAAGTCATCCGAAGTAATATACGAAGGACTGAGGTAATCGTGATGACGGCTTCTCATTCAGATGATGTCACGGCGAGAAAAACAGAGTGGGAGTAGATGATCACTTGGGCGATACAAATTCATGAGTTTATCTATAATCGAAGTGATTATTACTATGCATGGCAGGGTTCCGAAGGGCTTGTGACACATGACAATTTGTGACAGAGACTGGCATACGAATCTATGATTGGGACGAAAAACGCCTTGTTAGTGTGGCAAAACACATCGTCGCAAACTTGTTCGATTACTGACAGCCCTGACATGGCTGACAGACACTTCTGACCCCTTCAACTCAACGCGCCCACGCATGGGCAGAAACGAAGATACTCCGCGCGTCCGCGCGGAGTATCTGAAAAACGCCATCGCTCCATTCGCCTTACTTCTTCCCTGCCTCCAGTTTCATGTGGCAATTCTTGTATTTCTTGCCACTGCCACAAGGGCATGGATCGTTGCGACCAACCTTCGCACCGATGTTCCGGATCGGCTCGACTTTCTTCGCTTCGCCGCTCGTGTTCGTCTGCATTGTGGCCTCGGTCTCCTGGGCCTGACGGGCCTGCATAGCTGAGATCGCCGCGGCGTGCGATTCGCGGGCTCCCGCCCACAATGCGGCTTGAGCCTCTTCATCGCCCATTTCTTCGATGCGGAAAACGGACTCCGTCACGCGATCATTCACGCCCTCCCACATCCTCTCGAATTCCTTCATTCCCTCCTGCTTGTATACGATCTTCGGGTCTTCCTGAGCATATCCACGCAAGCCCACACCACTCCGCAAACTGTCCATCACCAGAAGGTGCGATTTCCACGCGCTATCGAGTTGTTCCAGCACCAGGCTCCGCTCCACTGAATGCATTTCTGGCCGATATTTCTGGTCGTAAGCGTTCAATAGCGTGTGCCGGGCATCGTCCGGGGTCATGCCGGTGAGCTTGGTAGAATCGAGCATCAACCCGAGTGTGGTCTTGGCCCACTCGGCAAGCTCCTTCGCATCTTCGGACTCCGCCGTCTTCGCTCCGCTGAAGACTTCTTCGAGTTTGGCATCGATCTCATCAACATCGCCGGATGGGACTGCTTTGGGAGCAATCTCCATCAGTTTCTCGCGGAGCTTGCTGCGGGGCTCGGTTCGGATGAATTCTTCAGTCAGTCCCTCGGCCTCGATCGCCTTGAATATCACGCTGAAAAATCCGGCCTGGTCCGCGAGAATCTCTGCCCCACCGGATTTCACTGCCAGCACCGTTCCGAGTCGCTGTCCGGCCCAGCGGTAAAGCCCATCCCGGTCGTACCGCTGGCCACCGCTCGTGGGCTTTTCGGACATGAAGTTCTGCATCGCCACGCGAACGGGGAACTCGACATCCTTCTGGCGATAGGCCGCGTGTACTTTCCGGTACAGGAACTCATTCAGATCGCTGCCCGATTTGTCGCTGAGTTCCTCGATCGTCAACTTCACCCCGAATTTCTGACGGAGCCAGTCGGAGAGTGCCTCTGACCCGTAGGTGCGGGTGAGATAACGCTGACCATCGGTCAGATCGACGCTCTTGATTGCACTCTCGGACTTGGCAACCAGGAACTCCGCCAGCTTTTCCGGAGCAATCTTTTTCAGATCCTTCTCGGCGACTTGCAGGCCATACTTGGCGTTCAAAGCCCGACACAGTTCGACCCACTTCCAATCCTTGGGATCCTCATCGGCGTTCAGGTTTTCCTCGGTCAATTCCTGGATCACGGTTGGAGCTGTGCCAATGGCTTTCTCCACTGCCTCCTTCCGAGCATCCTCATACCCACCGCGGAACTCGCGGGCCTCGAATTCGACTCCGAGCCGGTTGCCGGCAAACTCGGCGAAGCTGGCTGGTCCATAGTCGGGATTCAAGAACCTGATCGTCGCCTTCTCGATCTGGTCGCGGATCATATCGAGGATCGTTGCGCGCGGATTTTTCCCGTTAAGAATCTCCTGTCGTTTGCCGTAGACGCGCTTCCGCTGGTGATCCATCACCTCATCGTATTCAAGCAGATTCTTCCGCTGATCGAAGTGCCATTCCTCGACCTTCTTCTGGGCTTTCTCAATCCGCCGGGTGACCAGTCCCGATTCAATCGCCTCGCCCTCCTGCATACCGAGCCGGGTCAGGACGTTGGCCACCCACTCACCGGCAAACAGTCGCATCAGTTCGTCTTGCAGTGAGATATAGAATCGGCTCGAACCAGGGTCACCCTGGCGACCAGCCCGGCCGCGAAGCTGGTTGTCGATCCGGCGGGAATCGTGCCGCTCGGTCCCAACAATGTGGAGACCACCCATCTCGGCAACTTTCCGCCCCTCTTCCTTCATCTTCTCCTTCGACTCGATCTCCTGAATCGTCTTCGTCCATACATCGTTGGGCACTTCGAGCCGGGTTGGGTAAAGCGGTCGCGAATCGGGATCCTTGAGTTGCTTGAGACGTGCCCAGGCAAGAGTTTCGGCGTTGCCGCCGAGAATAATATCGGTACCTCGACCGGCCATGTTCGTACTGATGGTTACCGCACTGATCCGGCCGGCCTGAGCGACAATCTCTGCCTCCCGACCGACGTTCTCGGGCTTGGCGTTCAGCAACTCGTGTTTGACTCCTCGCCGCTTCAGCATGATGGACAGCTTTTCGGATTTGTCCACGTCCTTGGTCCCGATCAGGACCGGGCGACCGGACTTGTGCGTCTCCTCGATCTCGGTGACCACCGCGTCCCATTTCTCTTTTTCCGTGCGGTAAACGAGGTCGCGGTGATTGACCCGACGGAGTGGCATGTTGGTGGGAATGGCAACGACTTCGAGTTTGTAGATTTTCCAGAACTCGTTTTCCTCGGTCTTCGCGGTGCCAGTCATTCCACCCAGTTTCTTGTAGAGCTTGAAGAAGTTTTGCAGGGTGACGGTGGCCATCGTCTGCGTTTCCTGCTTGATCTGCACGCCTTCCTTTTGGTGTTTGGCTTCGACGGCCTGGTGCAAACCGTCGGACCATTGCCGGCCGTACATCGCCCGCCCGGTGTTCGTGTCGATGATGACGATGCTCAGCTCGTTGTTTTCGCGGTGATCGCGGGCGATCATGTAATCGCGATCGATCCGGTAGAGGTGATGGGCTTTCAGCGCGTTGTCGATGAGGTGCGGCCACTCCATGTTTCCGGAGGTGTAGAAGCTTTCGACTCCCGCCAACCGCTCGGCTTCGCGAACTCCGGCATCGGTCAGGTGGCAGGTCCGCTCCTTCTCCTTGATCTCGAAATACACGCCCTTGGGTGGTGGGTTCTGGGGATCGACCTGACTGGGGTCGATCGCAGTGAGGGTGGGCAGATTATCGCCTTCACTCCCACTAATAGCCACAACTCCGGCATTCTTGAGTTCGTGTCGCGCTTTGCGTTCGATTTCGGTGAGTTGGCGGGCAACCTTGTCCGCCTCTGAGAACCGCTTGGCATCGGAAAACGCCGGGCCACTGATGATGAGCGGGGTTCGGGCTTCATCGATGAGGATGTTGTCCACCTCATCGATAATCGCATAGTGGAGGGGAGTTCGCTGGACTTGTCGATAGTAGGGGTGGAAGCCTGGATCATCTTGTCGGGCGATTTTCATGTTGTCGCGGAGATAGTCGAAGCCGAATTCGGAACTGGTGCCATAGGTGATATCGCGTTCGTAGGCGAATCGCCGGGCTTCGGGGTCCATGTCCGACTGGATATACGCAGCCGACACGCCCAGGGCGTTATAAATGGGCAGCATCCACTCGCAGTCGCGGCGAGCCAGATAATCGTTCACAGTGACAACATGAACGCCTTTGGCTTCCAGGGCATTGAGATAAGCGGGAAGTGTGGCAACAAGGGTTTTCCCCTCGCCAGTGACCATTTCGGCAATCGCCCCGTGGTCTTCGCCATAGCCATGCAGAACGGCCCCACCGACCATCTGCACATCGTAGTGCCGCATGTTCTTGGTTCGCCGGGCAGCTTCCCGACACGCGGCAAATGCCTCCGGCAATAATTGATCGAGCGTTTCGCCCCTCGCCAACCGTTCCTTGAGCTTTGGTGTAATGCCGCTCAGTTCCTCGTCCGAGAGGGCCTGCATTTGCGGTTCGAGGACGTTGATCCTGTCGAGGATGGAACCGGGCGTGACGGCGTGAGCCTCTGCGCTCTTCGGGCGCAGATACCCGAGCGACTTGATGATTCGCTCGTTGGAAGAACCGCCAAGGAGCCGGGCGATCAGATTAACGCACCCCTCGACAAACGAGTTGAACTTGTCCCCAACCCTTTCCAGGATGCTGGGTTCCATGCTCGCTTTTGCCTGCTGGGTCGCCATCGATCATCCTCCGCCGCGAGACTCGATCAGCGCACACCGAAACCAGCAATTGCGCTGAACCAAGAATTCCAATCTAAGAATGCGCGAAAAGGGGGTCAATACAGACCACCCGTATCCTCGCTAAACTCGGCAATTCCGGCAATGCCGGAATTCGATACTAACTGGACACCGGGAACCGAGTTGCTCGCTGGGGAAGGAGGTTTTGGGGTGAAAGCTAGAACCACAGAAAGACTTTCCGGTTGTTTCTCTCTTGTTACACGACCGTGCGAGTAATTCTGATAAACTGCCCCTGGAAACGATTCTCTCCAATCGCGTTTCGGAAACCCATCATGTTGCGTACCGCATTCCCTCTCATTATCCTCGCCATGCTTCTCGTGGGTTGCTCACGTAAGGAATCCGTTCCCACAGTCGCGGTTCATCAGGATCAAGTAGCCGCTGAGCCGGTAACACCTCAACCTGTTTTGCCGGATGATGATACCCTTCCGCCTCCGCGGGTTGTACCTCGACGCTCTCCAGATGAAGCTCTCGCAGCAGGCGTTGCATTCCTGCTTGGTGAGCAATCCCCGGATGGGGCATGGCGATCCGATGTGTACGCCACGTTCAAGGACGGGTTGGCACTGACGCCGCTCGTGGTGGGTGCGTTGCAAGATGCCGCGACTGCTGGCGTTGAACCGGCTGGCTCTGCGGCGGCTCGCCGCAAGGGGATCGAATTCCTGGCGCAACTTGCCAAGGCAAATGGTGACATCGAACCGGGTCCAGATGGGATCGACTACCCCGTTTACACCGCGGCTATGGCAGTCAAGGTTCTTTCTCATGCTGATGGGAAGGACTTCCGACCAGCCCGTGACGCTTGGCTCAAGTATCTCAAAGAACGGCAACTGACCGCGAAACTCGGCTGGAAGGAAGACGAGAAGCAGTACGGTGGGTGGGGCTATTGCCGGGTGATTCCGAAGAAACCCGATCCGAATGCCTTCGCTCCCCCGCTGATCGAGTCAAACCTGTCGGCAACCGTATTTGCTCTAGAAGCCCTAAAAGCTGCCGGAGAACTTGATTCCGAAACCGCAAAGGCGGCGGCTGTTTTTGTTCGCCGCTGCCAGAACTGGGCGATGCCCACACCCGGCGTTCCGCTTCCCTGGACTCAGGTTCTCGATGGTGGCTTCCACTTCATCTACGATGACCCGGTTCGGAACAAAGCCGGCCTCGTTGCGAAGGATGGGCCAGATTGGCCACAGTTGTTCCATTCTTACGGCAGCACAACGGCCGATGGATTGCGTGTACTCGATATTTGTGGAACGCAGGACGACCAACCTCGGAAGGAAGCAGCGAAGGCCTGGCTGGCCCAAAACTTTCGAGCCGACACTCACCCCGGCAAGTACGTCAAGGCTCACGAACCCAATCGTGAAGCGGTTTACTATTACTACGCGGCAAGTGTGTCGAAGGTGATGCGCGACCAAAATATCAAGATGGCCAACGGAACCGACTGGGCCACGGCACTGGCTGCCGAGTTAGCAGGCCGTCAACACAGGGATGGGAGTTGGGTGAACCGGGTTGAGTTGGTTCGCGAGAACGAACCGCTGGTCGCAACCAGTAACGCAGTTAGTGCGCTCGCGAGGTGTAAGAAGTAGGGCAGAGCTACTCCTTTTTGCTTCCCTTCACCCCGACTGCCCGTGCAACGGCAGTTCCAATTTCCCGTCTGAGTTGGGTCACGTTACCCTTGTCGTCCGGGTGAACGCGGTTGGTGAGTATGATCACCACCGTTTTCGTCCCCGGATCGACCCAGATCGATGTCCCCGTGAACCCCGTGTGTCCAAATCCCTCACCTCTGGTGAAGAGTTCGCCTCGCTGGGCAGAATAGCTGGTGTTCACATCCCAACCAGAAGACCGGGCCAGTTTCGAGGGTACACCATCCTTGCCTCCTGGCCCGGGGATTGGATGCGGTTCGGTGAACAACTTCACCGTCTTCTCGTCCAGTATCCGAGTACCATCCAGTTCGCCACCACGGAGCAACATCCGGCAATAGCGGGCGATATCATCGGCGGAAGCAAACAACCCGGCGTGCCCAGCCACCCCGCCCAGCTTGAACGAACGCGGATCGTGAACCTCACCGAGAATGATTTTGCTGTCCCGCAACCCCGTCGGGGCAATTCGCTTCTTCAACGCTTCACCCGGCAGGAACGTGGTGTCGGTCATCTTGAGTGGATCGAAGACGTGCTTTTTCGCAAACGCATCCACGGGCATTCCGCTGATCTTTTCGACCACTTCAGCCAGCACAATGAACCCCACATCGGAATACTTGAACCGCATGCCGGGAGGGGCTTCGAGCTTCAGTCCGGCGATTCGTTCGAGTGCTTTCGCCTTGCCATCGGCATAGTCCGAGATTGCGTTATCGGCAGTGAGTCCAGAGGTGTGAAGCAGCAGATGGGCAATCGTGACCTTGTCTTTTCCGTTTGCCGCGAATGCGGGCCAGTGTTTGCTCACGAGATCGTCGGGCGAGAGTTTCCCTTGCTCGATGAGGAGCATCACCGATGTGGCGGTGGCAATCGGCTTGGTGAGCGAGGCGAGATCGAAGACGGTATCGGGGGTCATCGGTGTCGGCTCGGGTTTAATCGCCTGTAGTCCATACGCTTTGCGGAACACCACTTCATCGGCGTGGATGACAACCACGACTGCCCCGGGGCAATCTCCACGTTTGAGGGCCGCTGCGGCAAGATCATCAATTACAGCGAGCTTCGATCGATCAAACTCGTCTGCTTTGACAGCGTTTGATCCCGGAAAGCAGGATTCACCGCCAAGAACGCAGAGAGAGCAGAGGAAGAGGAGAACGCGGGGATTCATGTCTGGTTTGGTGTTGGTGTTTTGGTTGAAAAGTGGTGATAAGGTGGTCTCATGGATTGTAGTCTCTGGACAAAACACCAAGCACCGATTGTCACGTAATCGAATCCAATAACCCTTGCATCTCACCTTGAGCATGGTCATCGCCGCCGCGGCGAGCAGCATCAATCCCCTTTCGTAACAAATCAGATGCCTCGGCGATGCGGTCAAGCCGGATCAGTGCCTGACCCACCTGAAGGAACGCGGGGATATAGGGTATCGCTACAGTTCGCGCGATCAGGTCGCGGAGAACCTCGACGCACACTGCATCGTCCCCACCACTCGCATGCTCCATCGCCAAACCATACCGCAAGAACGCATCGTCCGGGTCATCCGCAAGCATTGCCTCGATCTGAGCCATCCGCGGGGTTCGAGCCATCAGGGCACCATATCGTTCGGGTCGCGAAGTCAATCGGGAGTATTAAACCAACTGTGTCGGTTGTAGCGATTGCCGGAACCGATCTGTTACTCACTCATCTTGGAAACGGTGAAGCCATCGGGATTTCATTCACCCTATGTCTTCCGAGATATCGGGACAATCACCTGCACAATCTGCACTTTCGGCAGTTTCTCCCGAGCCGGGCAACCGTTCTACACGGTCCACTACTCACGCCCGGTGCAAATGCGCTGTCGGAACGGTTTTCGGGCTCATCTCATCCCGGCCATCGTGTAGCGGTTCCCGCCTGTAATCCGAACTCAGTTATGCCGTTCAGGTATGGAATCCGCCGCTGGCATGGGGGCCACATGCGTTCGCAAGCCATCATCTGTTTCATCTTGGCCGCTCGCCGGAGGCTGCTTGTGCCAGCCGGGTTGGCGGTTCTCGTTGGGCTCATCACCCTCACTCCCACCCTCCAGTCCCCAGCAGCCCGGGGGCTCGCTGCCGATCGCGAGATTACCCCAGGCAAGCGCAAGGATCAGGTGGTCGATGTTTACGAGCGGGTCAAGGGATCGGTGGTGAACATCCACAGCGAACGCACTGTGGCTACTCCCGCCGATGACCCATTCCGCCAACCGGTCCAGCCTCAGCGCGTGAACGGGATGGGCACGGGGATCGTTCTCGATCCCCGTGGATATATTCTCACCAATTTTCACGTCGTCGATGATGTCCATTCCCTCCGGATTCGACTCCACGATGGAACCCCTTACCCCGCACGGGTTCTTGCCGTTGACAAGGAAGCCGATCTCGCTCTTATCAAGATCGATCCACTCCGACCTCTCCCCGTGATCTCGTTCGGCACCTCCTCGGATCTGATGGTTGGAGAATCGGTCATCGCCATCGGTAATGCCTACGGCTACGAACACTCCGTCACAGATGGCCGGGTGTCGTTCAAGGGTCGGGATGTCTCGCTGAACAAGGACACAGGATACAAAGGTCTCATCCAGACGAGTGCCCCGATCAACCCTGGAAACTCGGGCGGCCCACTCATGAACGTGATGGGCGAGGTGGTGGGCGTCAATGTAGCAATTCGAGCCGGTGCACAGAACATTGGGTTCGCTCTCCCAGTCGATTTCGTGATCGGTCGCGCTGCGGAGTTGCTCGGCGGTCGCCGCAAGAGTGGGGTCAGACATGGGTTGATCGTTCAGGATCATGTGAGTCGCGAGTCCGTGGAAAGCCCAGCCAAGCGAGCCGTGATCGTTGAGGCCGTTGAACCTGGC
>Ga0206850_10090_pt1 | contig 32109 bp, 30 predicted proteins | sample Alteio_BWOrgCont_16_FD_152885 | JGI IMG/M metagenome (GOLD analysis project Ga0206850, IMG submission 152885) | Enriched cells from forest soil in Barre Woods Harvard Forest LTER site, Petersham, Massachusetts, United States -... | ecosystem: Environmental > Terrestrial > Soil > Temperate forest >...
TATAAATATTTACTAAGTTCCGACATTAAAGGCATTGTTCATCTTACGATGGATAAAGAATATCAGCATCATGCGTTGTCGATGGAGGGATATCAGTCTGATGAGGCCTATGTCAGTAAGGAGATATTTTTTGAAAAACATTTCTTTGGTGCGCATACTGGCCGATTGGTAGGCTGTGCTGATTTCTTTAAAAAACATCTCTCAAAAACAGATGAGGTGTTGTCGGTAGCAAGCGGTAGGGCAGCATTAGAGGTTTTTTTCACAGAGCAAGGATATAAGATAACATGCTCGGACCTACAAAGACCGGATGCCTATCCAAGAACCAAGGAATTTTTCCCCCAACTGGATTATTTAACGTTAGATGTACTTGGGAAATGGCCGGACAAAAAGTTTGATGCGGTGGTTAGCTTATCACTTATCTTTCTATTTGATAGAGAGAAGTTGAAGCTTTTTTTACAGAAAGTCTCCGAAAATCTTAAATCTGGAGGACGGCTTATTTTAGACTCAGCCGGGACACCCGACAATATATTTTCTTATGTATTCGATGATATATGGTTAAAAATAGAAGTACTTGTCATTCAAAGGCTAGGTCATTTTCTAAAGACAATGAATTGGCCAGGTGTATATATTGAACATCATGGTTACAAAAGAACAACCCAAGAGATCATTGATGCGGCCAAGCAGGCTGGATTTGAATTCATTTGCTTCAAGGACTATGACTTTACCACTGAACTCAATAGGAGCATATTGATGCATGAGCTAATGAAATTTAGCCTCTGCAAAAGAGTCCTTTCTTTTATGGCTAAAAGCATACCTTATATACGTATGTATGAATTTAAAAAGCTATAAATCATTTCAATGGGCAATTATTATATCTTTGACAACATCGAGAATTTATTTATAATGAGCCCAAAATACTTACCAGTTCAGGGAAATCTCGTGAGAATCGTAGAACAGTCCCGCTGCGGTGACCCAACAAAAGGGCAGTCCGAATACCTGATTGGTAGCTAAAAGTTGAAATCCCGCGTGAGAACAGGATATGATGCTTACCCTTTGAGCTGTCAGGGAACACCTCAATCGTTTGATAACGATTGGGGTTTTTTATTTAATGCCACCTATGCCTAACGCAAAACCATTTTCATCTAAAGAAAAAAAAGCCTTTTATAGGGCCATCTATGAACGCCGGGATATCCGCCGGGAATTCTTATCAAAAAACGTAGGCCAGCGCGTTTTAAGAAAAATCCTGAAAGCGGCCCATCATGCGGGGTCTGTTGGTTTTATGCAGCCATGGAATTTTATTGTTATCCGGGACCCTTCGGTCAAACAAAAGATAAAAAAGATTTTCTTGAATGAAAATATCAAAGCTTCCAAGAATTATTCAGGAAAGAAAAAAGAAAAATACCATGGTTTCAAGTTGGAAGGCATTATGGAGTCCCCTGTCAATATTTGCGTTACATGCGATCCTAGGCGCGGCGGCCCGCATGTCTTGGGGCGTAATACCATCAAAGAGACAGATATTTTTAGCACCTGTTGTGCCATCCAAAATTTATGGTTAGCGGCCAGGGTCGAGAACATTGGTGTGGGATGGGTCAGTATTTTAGATAACCGTTTATTAAAAAAAGCATTAAATATCCCTAAACACGTTTATCCCATTGCTTATTTATGTATGGGGTATGTTTCAAATTTTGATAACAAACCGATGTTACAAAAAGTTGGCTGGAGACAGCGGATGCCGCTGGAAAGCCTTGTTTTTAGTAATACCTGGGCGCAACGATGATTTTGACATTAATTCGCCATGGTCAAACGGATTTAGGATCACAGGGAAAGTATTGCGGTTTCTTAGACGTCCCTTTAAATGACGTGGGAAAAAATCAGTCTGAAAAATTGGCTGAAAGGTTCGAAGGGACAGCCATTGATAGTGTTTATTCAAGTGATTTAAAAAGGGCCCATCAAACAGCCCAAATTGCTTTTAAAGATAAAAGTACCGTTAAGCGGCCATGTTTTAGGGAAATGGGTCTTGGCATTTTAGAAGGCTTAAGTTATCAAGAAGCCATGGGCCAATATCCCGATGTCTATACCGCGTGGGTCAATGATCCACAGTCTGTTGTGCTGCCGCAGGGCGAACATTTTAAAGATTTTTCTGCAAGGGTCTTGCAAGGGCTAGAGGAATTATTGGTGCAGAATGAAGGTAAATCAATTGCCTTGGTGTCCCATGGCGGGCCTATAAGGCTGATTTTATCTAAAGCCTTAGATTATAGTTTTAAAGATTTTTGGTCTCTGAGTCAAGAGAACGCTGCCGTCAATATTATTGAATACCATTCATCCCAAAAACCAAAGGTCATTACTGTTAACGATACAGAACATTTAAAGTGTCATTGCGAGGAGCCGAAGGCGACGCGGCAATCTTTTTAAAAGATTGCTTCGGATAACACTATGAAAAATATCGTATTGATCGTAGGGGGTGCCCGCAGCGGAAAAAGCACGTATGCCGTGCAATTAGCCAAGAAATCAAAACAAAAAGTCATTTTTATCGCCACCTGTACTTTCAAGGATGAGGAAATGGAGGGACGGATCAAGCAGCACCGTCTAAGCAGGCCGTCATCATGGAAGGTGATCGTGGAAGGAAAGAATATTGCAGCGGTTTTGCAAAAGATGAATTCTTCCAAACATGCCCTGGTCGTTGATTGCTTAGGTTTATGGGTCTCTAACCTTCTGGAAGATAAATTGACTGATAGGCAGATAGAACAAGAATTCAAGAAGCTTGCCAGCGTGTTGGATAAGGCCAAAGGCACTGTTATTTTGGTATCAAATGAGGTGGGTTGCGGCTTGGTCCCTGCTTATTTTTTAGGCAGAAGATTCCGGGACCTTTTAGGCAGGGCCAATCAAATCATTGCTAAAAAAGCAGATGAAGTTTTCTTGATGCAGATAGGTTTTCCAACACAATTAAAAGTAAGGAAGGCAGAAAAATGAAATTATTAAATGATACGATCAGCAAAATTGAAAAGATAGATGGATCTTTTGCTGTTGAAACCAAAAGGCGCCTGGATAATCTCACTAAGCCCTTGGGCTCTTTAGGCAGGCTGGAAGATTTAGCTTTACAGGTCGTTGAGATCACGCGTCTAAAAAATCCTCAATTAAAAAACAAGGTAATTTTTACCTTCGCTGGTGACCATGGGGTCACCCAAGAAGGTGTCAGCGCATACCCTAAAGAGGTCACGCCTCAAATGGTCTATAACTTTCTTCGGGGTGGCGCCGGGATCAATGTTTTGGCCCGGCATGTGGGTGCAAGGGTGGTGATTGCTGATTTGGGTGTGGCTGTTGATCTAGAACCAGACCCTCAACTGATCATCAAAAAAGTCGGGCTGGGCACACAAAATATGGCCCAGGGTCCGGCCATGACAAAAGAACAGGCCATTGAATCTATCGAGAATGGTATAGCCATATTTGAGCAAGAGTTTAAAAACGGTATTGATATAGCAGCCACTGGAGAGATGGGGATTGGAAACACCACTGCAGCCAGTGCCATCACATCAGTGATCACAGGACAGCCTGTTGAAAAAGTCACTGGAAAAGGTACAGGCATTGATGATAAAACCTTGGAAAAGAAGATGGTGGTCATCAAAAAAGCGATTAATACCAATAAACCCGACCCTAAAAACGGTATCGACGTATTAATGAAGGTTGGCGGTTATGAAATTGGCGGATTAACAGGGGTCATTCTGGCAGCATCGGCTCGAAGGGTTCCGATTGTCATAGACGGTTTTATTTCTTCGGCAGCTGCTTTAATTGCCGTGACCATAGAACCAAAATGCAAAGATTATATGATTGCTTCACATTTCTCTGTTGAGAGAGGGCATAGGATTGCTTGGGAATATTTGGGATTAAAGCCTATTTTGGATCTTAACCTAAGACTTGGGGAAGGCACAGGTGCAGCTTTGGCCATAGGTATTGTTGAGGCAGGCGTAAAAATCCTAAATGAAATGGCAACCTTTGAAGCCGCCGGTGTATCAGAAAAAAACGCATAATCTTTTGTCATTCCGAAATAATAAATGTCATTCCCGCGAAAGGTCGTATTGACCGACACTCGCAGTTGCTCGCGGGAATCTATAACAAAATAATCATAATGAAACAATTTTTACTTAGCCTACAATTTTTAACTATTCTTCCTGTCAAAATCAAGGGACAGGTCCTGGAAGAAGATTATAAGGGCATATTTTCTTATTTCCCCCTAGTTGGCGCTTGTATTGGTTTATTGTTGGCATTAGTTTCGCTGATACTGGGATGTATACCCTATGTCGCGATGGTGGCTTGTATTTTATGCTTATCTATTGTGGTGACTGGGGCTTTGCATATTGATGGCTTTGCCGATACCTGTGATGGTTTTTTCAGTGGGAAACCCAAGGACAAGATCCTCGAAATCATGCAGGACAGCCGTATCGGTACCATGGGTTGTGTGGGCATATGCACGATATTGATACTTAAGTTAACTTTTTTAATAAGCCTTCCCCATGCGTATTTTTGCAAGGTGTTGATATTGTCCTTAACCTATTCTCGTTGGGCCCAAGGGCTTGCCTGTTGCCTATGCAAATATGCTCGAACCAGTGGCAAATCAAATTATTTTTTTAAATATGTGAATACCAAGGATATTGTTATCGGGGCCATAGCTGCCCTAATTATTTTTTTGATCCTGGCAGGTCTCAAGGGCTTTTGTATATTCAGTTTGGGACTGATCCCCGTTTTAATTTTTATTAAGTTTTCTCAAAGTAAGATTGGCGGCATGACCGGGGACACCTTGGGCGCGACTAATGAAATTGCAGAATTAAGTATCTTATTTTTAGGTTTAATTTTTCTAAAATGAATATAAAACGCATACTCATATCATTTCTTGTCCTGTTGTTTTTTTCTTATACAGCTTGGGCTCAAGAAAAACCTATTGAAAGGATCATTTCACTAGGTCCACAGGTTACTGAAGACCTGTTTTTGCTTTCGAGTGGTGATAAAATAATCGGTTGTACAATTTATTGTATTAGGCCAGAGGCAGCAAAGTTTAAAGAGAAGGTAGGTAGTGTTCAAGAAGTCAATTTAGAGAAGATAGTCTCTTTAAAGCCAGACGTGGTCTTCGCTACTAAGTTGACTAATCCCCAGGCTGAAGCGAAGCTCCGTGCTTTAGGTATAAAGGTGGTGGATATTCCCAATGCCAAGAATTTTCAAGAAATTTGTGATGTTTTTTTGAAGCTGGGCCAGATGGTCGGACAAGAGCCCCTGGCGCGTCGCATGATTGCTGAATCTTCAAAGAAAATAGAAGAGTTAAAAAGAAAATTACGAAATTCAGAAAAAACAAAAGTATTTGTTCAAGTAGGGGCAAACCCTTTAGTCGGGGTAGGGAAAGATACTTTTGCTGAGGATTTTATTGAGTTTGCAGGAGGGATAAATATTGTCACTCAAACAGGGTATCTGCGGTATTCCAGAGAACAGGTATTACACATTGATCCAGATGTGATTATCATATCCAGCATGGGATTTAACGGTGACAAGGAAGAACAGAATTGGGAAGGATTTAAATCCTTAAAGGCAATAGCCCATCATAGGATTTTTATAATTGATCAGAATCTTTTATGCGCTCCCACACCTATCAGTTTTGTGGAAACTTTAAAGACGGTAATCCACGACCTGCATCCTGAAATAAATCTATGAAAGTTAATTGGGTATTATGGTTATTGATTTTAAGCGTAGCATTGTGCCTTGTGATGCTATTTTCTTTATCTGTCGGGGCTGCGCCAATCTCATTTCAGAAAATAATAAATCTTTTTTTCCAAGGCCCGGGAACTAGTGATTACAGCATCGTTTTTGATATCCGTCTTCCTCGCATCATTCTTGGGTTTGCTATCGGTGGCTCTTTAAGTTTGGCTGGTGTTATTCTCCAGGGTATGTTCCGTAACCCTCTTGTTGAGCCGTATACTTTAGGGATATCAGGAGGGGCATCGCTTGGGGTGTCACTTAATATCGTTTTAGGTTTTGCGGCCATTAATCGTATGAGTCTTCCACTGAGTGGTTTTTTGGGGGCAATGCTTGTCATTGGATTTCTGTATCTTACAAGTTTTAGAAAAGGCATGGTCAATCTTCAAGGCTTGCTTTTAAATGGAGTGATGGTTAGTTTTATATCATCGTCCTTGGTGATGCTTCTTTTGTCTTTAACCAGCTCCGATAGCCTTCAAGGGATTATCTTTTGGATCATGGGTTCTTTGGGAGAATCAGATACCCTGCTCATTAAAGGTATGGTGATTGTTTCGCTTCTATTGTTGGCTCTGTCCTATCTATTCTGCCTTCATCTCAATGCCTTCGTATTGGGAGAAGAGGAAGCTTTGCATTTAGGCATTCCAGTAGAGCGTACTAAAAAAATTCTTTTCCTTATTTCCGGGATTCTCGTTGGTTTCTGTGTGTCTGTCGCAGGGGTCATCGGATTTATTGGATTGGTGGTACCGCATTTCATGCGCAAGGTCGTGGGGCATGATCATCGGATACTTTTGGGGAGTTCATTTTTGGCAGGGTCTATTTTTTTGATTTTGTGTGATACGATTGCAAGGACTGTTATCGCTCCATTAGAGCTTCCTGTCGGAGTCATTACAGGAATCGTAGGTGGGAGTATTTTTGTGTACACCTTGACAAAGGGCAAGATGAACCATGCTTGAAATAAAATCCCTCACCTGTGGGTACAGTAAAAAGAGTGTCATTTCTGAGATTAGTTTCGATGTCAAAATGGATGAACTTTTTGGCGTTATCGGGCCTAATGGCTCGGGTAAAACAACACTTTTAAGGGCCTTATCTCGGGTGATGAAGCCTATGAGTGGGGAAATATTATTCAATGGGGTGAATGTTGAGAAGATACCCTTACGTGATTTTGCGAAATACACAGCAGTTGTTTCCCAACTTTTGCCTTTTGTGGAAATGACGGTCGAAGAATTTGTCCTTTTGGGGCGGATTGCGCATTTTGAAAACATGCAGTTTGTGGAATCAAAAAGAGATCTGCAAATAGCCCATGAATGTATGGCCCTGACAGATACCTTGCGTCTTGCGGACAAACCAATTAATCAACTTAGCGGTGGAGAACGTCAATTAGCACAGATCGCTAGGGCCTTAGCCCAAAACCCAAAATTACTATTGTTGGATGAACCAACGGCCCATTTGGATATAACGCATCAGGTAGTTATTTTGGATTTGCTTAAGAAATTAGTCCACGAACGAAAGCTCACTGTTATCATGGTGTTGCATGATCTTAATTTGGCCAGTGAGTATAGTGACCGTTTAGCCTTGATCAGTAATGGACGTATACACAAGGTTGGCAGCCCAGAAGAAGTTATTAATTTTTCGATCATTGAAGAAGTTTATAAAACCGTGGTGGTTTTAAAAAAGAATCCTGTGTCCCATAAGCCGTATGTGTTTATCGTCCCTCAGCAGGAATTATTAAAAAACAAAATTATGAGAAATCAAGATCTTCAGGAATGAAAGTTATTGACTTTATTGAAGTTCTATTTTAGAATCCGACCCATTAAGAAGCAAATAGCATACCAGCAAAGGAAAGTGCGGTTTGAATCCGCCACAGTCCCGCTACGGTGAATAGTCCGAACACTTGCTGGTATTTAGGCATTAACTGCGTAAGACAGTATAAATGCACCATATATTGAGAAGTGTGACGGGACACCTCAATCGTTTGATAACGGTTGAGGTGTTTTTTTTGAAATTCCCCTCTTTAGTACAAAGAGGCCTGCCGCTCTCTGCGGCATGCAGGTTATCCTATTTGCAATAGTATAACTCAGGCAAGGGGAATTAAATCTGAGTGAAAGGTATAATTTATGAAAATTTTTATTCCAGTTTTTGCATTGAGTTTGCTTTTTATTAATTTAGCGCACGCAGATGACGATGCCGCTGATTTAGGCACCATTACGGTGGAAGCGTCACGCAGCAATGATACGGTTGGAAACATGAACAAAGATGTAAGCATCATCACATCCCAGGACATTGCCAATTCACCGGCCAAAAGTTTGCCGGATTTGTTGAGTACTATTCCAGGAGTTAATGTAACCAGTATAGGTAACATTAAGTTTCAAGCTTTAGATTTGGGGAATTTTGGTGATACTGCTATATCTAATGTATTAGTATTAGTAGATGGCCGGCGTTTGAATGAGCCTGATCTATCTGGGCCAGATTTATCTTTGATCGATCTAAATTCCGTTGATCATATTGAAGTCATTCAGGGTGCTGGCACAGTACTTTACGGGGACAATGCAGATGGAGGGGTCATTAATATCGTCACCAAAAAAGGGCAGGAAAATACCAAGCCGTCAGTTACCTTGACCAGTGAAGTAGATAGTTATAAAGGCAATAAAGATGGGATGGCGGTTAGCGGCGGGCTTCCCACATTGACGTATCAATTTGATTACGACCGTCAACAAACCGATAATTATCGTACCTTTGATAATTACTGGGCCAATGATTTCAATACCCATTTAAACTATAATCCTACTGATATTTTTGGTATTGATTTCTCCCAAGGATATCATCTGGACCGTTTTCGTCTTCCCGGGGGATTGACCATTGATGATATTATTTCAGAAGGGCCAACAGGGACAGACCCGGTGAATGGTCAAACAATTGGTTCTACCTCAGATTCACATTTTGATGTGACCCCGCATATGAAATTTGACGCGGGAACCAGTAATATAGATCTTTCATTATTTACTTCAGCCAGAAAGAGAGAATATAATGGCGATACTCTTACCGGCTACAATATTGGAACGCTAAACTATGAAACAGAATCCTATGAATTTCAACCGAAGCTTATTGTTTCAACTCCTTTAACCGATCGTTTGGATAATAAATTAACTACAGGGTATGATTATATTTATAATCATGAAGATCGACGAAACTATCCTTTTGAAGCGCTTGAGGAGGTTTATTATTCAACTGAGGCGTCAAAAAGCGTTTATCTGCTGGATGAATTAACCTTGGATCAGAAATGGCTGATGAATGCCGGCGTAAGGGGGGCATGGGCCAATTACGTTTTTAATCAAACACAACAGGCACCTACTAAATTTGACCGTTCCGATACAACAGAAGGATATGACGGAGGCTTGGGGTACAAATATAATCCTGATTCAAAAGTATTTGTGGATTTTACCCATTCCTATCGTCTGCCAGTCATTGATGAATACTTTTCAAGTTCTTACTATAATGGGACGCAGGAAGTCCCTGGACAATTAAGCCCCGGACTGACCTATCAAGAGGGTAATCAGTATCAATTAGGAGTAAAAGACCAAAGTTTTAAAGATACTCATCTGGGTTTTACCGCGACAGAAGCTCAATATAAGAATGAAATCTATTCTGACCCAATTACAGGTCTAAATCAGAATTATAACGGCAGGACCCGGCATTATAGTGAAGAAGCAGATGCATCTGTCGATTTGTTTAATAAAAAGATTGAACCATTTGTAAATATTACCTTCCAGCAATCTGAGTTTGTAAAGGGACAATATTCAGGGAATGAAATCCCCCTTGTCCCGGACCATTTGGCTAATGCGGGTGTCACTTTCAAGCCTTTAACAGGCTTAAGCACATCGCTTACGACGCATTTTGTCGGTAAGCAATTCCTGGATTATGATCAGCTTAATACTCAACCTAAATTAAAACGGTATGATACTGTTGATTGGAATATTAAATATGATTTTAAGAATATTGAATTATGGTTCACGTTACAGAATATATTTAATACTCAATATTCTCCTTATGCCTTTAGTGGTGCCACTTTTGACATTCCCAATAATTATTGGCCAGCCCCTGGACGGAATGCCGAGGCGGGTGTAAAAGTTAAATTCTAATTTATAATGAACATACGCAATATCATATTCTGTATCCATTTGACGATTGGGATCATAGTAGGGGTAGTAATCTTGATCATTGCGTCCACCGGGATGATGCTGGTTTTCCGGGGGCAGATCATTGATTTTGTCGAGAAGGATACGTATAGGATAGCAACTCCGCCGACCACACAACATCGATTTAGTTTGCAGGAACTATTGGACAAGATTCATGACAATAGTCAAAAATCCAATCCGACGGGAATTACTCTCAATTCAGATCCACATGCGCCTATCATCATTAGTTGGGGGGAGAGTAATGCCTTGTTTGTCAATCCTTATACCGGTGTTGTTTTAGGCAATGGATCAAGGATCCGTCATTGGTTGGAGAATGTTGAATATTGGCACAGTTGGTTGGGCATGAAGGGAAGGTGGAAGCCTTTAGGCGGCGGGATTAAGAGGGCGTGCAATGTCGCGTTTTTATTTATGATTCTCACCGGCCTGTATTTATGGTGGCCGCTTCGAGAATGGAGTTGGCATCAAGTGATTGGTTTTTGGTCTGCACCATTCCTGGTCATTATTTCTTTGACGGGAATTATTATGTCCTACCCTTGGGCCAATAATCTTCTTTATAAAATGACGGGCAATGAGCCGCCGGAGATTCAGAGTCATTATCATGATGATGCTGATGATAAAGGTCAGCGTCCGAATGTAAGTTTGGAAGCTTTATTTACCCGCGCCCAACAGCAGGTGTCTGATTGGAAGACCATCACTTTATCGGTATCTCCACATCCAGACGCACCGGCTGTATTTTATATTAAAGAAAATGGTGTCGGGCATTATTCCCAATTGATTTTAAATCGTGTGAATGCGCGAGTGATAAAGTGGGAACCTTATTCTTCTCAAAATACGGGCCATAAGTTAAGTGATTTTATGTATTACCTTCATACGGGAGAAGCGGGGGGATCTATAGGACAAATCATTGCTTTTTTAGCTGCAGGTGGTGTATTATTGCTTGTCTGGACAGGTCTTGCTAAGGCTTGGAGAAGATTTTTTTACACTAAGGAGAGTTCATGAGAACCGTTTCTTTGAAAAGGCTTGAACCGTACGTGCTTCGCCATCGTATAGTTTCTCTTATTGCGAGCGCTACAGAGATTGTCTGTGCTTTAGGTTTTGAAGACTCCTTGGTTGGCCGTTCGCATGAATGTGATTACCCTCCAAGCGTCTTGCAGCTGCCTGCCTGTTCAGAACCTAAATTTAATGTCCATGGCACCAGCCGTGAAATCGACGAGCGTGTGAAGTCTGTTCTCCGCGATTCTTTGTCCGTTTATCGTGTTGATATCGAGAAACTAAAATCTTTAAATCCGGATATCATCATTACTCAGGATCATTGCGAAGTCTGCGCGGTAAGCCTTAACGATGTAGAAGAAGCCGTGTGTCATTTGCTTGGGGATGAAACTAAAATTGTGAGTTTACGGCCCAGTGCCCTGGCTGATGTGTGGCAGGGAATGCGGCAGATCGCGGATGCTTTAGGCCAGCCTGACAGGGCTGAAAAATTTATCAAGCGTTGTCAGGAGCGGATATCAGATATTACGCAAAAAACCAAGGATTTGCCTCAACGTCCATCGGTGGTATGTATTGAATGGATTGAGCCTTTGATGTGCGCGTGTAATTGGATGCCGGAATTGGTGGATATGGCTGGTGGACGTGACCTTTTGGGAAAGACGGGAAGGCATTCCCCGCGGGTGAGCTGGGAACAAATACAACAATCTGATCCTGATATCATTATAATAATGCCCTGTGGCTGGGACATTGAACGTACTCGCCAAGAAATGCCTATTTTAATGAAAAATCATGGATGGCATCAATTAAAAGCTGTCCGGCAAGGGCAAGTTTTTTTAACGGATGGCAACCAGTATTTTAACCGTCCGGGGCCCAGGTTGGTTGAGTCTTTAGAAATTCTCGCAGAAATAATGCATCCGCAAATTTTTTCATTTGGCCACCAAGCCAAAGGCTGGGTCCTTTCAAAATGATGACCAGACTTGCCAAAACCATCATGGTCCAAGGCACCGCGTCGAATGTGGGTAAAAGTGTCATCACCACAGCGTTGTGCCGCATCCTCAAAAGAAGGGGTTTTCGGGTCGCTCCCTTTAAAGCCCAGAACATGTCCAATAATTCCATTGTCACCAAAGAAGGCGGTGAGATCGGCACCGCTCAAGCCGTACAGGCGTATGCCTGCGGTCTTGAACCATCGGTGTGGATGAATCCCATCCTTTTGAAGCCCAATTCCGATATGTCCGCGCAGGTCATTGTTTTAGGTAAGGTTTGGGCCAACACATCAGCCAAAGAATATCAGCAGAAAAAATTGGAACTGGAGAAATATGTTAAAGAAGCCCTGGATAAACTGCGGCAGGAATTTGATATAGTTGTTATCGAAGGGGCAGGAAGCCCAGCGGAGATAAATTTAAAACAACACGATATCGTGAACATGGCCGTGGCTAAATCAGTTTCTGCGCCGGTCATTTTGGTGGCAGACATCGACTGCGGTGGTGTATTTGCCCAGATCATCGGCACCTTTGATCTTCTGGAGAATGAAGAAAAGGACCTTTTGAAGGCTTTTGTCATCAATAAATTTCGGGGAGATAAAGATATTTTGATGCCTGGCATCAGGTGGATCGAAGAAAAAATAAATAGAAGGTCCTTAGGGATTGTTCCCCTGATCCCTCATTTGAATATAAGCCAAGAGGATGCCGTTGTATTAGAGAAGGACAAAGGCCCAAAGGGCGCGTTATCGGAAAAAAATGCAGATGGTTTACAAAAATTATTGATCCAGGTGGTGCATTTACCCCGTATTTCAAATTTTACCGATTTCGAAGCCTTGGCTCGTGAACAAGATGTCATCTTAGAATATGTGGACCGTCCCAACCGGCATCGAATTCCAGATCTTCTAATCATCCCGGGCACTAAAAACACAGCAGCTGATTTAGAATTCTTAAAAGAGTCAGGCTTTGTTGATCACATTCACCGCTGCCGGCAGGCAGGGGTGAATGTTTTAGGGATTTGCGGTGGGTATCAAATGCTGGGTGTACGGATCGAAGACGATGCACAGGTTGAATCACATCGTACCAGCATTGAAGGGTTAGGTTTATTGCCGATGGCCACCACCTTTTATCCAAATAAAACAACAGTCCAGGTCAAGGCCATTCATCCAGAGAGCCAATGCCTTCTGGAAGGCTATGAAATTCATATGGGGCAGACACACAATTTAAAGGCACAAGAGCCTTTTTTTAAGATTACACAGCGGCAAGGGGAGTCTTGCAACGAGGAAGAAGGGTATTTTGCGTCTTTTCAAGACGCTGCTGGGCAATCTTCTTTTGTGGCAGGAACATATATCCATGGCTTATTTGATCTCCCGTCTTTTCGCCGGTATTTCCTTGACCACTTGCGCCATTTAGCAGGATTGCCAGTGGTCAACACAAACACGGTAAAAACTGCTTCAAATGTTGTAGAAGATTATGACCGTTTGGCCGATGAAGTTGAAAAGAACATTGATTTAAAATTATTGGGTGAGATCCTCGGAGAAAAACTTGTATGAGTATTCCCAAAATTATGATCGCCGGTACGCACAGCGGGGTGGGCAAGACACTTGTTTCTTTGGCCGTGATGGCTGGTTTTAAGAAAAACGGTCGCCGTGTCGGGGCATACAAAGTAGGTCCCGATTACATTGATCCGGGATATCATCATTGGGTCACAGGCAGGCCATCTCACAATTTGGATGAATGGATGATGGGACGGGACGCTGTCCGTTGGCTTTTTGCAAAGACATCGCAGGATTGCGATATTGCGGTGATAGAAGGGGTCATGGGCCTCTTCGATGGTGCGAGCAGTACTGATGATGCCGGCAGCAGTGCTGGGATCGCCAAATTATTGAATATTCCGATCATCTTGGTGGTGGACGCTTCCTGTATGGCGCGGTCTGTGGCAGCCATTATTAAGGGGTATCAAGAATTAGATCGCGGACTGAACATTTGTGGTGTCATCTTAAATCGGATTTCCAGTGCTTATCATTTGGAAATTTTAACTGAAGCCATTGAATTTTATAATAATATTCCGGTGCTGGGGGTTTTGCCCCCTGATCAGCAATTTTCTGTGCCTGAGCGGCATTTGGGCCTCAAAACAATATCTGAGAACCCGGAATTTCAAAAAGTCACTGAACGTTTAGCGGAATTAGAAACTATTCATCTTGATAAAATTTATGATATTGCACGTAGCTATTCCAACGAAGCGCAAAATCATCATGATACGCCAGGCCTGAATGTGGGGCAAAAGGTCGATAAGAAAATTCGTATTGCCTATGCCTTGGACAGAGCTTTTCAATTTTACTACCAGGCCAATTTAGATTTTTTGCAATCTGCCGGGGTCGAACTGGTGCCATTTAGCCCTTTGGAAGATGATAACTTGCCCGAAAATATCGGTGGTCTTTATTTAGGGGGAGGGTTTCCCGAGGTATACGCAGAAATCTTAGAACAAAATCAAGCCATGCGTAAAGTGATCAAGCAGGCCATTGAAGATGGTCTGCCGACGTATGCGGAATGCGGCGGGTTAATTTATTTAGCAGAATCTGTGACAACATTAGAGGGGAAAAAATATCAAATGGCAGGGATAATCCCCGGGGAAATCGAGATGACGGCAAGACTGGTGCATTTTGGCTATTGTGATAATGAGCTTTTGAGTGATTGTTTTCTGGGGAATAAAGGTGAGGTCTTCCGAGGGCATGAGTTTCATTATTCTCTTTGGAAGTCAGAAGGCATTGCATGTGCCCACAGGGTGGAGAAAATAAAACGTAAGGACATACGGAATGAAGGGTATGTGCATAATAATTTGCTGGCCAGCTATGTCCATTGCCATTTTCTTTCATACCCGAAGAGGGCTTTGACCTTTGTCCAGCAGGCGCGGGATTGGTTGCTTTCAAAAAAAGAAAAGGTTTTTATTAAATGACAAGCCTAAAACACGGCGGTGATATTTTCGGTTTTGCGAAAGAGTCTGGTCACTCCCCAACGGGCATTATGGATTTCTCCAGCAATATCAATCCTTTAGGGATTTCTCCGGCCATAGAAAAAGCGTACAAGGAATCTTTAGGGCTAATTGCGCAATACCCGGATCAATATGCGCGTGAATTATGCGTGGAGATAGCAGGCCATTTATCAATAAGTCCTGACCATGTTATTGCCGGTAATGGTGCAATAGCACTCATTGACCTTGCCATCAGGACCATCAAGCCCAAAAGAGCATTATTGGTTGAGCCGTGTTTTAATGAATACCGGCGATTGCTTCTTCTGCAAAATGCGGATGTCCGGCAAATTCTTTTAAAAGAGGAAAATGATTTTAAATTTTCTTATCAAGACATCCTCCAAGGCCTCGATGGCGTTGATATGGTAATTTTAGGGTATCCCAATAACCCGACTGGAACAGCTTTAAGTGTTAAGGAAATGATGGCATTGATCGAAGAAACACAACGGCGAAGAATATTTTTGATCGTTGATGAGGCATTTGTCGATTGGGCCCCAGAGCGTTCCGTTTATCAGGAAATACAGCGTAGTCCATCGCTTATCGTGGTCCGTTCCTTGACTAAGTTTTTTGGCTTGGCTGGCATACGGGCTGGGTTTGCACTGAGCGCGCCCGAACTCATTGGCCGCTTGAGGGCCGTACAGGAGCCGTGGTCTTGCAATGCCCTGGCCCAGCGTTTATCCATCGCGGCTTTGCAGGACACAACATTTCAACATAAAAGCCGTAGTTGGTTTAAAGAAGAATCCAATCATTTTTATCAACTTTTATCCCAGGTCCCTGAAATTAAAGTTTTTTCAAGTCTGGCTAATTTCTTTCTTATCAAATTGTGGGATAGGGAACGTGAAAAGGTATTTTTGAACTTTATTAAATATAGAGGAATTTATTTGCGGGAAATGGATGATATGGCAGGCTTGACCAGGGATTATTTTCGCGTTGCTCTCAAAGGCCGCGATGAGAATTTGTTTTTGATCACCACATTAAAAGAAGCTTTGCTTAAAGATAAATGCCACTCATTCTAGCTTTTTTAGCTGATCTATGTTTCGGTGATCCGCAGTACTGGTTTCATCCGGTGCGCATCATGGGCCTGATCATTGAGAACGCAGAAAGCTTTCTCCGCCGTCACATTTCCGTTCAAAGGCTGGCAGGGGCGTTGTTGGCCATTAGCTTCCCCCTCTTGGTTTTCGGCGTAGTGTGGCTGGTGTTATTTTGGGCGGGAAGAATTAATTTTATTTTGGCTCAAGTGATCAATGTGCTGTTGATTTACACGGCGATCTCCGTGCATGAGTTGAAAAGAGAGGGAGTTCAAGTATTTCAGGATTTAGAGAATCACCATTTAGAAAAGGCCCGCGGCGATCTGGCAAGGATTGTGGGACGGGATACGCAACATTTGGATGAGCCGGAAATTGTACGGGCCGCGGTTGAAACCGTTGCCGAAAGTACTGTTGACGGTGTTATAGCGCCTTTATTTTACGCTGCTTTAGGCGGGGCGCCGCTCGCCCTGGCGTATAAAGCGGTCAATACGCTTGATTCTATGATCGGACATATGAATGACCGTTACCGTGATTTCGGTTTTGTGGCTGCCCGTCAGGACCATTGGATCAATTGGGTCCCGGCGCGGCTAGCTTATTTTGTTACAGCGATAGCCGCTGTTTTAATCAAGTCTAGGCCCGCAGATGCCTGGGCCATAGGCTGGAAGCATGGTATGTGTTCCAAAGAAAATAGTTCGGTACCGGAGGCGACATTTGCCGGTGCCTTGGGGATAAGGTTGGGAGGATGTAATATGTACCAAGGCCGTGTGGTACAAAAGCCTTTTTTAGGAATGCCGCATCGCCCTTTAGGCCGAGGAGTTATTTTAGAAAGCATAAAATTGATGGTGATTTCTTCATGGGTAACTTTATTATTGTGTTTAATCATCTATTGGAGAATAAGATATGGCGCTTAAATTAGATAAAGCTCCCCGGAAACATAAGGACATTAAGAAGTCTATCAGAAAAGGGCTGATCATTGTCCATACGGGCAACGGCAAAGGAAAATCCACCGCGGCTTTCGGGACAGCAATGCGGGCCATTGGCCGAGGGCATAAGGTAGGGATCATTCAATTTATTAAAGGTAAATGGAAAACAGGTGAAGTGGAATTTTTAAAGAAATTCCCTGACCAATGCACGATTCTTTCTTTAGGAAATGGCTTTACCTGGATCACTCAGAATTTTAAAGAAGATGTTCAAATGGCGCAAAAGGCGTGGGAACAATGCTGTGCCATGCTTAATGATGAGCAATATTTCCTGGTCATTTTTGATGAGATCAATTATGTGATGAAATTTAACTTTTTAGATGTAAAAGAAGTGTGTGGCAAGCTAAAGGACAAGCCTCCCTTGAAGCACGTCATATTGACCGGCAATGGAGCTCCGAAGGAATTAATCGAGATAGCGGATTTAGTGACAGAAATGAAATGCATCAAACACCCCTACACCCAAGGGATCAAGGCCCAGCCAGGAATTGAATATTAAATAAAGTTTTTATTCCTGAACATAAACTTCCTTTCTTAAGAGGGCGTATTCACATTTTTTCAATTCCTTACCCAGGTATGCCGCGTGGTCTTTTCTGCTGAACCATTTTTGTTTATGTTTCTTTTCATATTCAAAAATGGAGTAATAAAGGTCCTGGGCTTTGCGGCCTTGGAATGCTTTTACAATAGTATGCTTTTTGTCGCAGACAGCGACTTCAATTAAAGATTGTTCAAGATCACAGCGGATCAGGACATAGGCCCCTGTGGGATCGCGGCGAAAATCTTTGATGGGATCATAGTCAGGGCAGTTGATAAGTTCAAAATCAGGGGCAATGACCTGCTTATGCCAAACGTAATTTTTCATGAAATAAATATAAACGATATACGGCAGTAAGTCACGATAAAAATGAGCCGGTTTTCTGCCAGGAGGGCAAATTGTATTGACATAAGTCCGGTTGTTTGTATAATGTTCACAAATTGAACAGACATAAATATGCCCCCAGAAACTCTTGATGAACGTGAATTTGAATTGATCAACATCGTTGGCGGAGAATTAGCCGCCAATCAGCGTGATCTTTCCCGCCAAATGAACCTGTCTTTAGGTATGACCAATATGGTCTTAAGGCGTTTAATCACTAAAGGTTATATCCGTATTAAACAGTTGGATAGGCGCAAAGTAGAATACATTCTTACCCCTAAGGGTTTCTCAGAAAAGTTACGCAAATCAATGCGTTATACGATGAAAACCATCAATTCCATAGGTCTGATTCAGCAAAATATAGCACGCCTTTTAGAGGAGTTATACGCCCAAGGCGTGCGGAAATTTTATGCCGTTGGCAGCCAGGACCTTACAGCCCTCATTGAAATGGTTTTAGTACAAAAACATTGGAAAGATTACTCGTTTGTCAGGATAGAAACCCCCACGGGCACATTACAAGAGGGTGTTCTTTTAGTTTGTAGTGAAGAATTGCCAGGTGTCACGGCCCAAGGTATCCGAATTGTCAATGTGGTTGAAGAGCTGGCGAAAAGTGAGTCTACTGGGAGGCTTGCATGAAAAAAGTATTCATCTCAACGACGACATTTGCTCAAGAAGACCCCTCAATCTTGCAAGGGCTGGCCAAGGCAGGGATTATGTATACCCTAAACCTGCATCAGCGTAGATTAAATGAAGCCGAAATTACTGAAATTCTTGTTAAGGGTGGCTATATCGGCTTACTCGCCGGTCTTGAACCATTGACTAAAAGTGTTTTGACGCAGGCCAAGAATCTCAAGGTCATCTCGCGTGTCGGGGTGGGGATAGATAATGTGGATGTGCTTGCCGCTAAAAAATTCGGCATTAAAGTTTACAATACACCAGGTGTTTTAACAGATACTGTGGCAGAGCTGACCCTTGGGCTTATGCTTGCCGCGTTACGTAAAATATCATTGCAGGACCGTCAGATGCATCAAGGTTCATGGGACAAGAAAATGGGGGCTTTGCTTAAAGGAAAAACTGTCGGCATAGTGGGTTTCGGCCAAATAGGAATGCGCGTCGCAGATTTAGCATTGGCCTTTGGGGCTAAAATTATTCTTACAGATCTACGTAAGATCAAAAAAGCCAAGACTAAACAAGTGGGATTAGCGCAATTAATTAAGTCCGCTGATATTATTTCACTGCATTGTTCAGGAAAGGATTGTGTTCTTGGTGACAAAGAGATCAATGCCGCTAAGCAAGGCGTTATTATTGTTAATACAGCCAGGGGCCAATTGATTGATGAGGCAGCATTGCTTAATGGTTTATCGTCGGGAAAGATTGCAAGTGCAGCCTTAGATGTTTTTGAACAGGAACCCTATCAAGGAGAGCTTTGTAAACATGAGCATGTGATTTTAACTCCCCATATCGGTTCTTACGCCAAAGAAGCCCGTATCATGATGGAAAAAGATGCTGTAGCCAATTTAATTAAAGGACTAATGGGCAAGTCATAATGGATATCAATGGCCTTGTTATAAAATATGAAGCATTCATTTTTGATTTTGACGGTGTCATCGTCGATAGTTTGGCCATCAAGGCCGAGGCCTTTGGGCTGCTTTTTGCGGATTTGGGGACAGAGGTGATGAAACGGGTCAAGGAACACCATTTGAACAATGGCGGTGTTTCGCGGTACGAAAAGTTTCAATATTACTTTCAAGAGTATCGAGGCAGAGAAATCACAACACAAGAAAGTGCCGCCTTGGACCAACAGTATTCGGATTTAGTGGTGCGTAAGGTCATTGAAGCAAAGACAATCCCAGGCGTGATGGAATTTTTAACCTTGATCAAGGCTAGCGGCAAATTTTGTTGTGTGGTGTCAGCAACCCCACAAAAAGAAATCCGCCATATCGTTGAAGAACGCAAGATGTCAGGATTCTTTGCTGAAGTATTAGGTTCACCACGGTCAAAAAATGAAAATGTGGGGATTCTCTTTGAGAGAAATAAATTAGTGGCCCAAATGACGATTTATTTTGGTGATGCCAAGAGTGATTATGAAGCAGCCAAATCTTATGGATTAAATTTTATAGGCATAGCAGCAGCTCAGGGAGGGGAATTAAACGCGGTTAAAGGAATTCAATTGATCCAAAATTTTCTTTATTAGGATAGGGAGTAATTTTTATGGGGGAAGCCCCTTTTTTAGCAACAACGGCTTTAGAAGATTTTTGGGATACCACTAGTCCCATGCTTTTTTTAAGCCCAGGTTGTATGCGCTACAGCCGTAAGCACGCTTGGAGTCAGTTGCAATACCGCGTGATGAGGCATCCTTTCACGGATAGAGATAAACATGATGCAGCTTATGGGTATACCTCACAATTTTATGAGAAGGCCCTTCCTAAGGTTGCTGAAGTAATGAATCAGATTCACCATGTTAATTATAGCGTGCGTTATTGGAGGATAGTCGTAGGGATTTGGTTACTTCATATTACACAAATATTATACGAGCATTATGTCGCATTACGTGCCTGTTTAAATGAGCACCCTGATTTGAAGACCTATGTTTTGGCCCAAGAAGATTATGTTCTTTTAAGGAATGCGTTGGATACGATGGATAGAGGGTCTGAAGATGCGTATAATCTTCAGCTATATTCACGCCTATTAAAGGCATTAGGGAAGGCATTCCCTGAACGGCGTTATAAAAACACCCGTGATTCCCATTCTTCTACAAGCTCTCAACATTTTGTCAAAACATTGCAGTGGTCTTTGATGAAGAATTTTTTGGGGGATAGGTCGACTTTTATGAGCCATCATTTTCTTAAATCGCAAAAAGAGAAATGGATACTTTTTTGGAAATCAAAAGGCAGAATAGGTTTTGATATAAGCAGAGAAAATAATTATACAGAAGTTAATCCCGACCAAACCGCCAGGGCGCTTTTAAAGACTATAGAAGTGGAAGATAGTGAGTTTGGGAAAATTTTCAGTAAAATTATGGCTGATGAAATGCCATCGGCGTGTATAGAGCGTTACGAAGATATTAGAAAGATAGCGCGACAAAGGTATCCGTTTTCTCCAAAGGTGATCTTTACAATGGTTGGTTTTCAGGTGGATGAGGTTTTTACTTCTTGGGGGGCAGCTTGTGCTGAACAAGGGACGATTTTGGCTGGTTCTCAGCATGGAGGGAATTATGGAATGGCGGCTATTCATCCCATAGAAGAACATGAAAAGACAATCACCGATCGATACTATTCATGGGGATGGACAGAGCAAGGCAATAAGGTTAAGCCGATGCCAGCCATGAAATATCTTGGTGTCAGCCAAAGCTCTAATTATAAATCGGCAAGAGGGGTACTTTTTTCTTTAGGTTTAGGGTTTAGGTTCTTTTTCAGGTTTCACGATGCCAAGCCATATAATTCCGAAGATTGTTTCCAAGATCAGGTCAAGTTTGTGAAAAGCTTGCCCGACGCATTAAGGAAGGAACTTCGTATTAGAATGCAACCTGTTGATAATGGATTTAGTTTGCAAGAGCGTTGGAAAGACCTTGATACCGGTGCTATTTTGGAAGATTGTACGATGACTTTTTGGGAAAGTTTAGAGAATAGCCGTTTGCATGTGACTGATCATGCTGGATCAACCTTTGCTGACAGTTTGGCCGTCGATTATCCGACCCTTTTATTTTGGCGGAAAGAAAGTTATACCGTGCGTCCTGCCGCGGAACCGTATTTAGATTTATTACGTGAAGTAGGGGTTTTATTAGATTCCCCCCAGGAGGCCGCAGCCACTGTGAACCGGATATATGACCATGTGGATGAATGGTGGAATGAGAAACGTCGAAAACTGGCGGTAAAGGAGTTTACTGACAGGTTTGCACAGACTGGACCTCATGGTTATGATAAATGGGTAAAAGAATTTCTTACGTTGGCAAACACATGAGCAATATTATTTTTATTCAAGCGAGAATGAGTTCTTCGAGGCTTCCGGGTAAAGTCCTTCTACCCCTTGCCGGTGAAACGATTTTAGGTGTGGTGCATAAGCGCTTGATGCTGTGTAAAAACATTACAGATAGCAGGGTGCTTACATCTGTTGATTCCAGCGATGATCAAATTGTTAGCTATTGTGAAGAAAAAGGAATTCGCTTTATGCGTGGTCCTTTGCAAGATGTGGCAGGGAGATTTTTAAAAGCGAGCCGAGAGTTAAAGGTTGACGCCTTTGTCCGGATTTGTGCTGACAGCCCGTTTATAGATCCAGCACTGGTGGATCAAGCGGTGGGAATTTTTAATACGACGGATACAGTGGATATGGTGACTAACGGGTTCCCGTCTAGCTTTCCACATGGTCAAGGAGTGGAAGTTGTCCGCGTGAGTGCGTTGGAAAGGGCCTATGCACAAATGGATTCAGATAGAGATAAGGAACACGTGACAACTTTTCTGTTGGCACACCCTAAAGATTTTAAGATCGTCAATTTCAGCTCGGGGTTTGATTATGGCAGCGAGGACCTTTGCGTGGATACTTCCGATGGCTTTAAGGAAGCAGAGCGTATTGTCCAAAAAATGTCACGGTCGTTTACGTCTTATGGGTGGCAGGAAATATTGAAACTAAAAAAATCGGAGGAGTAGTCCATGCGGCAAGTTCCTTTTGGTAGGCCAATGATTGATGACCGTGAACGTCAGGCAGTGATGGATGTGATGAAAGGCGATATTTTGGTCCATGGCCCCAAGGCCAAGGAGTTTGAGAAATCTTTTGCAGCCTTGACTAAAGCGCCCTATGCGATTTCTGTTTCATCATGCACCGCAGCATTGCATTTGTTATATTTTTACCTTGGACTTGGAAAAGGTGATGAGGTCATCGTGCCGGCGCAGACCCATACAGCCACAGCGCATGTGGTTGAGTTGGTGGGGGCAAAACCAGTTTTTGTGGATGCTGAGCGGGAAACAGGGAATATAGATATTGAACAAATTGAAAAAGCCGTTTCCCCCCGGACTAAAGCCATTTCAATTGTCCATTTTTTAGGCATGCCAGTGGATATGGACCGTGTGAATATGATCGCGAAAAAACATGGGCTATTTGTGGTTGAGGACGCGGCTCTTGCGGTGGGAACATATTATAAGGGAATTCATGCAGGCCTTCTGGGGGACGCCGGTTGCTTTTCGTTTTATCCGGTAAAGCATTTCACAACAGCAGAAGGTGGAGCGATAACAGTTAAGGATGAGGCCATCGCTGCTAAGTTAGAGCGTCAGAAGGCTTTTGGGGTAGACCGCACGGTGGGGGAACGTAAGGTCCCAGGTGTTTATGATGTCACCATGTTGGGATTCAATTACCGTATGAATGAGATTGAAGCGGCCATTGGCATTGAACAGATTAAGAAAGTCCCCATGATCCTTGAACGTCGTAAATCAAATTATGAGTGCCTGGAATCAGCCCTTCGGGACGTATCCGAAATTGAACTTTTGCGCTCCTCCTACGGGGACTTTCAAAGCAGTTATTATTGCCTTAGCATTATCCTCAAGGAAAAGTTTATCCCAAAGCGTTTTGAGATCGTCAATGAATTAAAAGCCAATGGCATTGGTACCAGTGTGTATTATCCGCGGCCAGTCCCTCATATGACTTACTACCGTGAGAAATACGGCTATATGGAAAATTCTTATCCCCTCGCTTCCAGGATCAGTTATGGTTCCATTGCACTTTCCGTGGGACCACATCTGAATAAAGAAGATATGTTATATATGGCAGAGGCATTAAAAAAGACCATCGTGAAATTTAAATAATATTCAAAGGAGTTGAAGATGATCGACATTAAGAATAAAAAGATCGCCCTTATCGGAGGGGCAGGTTTTATCGGGCACAATCTGGGCATCTATTTAAAAGACCTTGGCGCGGATGTGCATATCATTGATGGGTTGTCAGTTAATAATCTTTTGTATCTCCATAATACATCTGCGACGATCCCAGGGGACCGTGAACTTTATATCAAGATCGCTAATAGCCGCATGGAACTTTTGCGCAAGGCAGGAATCCCTGTCTATATTGAAGATGCCCGCGATTATCATCTTCTTTCACATACGATTGGCAGAATCAAGCCACAGATTGTCATCCATCTAGCCGCGGTGTCCCATGCTAACCGGTCAAATAAAGATCCTTTCAGCACTTTCGATCATAGCTTGCGTACGTTAGAGAATAATCTAGATGCCTGCCGCGATAGTGTGGAGCAATTCATCTATTTTTCTTCCAGCATGGTCTATGGGAATTTTCCCGCCGAAGGGGCCACTGAGGAGACACCCTGTAACCCGTTGGGCATATATGGTCATTTGAAATATTCTGGCGAGCAGATGGTCAAGGCCTACCATAATGTTTTCAAACTTCCTTACACCATTGTCCGTCCTTCAGCGCTTTATGGGGAACGTTGTATTTCCCGACGAGTAGGTCAGATCTTTATTGAAAATGCTGTTTTGGGTAAGGACATTATGATTACAGGAGACGGCTCTGACGCGCTAGATTTCACCTATATTAAAGATTTTTGCGCTGGCATTAAATGCATCATTGAAAATGAAAATGCCAAGAATGAAACTTTTAATATCACTTATGGCCAGGGACGCACCATCGCAGAAATGTCAGAAATCATTAAATCAAATTTTTCAGGGATTAAGGTTAAGTACGAACCCAAGGACAGTTTGACCCCGGACCGCGGTACCCTGATCATTGACAAGGCCAGGAAGATGATAGGCTATAAACCACAATACCCCCTGCAAAAGGGATATGTTGAATATATCAATTGGTATAAATCCTTTTATAAAGAGAACTATGTTAAATAAAGAAAAAAATAAACTTCAGGTAGGTATCATCGGCTTAGGTGTTGGAGAGGCCCATATTCAGGGCTATGCGAGGCATCCAGGGGCCCAGGTGGTGGCCCTTTGTGATTTTGACCCGGCACGAAGTCTCGACGCAAAACAGAAATATCCTACCATGCGCCATGTTGAGAATGCGGATGATATCTTGAAATCCCCAGATATCGATGTTGTCTCGATCGCTTCTTATGATAATTATCATTATCAACAAATCATGACAGCTATAGAAAATGGTAAGCACGTTTTTGTTGAAAAACCAATGTGCCTTCATGAGCATGAGGCCAGGGATATCCGCAAGGCACTTAATAGTCAAAAGCATCTAAAAATATCTTCGAATCTGATTTTGCGCAAATGCCCCCGGTTTATTGAGATCAAAAAAAGAATCAATAATGGCCAGATGGGCAAGCTGTTTCATTTAGATGGCAGTTACAATTATGGGCGCAGGCACAAGATCATTGACGGCTGGAGAGGCGATATGGATTTTTATTCTGGATTTTGTTCAGGCGCTGTCCATCTTTTGGATCTTTTCATCTGGTTTACTGGTGGAAAAGTTCTTGAAGTCATGTCCTACGGCAATCAAATCGTGACTCAAGGATCAAAGTTTAAGTATAACGATTCGATGACAACGATTTTTAAATTTGAAGACGGATTGACAGGAAGAATCTCCGTCCATCTGGGTTCTGTGATGCCCCATCACCATGAGCTTAATATTTACGGTGAAAAGGCGACTTTTATGAATTGCTTTCAGCATCCGGTGTATTTTAATACGTCAGACCCTGCTAGTACTCCGGAAATCATGAAGCAGGATTATCCGGGCGCGCATAAAGGGGATTTACTTTATAATTTTATCGATGCGATTTTTAATGATGTTCCGCTGGAGGTCAGCACCGAGGATGTTTTCAAGGCCATGTCAGTTTGTTTTGCTTTTGATCGATCAATGATCGAAGCCCGTCCGGTGAAAGTGGAATATATTTAAGAGGATTGAATCAGGAGAGGCCATGAGTTCAAAAGTATTAGGAAGTGTCCAGCCGACCTACCTTGCATGGATACCATTATTTGAGAGAATGAAAATGGCAGATGTGTTTATTTATGTCGATGATGTTGAGTATACCAGGGGCAGTTTTAACCGTAACCGGATCAAGACTGCAAACGGTCCCTTGATGCTGACAGTGCCTGTTCATTTCGATGGAGACAGTAAGTCATTTATTTCCCAAGTTAAAATTGATTATTCTCACAAATGGCAAGTCCCCCATTGGAAAAGTATTGAGCAAAATTACCAAAAAGCAAAATATTTCGGGGATGTGTTTAGCAGTGTAAAGTCAATTCTGACCACTAAACACGAGACATTAGCAGATCTGAATGTGGCATTAATAGAATTTTTCCGTCAATATTTGGGCGTTAAGACGCCATGCTATCGCTCTTCACAAATTTTAGTTGAGGGGTTGGCCAACGAGAAATTGGTCAATCTCTGCCGGCATTTTGGGGCGGATCATTTTATCGTAAAACCTGGCACAGAAGAGTATCATCCGAGTGAATTTTTCAAGTCTCGCGGCATAGAATTCAAATATTTAATCGCGAGCAATAAAGTGTATCCACAGTTGTACGGTGATTTTCTGCCTGGGTTGAGTATTTTGGATTACGCCATGAACTGCGGGCCAAATAGTTTTTAACGAGGTGTATCTATGAAAATCGGTATGCATGACCTATCTCAGAAAGTTCTGATTATCGCGGAAATAGGCAATAATCATGAAGGGAATCTTTCGTTTGCTAAAGAAATGATTTGGGCTGCGAAAGAAAGCGGTGCGGACAGTGTCAAATTTCAGACTATTCGAACAGAGCATTTAATTTCTAAGCATGATAAGGACCGGTTCAAAAGGCTCAAAGGTTTTGAATTAACAGATGATGGTTTTTGCTCTTTGGCCAGCGAAGCTTCTAAGGCTGGGGTCATTTTTCTGTCAACCCCTTTTGATATCTCCAGTGTGGACTTACTTGATCCTTTGGTCCCTGCCTTCAAGGTAGCATCATCGGACAATACTTTTTATCCTCTCCTTGAACATATTGCAGATAAGGCTAAACCAATCCTTTTATCCACAGGCCTTGCGGATTTAGTGGATATTCAAAAAGCCAAACAGATCATCGAGGACGTATGGAAAAAAAAGGGAGTTTCGCCAGGCTTGTGCCTGTTGCATTGTGTTTGTCATTATCCGGCAGTTCCAGTCGAGCTTAATTTAAATGCTATCCCCGTGATTCATTCAGCGTTTGATTGTGAGGTTGGTTATTCGGACCATTCGCTGGGGATTGAGTCAGCAGTATTGGCGGTGGCTCTTGGGGCGCGGGTTATTGAGAAACATTTCACGTTGGATAAAAATTATTCTGATTTTCAAGATCATAAGATAGCTGCTGATCCCCTTGAAATGAAGGATATGGTCAAAGCCATACGCAGTGCTGAAATAAAACTTGGGAGTTTTGATAAAAAGCTTCAAGATTCAGAATTACAAGTGGTTGCTAAACTTCGACGGCATATTGCCGTTGTGCGTGATATGTCTGTTGGTGAGACAATGACAAGGCAGGACATTACATGGTTGCGTGGGGTAGGTGGTTTCCCTGCAGGGAGAGAAAGCGAAGTTTTGGGCCATGCTTTGAAAAAAGCAGTTCTGGCTGGTGATTTTTTAATGGAAGACCATCTTTGAAGGAAGCAATTGTGATATGTGTGGTATAGCCGGATATATAGGTCCAAAGGTTATTGGGCAGGACACTATTAATAAGACGCTTGAGGTCATGAAGAACCGCGGTCCTGACCATCAAAAAGCCGTGCGCCTTTCAGAGGGAAGCAGGCAAATTCATTTGCTTCATGCGCGCTTGAGCATCATTGATTTAGATTCCCGGGCTAACCAGCCTTTTGAGCGTCGAGGTGTATGGTTGGTGTTTAATGGCGAGATTTATAACTATCGGGAAGTGCGTCGTGAATTGGAAGGATTGGGAGTTGTTTTTCATACGTCATCAGATACTGAAGTTCTCCTAGAAGCATACTTGCGATGGGGCCAAGATTGTGTCCATCGGTTTGAAGGGATGTGGGCTTTTGCGATTTATGACACGCGTTCCAAGACACTGTTTCTTTCCCGTGATCGTTTTGCTGAGAAGCCACTGTATATTTTTGAAGGTGATGGGGGCATTTATTTTGGCTCAGAGGTCAAATTTTTGGCTACGCTATCAGCTCATCGCTTTAGCGTTAATGAACAGCAACTTTTTCGGTATCTTGTCAACGGTTACAGGTCACTGTATAAAGCAAAAGATACGTATTTTAAGGAAATAAAAGAGTTATCATTTGCCTCTTCAATGGAGATTATCGACGGAAAAATCCGCCGGCAGTGGCGTTACTGGGACCCAGTGGTCCGTGAGAAACAAATGAGCATGGATGAGGCGGTGGAAGGTTTTCGTCATCATCTTTTAGAAAGCATGCGTATCCGTTTGCGCAGCGATGTTCCGATTTCATTTTGCTTAAGTGGCGGTGTTGACTCCGCGTCCCTGGTCTCGATCGCGGTTAAGAAATTTAAGGCGGATATCCATACTTTTTCCATTATTGATGACGATGAACGCTACGATGAACGCAAAAATATCCAAGCCACGATTGACGATGTGGGCTGCAAACATACACTTATTCATATTTCGACCGAGAATTCCCTGGAAAGATTGAAAAAACTTGTGAAGTACCATGATGCTCCTGTGGCCACCATCACCTATCTTGTGCATTCCTTTCTCACCCAAGAGGCGTCGAAGAATGGGTATAAGGTCATTTTTGCAGGGCATGCAGGGGATGAAATGCTTACTGGGTATTATGATGATTTTATCCTTCATTTGTATGAGATGAAAAACCGGCCTGGGTATGCCGAGTGCCGTGCAGGTTGGGAAAAACATATCCTTCCCAATGTGCGTAACCCATATTTACGGGACCCGGATTTGTATGTAAAAGACCCTTTATTCCGCGGGCATATATATCTTGATGCCCAACAGTTCTCAGGTTTTCTTAAAACACCCTTTCACGAGGATTTTTACGAGACGCAGTATTCCGACTCACTGTTACATAACCGCATGTTAAATGAACTTTTTCATGAAGGAGTCAGGCTTATCCTTCACGAGGATGACCTTAATTCTATGATGTATTCTATGGAGAACCGTTGTCCTTTTTTAGATTCTAATTTATTCTCTTTTGCGCACTCAATCCCGGTTGAACATCTTATAAAGGATGGTTATGCGAAATGGGTCTTACGTGAGTCCGTTAAGGGTATTCTTAACGATCAAGTCCGTTTGGACCGTCAAAAAAAAGGTTTCAATGCCGGCGTCCAATCCCTATTTGATTTTACAGATCCAGAGCTTCGAGAATATTTACTTGATCCAAAGGCAGCTATTTTCAATATAGTGGATAGGACAAAAATTGATGGCTTACTTCAAGCCGGGAAATTTACCGATAGTTACAACAAGTTTGTTTTTAATTTTATCAACGCCAGGATTTTTTTAGAACTGTATGAATAAAGAGCATCGAGGCCGTAAAATTGAAATGGCTGGTGAGTATGCAATGCTAGATTGCACCACATGTGGTTTCATTCATCTGGACCCTATACCGAGTCCTGCTGTGCTTAAAGAGTTTTATGCCAGGCAGTACTATCAATCCTTTAAGCCCAACTATATCCAGGAGGACGAGAAGGAAAGACAATTTTTGGAGATTTCTTTTGACGAACAAATTGACAATTTGGAAAGATTGACATCTGGCCGTAAGATACTTGAAATCGGCTGTGGTTCAGGAATGTTTCTTGAGCTTGCAGCGAAACGGGGATGGAGATGTCAAGGTGTAGAACCGTCATTTTTAGCGGTAGAAGTGGCCAGGGCCAAAGGAATAGACGTTTATCACGGGATGTTTGAAGAATTCTGTGCTGCTGACAAAGGCACCTTCGATGTGATCTATATGAAAAATGTCCTCCAGCATCATCCTGACCCACAGGCCTTGCTTGAAGTGTGCTCTAGCCGTCTGTCAGACAAAGGTGTGCTTTTTATTCAGGTATCCAATAATTTTGAGTGGATGCAAAATATGGGAGTGGCCTTGGTGAAGGGAAGGAAGACATGGATTTCAATACCAGACCATATTAGTTATTTTAACTGGGATTCTTTGTCAGGATTGCTCCATTTGACTGGATTAAAGCCGGTCAAGAGAACAACGACATTTCCAATTTACGGTTGCCTATTATTTGGGATTAATTTTATTGCTGATAAAAAAGCAGGCGCAAAGGCTAATCAGATTAGGGTTTCTTTTGAACTTTTTTTGGAGCGGAACGGTCTAAGATGGGTAAAACATATGTTCTATGCAATCTTGACTTGGCTGAAGACCGGTAGGACCATTGACTGTTATTGTGTTTATAAACCAAGGTGATTTAAAGGAATGAGGGGTGAGGAATGAAAGTTCTGGGGATTCATGATGGGCACGACGCATCAGCTGCTTTAATGATAGATGGCACAATAGTAGCTGCCGCTCAGGAAGAACGATTTTCAGGGCTTAAGGGTGATTATGGTTTTCCCAAGAATGCCGTTGATTTTTGTTTGAACTTTGCAGGGGTAAATTCTACTCAATTGGACTGTGTGGCCCTTTCTAGCCGTGTGTTGAACCCCGTTTTAACTTGTATTAAGAGAAATGCTAACTTTTCCGTTTCACACTGGGTCAAAGAGCAAAATGATTTCTGGAAACCATTGAAATTCAATGGAGAACAAAAGAATTATTACGATATTTTTAAGGACGAAAAATTTTCAAGAGACACCTATTATGATTACTCAGGAATAATATCCGGTTACATGAGGCCTCAAGAAATGGAGGAGTATTTAAAACGGAGGGTGGGTTATATTGCCAATTACCTCCATCTGAAAACTGAAAAAATCAATGTCACCAATCATGAAACAAATCATAAGTGTTATGCGTTGTTTGGGTCCTTCTTTCGAGGGGAACCAGTCCTCGTCTTGACTGCAGAAGGGATTGGAGATGAATATAATGGAACTGTTTCAGTTTATAAAGATGGGGTCATTACAACCTTGGCCAATCATCTGGAAAATCATCTAGGGCATATTTATCAATATGCGACGTTGATCTTAGGCATGAAACCAGCACAACATGAATACAAGGTGATGGGTCTTGCCCCGTATTCCAACAGCTATGAAACAAATAAAGCCTATAAGGTCTTCCGTAAAATGCTTAAAGTCGATGGTTTATACATCAAATTCGACCAGCGGCCTAAGGATTTATATTTTACTATTAAAGAGGAATTGGCTGATTGCCGTTTTGATGGGATTGCGGGAGGTGTGCAAAAGTTTCTTGAAGAGGTGTTGTGCGAATGGACGGCTTCTTGTATTAAGCATACAGGTATTCGAAAGGTTGTTTACGCAGGCGGTGTGGCCCAAAATATAAAGGCCCTCAAGTCTGTAGCAGCCCTGGATTGTGTGGATGATATTTTTGTGCCGCCGGCGGCTGGAGACACTTCAAATGCCGTAGGGGCCTGTTATAACCTGGCCTATCAGTTATTAGATAAAAATTACAGTGCTCAAATGAAAATTCAGCCCTTAACCAATATTTACCTCGGGCCGACATTTACAGAGGATGAGGTTATGAATGTCATTAAAGAAACCAATGTAGATAAGAAATTTTTGGTCAGTAAAACTGATAACACTGAAATAGCTAAGCTTTTATCAGAAGGAAATATTATTGGTTTATGCCGCGGACGGATGGAATTTGGCCTCAGGGCATTAGGCAATAGAAGCATTTTAGCTGACCCGCATGATCCTATGACGTTGGACCGTATCAACCAGAAAGTCAAATTCCGGGATTTTTGGATGCCCTTTACCCCTTCAATCCTTGACAGGAGGGCCAAAGATTATTTTAAGAACCCAAAAAGATTATTTTCACAATATATGACCATGGCCTTTGATTCAATCCCAGAGACCAGAATGGAATATCCTGCCGCGATGCATCCTGCGGATAAGACCGTGCGCCCTCAGGTTGTGACGCCTGGAATGAACCAATCTTACTATGATCTCTTATGCGCATTTGAAAAATTGACAGGCAGGGGAGTTCTATTGAATACGTCCTTTAATCTTCATGGCAAGCCCGTTGTGCTCGGTCCCCGTGAGGCCATTTTTACTTTTGAGAATTCCGAGATTGATGCGTTGGTTTTGGAGAATATTTTAATCCGGAGAAAAAATTAACATGTGCGGTATTGCGGGAAAATGTGTTTGGAATGGTCCCCTCAACGAGGCTTCTGTCAAAGCCATGTGTGAAAGAATGGTCCATCGGGGACCTGACGATGGGGGTGTGGTGCGTTTAAATCGTATTGTCCTTGGGCATCGAAGACTTTCCATCATTGA
>Ga0206850_10091_pt1 | contig 31929 bp, 31 predicted proteins | sample Alteio_BWOrgCont_16_FD_152885 | JGI IMG/M metagenome (GOLD analysis project Ga0206850, IMG submission 152885) | Enriched cells from forest soil in Barre Woods Harvard Forest LTER site, Petersham, Massachusetts, United States -... | ecosystem: Environmental > Terrestrial > Soil > Temperate forest >...
GGTATACTTCGGCGGCACAACCCAAAGTGGTGGCCCACAGATCGCCATCGACATGAAGGGTGAAGGGTTGAACTGTCCGCTAATGGTTCCGGATGGGTGTTACGAGAAGGAATTTATCAAGGGAGCAGGCGCGGATGTACTCAATGGCTGGGTATACGCCACAATTGGCGGTAAGGATCCATCGCAATTAACGGGAGCCGGCGCGGAGTTCGTCAAGAAGTACAAGGAGAAGTATAAGGCCGATCCGGAGGCTTATGCAGCATATGGCTACGAGGCAGCCAAGGTCTTTTTGGAAGTGGTGAAGAAGGTCGGGAAGAAAGACCGTGAGGAACTTCGCAAGGCTGTGCTGGAAACAAAGGATTTTACAGCGGGTGTCCTTGGGAAGTGGAGTTTCACCCCAGATGGAGACACAACCTCACAAGTTCTCACCATCAGCAAGATCGAGGACGGCAAGTTCAAGCCGGAGAAGACTCAAGGCGAGTGAACCGTTCCGTTTCCCGGGCGAACTGACGTGCTTCCGGAACGAACATTGCTCAGGAGCCATGTTCGTTCCGGAAGTCTTGTTCTGGGTTTAGCCTTCTGTGTTGTAGGGGGGCCGATGTTCGAGGTGTTCGCCCTGACTGACGCCCCGATTGGGGACGCCCCAGCGGGGTTTGGCCAGTTTCTCTTGCTTGGGCTTGTCCTGGGATCGCTTTATGCACTGATTGCGCTCGGATACACGATGGTCTACGGGATCATCGAACTCATCAACTTCGCCCATGGCGACCTGTTTATGCTTGGGTCGTTCTGGGCTCTGCAAGTGGCTACATGGGTAGCGGTAACCACCACATCGAACAATAGTACCTCGGCGATTATTGGAACGGTCCTGCTGATGCTCCTGCTCACCCCGATTTGTTGCGCAGCTCTGAATATGGCAGCCGATCGGGTGATCTATAAACCACTTCGCCACTCTCCCAAGCTAACTGTGATCGTCTCCGCAATCGGAGTAAGTTTCATCTTCATCAACTGTGGACTTTTCTGGAAAGGAGCAACTCCAGTCAAGTTCCCGGATCTGGTGCCTGACACCAACCTTCTCCCCAATACGGGGCTGACCCTTACATGGAAGGATGCGATGGTTGTTGGGGTCACTGTGCCGACCATGATTGCACTGACTCTGTTTGTGAAGTTCACCCCACTCGGTAAGGCGATGCGAGCAACGGCTCAGAACCCAACGGCCGCCCAGCTTATGGGAATTAACGTCGATCGCGTGATTGCTGCAACGTTTGCCATCGGTGGGGCTCTGGCCGGAGTTGCATCCGTAATCTACGGGCTTTACATCAAGGCAGTCGATTATCAGATGGGGTTCCAGAATGGCCTTTATGCCTTCACCGCAGCCGTCCTTGGGGGGATTGGGAACATTCCGGGGGCGGTTCTCGGAGGGTTAGTCATCGGTGTCGTCGGGGAACTCGGTAAGGCATATCTGGGTTCCAAGTGGAGCGAAGCGCTGATTTTCGCGATCCTGATCGTAATTCTCCTTTTTCGTCCTGCTGGACTTCTCGGTGCCCGCACCCGGGAGAAGGTATGAACCTGCTGCGGTACTGGGTGCTGGTGCTGTTTACTCTGCTCGCCGCATACCCGTTCCTCCCGTTCGCGGAGGCCAACCGCGGAGAGCAGTTCACAGTCTTGTTCGTTTATGCAATTCTGGCTCTGGGGCTGAATGTCGTCCTCGGCTATACGGGGCTCTTACACCTGGGGATTGCTGCATTCTTCGGCATTGGTGCATACACCGTTGGCATCTTGACGGTCCCGTTTTTCCCGTTTCAACAGAGTTTTCTGGTTGCTGCTCTTGCTGCGACGATTCTGTCTGCCCTCGTCGGCGTGGCCTCGACCGCACCCATTTTGCGACTCCGCGGGGACTATCTTGCACTGGTCACTCTGGGGTTCGGGCTCATCACGCTCTATGCCATCCGGAACCTGGATGCGATTACTGAGGGTACGAAGGGAATGAACCCCATTGAGGCGGGTCCGATCCCTGGCGTGCCCGAGTCCACGGACTTGAGCGGGTTGAAACTCTACTCCGGTTGGGGCGTGCGCTGGTACAAGTATCCCTATCTCTACTTCATTACTCTGTGCGTGTTGGGTCTCATCATGTTGTTCCTCCGGAACCTGGAACGATCCCGGCTTGGGCGGGCTTGGGTAGCCTTGCGAGAGGACGAACTGGCGGCATCCTGCATGGGATTGAACCCCGCTCGACTCAAGCTCGCTGCCATTGCCATTGGAGCTGGGTTAGCTGGTCTGGCCGGGGCGTTTTATGCGATGTCTCTTCGGACCACCGGCAATCCACAGTCGTATGACTTCACGCTGTCGATGATTATGGTTTGTTGCGTCATCCTCGGTGGACTTGGCAACCGCAATGGAGTCTTGCTCGGCGTGTTTCTGCTGATGGGGTTCGACCGCATTATCACCAACATCCTGGATAACATGATCCAGGAGCAAATCGGAACCGGCGGGCCAACCTATCAGAAGGTGAGCGGTTGGAAACTGATGATCTTCGGTCTGGTGCTGATCCTCATGATGCGATTCCGCCCCGAGGGTTTATTGCCCGAAGCACGGCAGAAGCGAGAGTTACACCCCGAAGAGGCCACTGGTGAGGCGAGTGCCAAAACCTGATAGCCTTCGTTGTGGGAATCAACAATACAGCAGAGAGGTTTCCTGATTCCTGTCTCCTGATGCCCCCGACTGACCCCCCTGGACCACCGATCATTATGTCACTGCTCAAGGTCGAAAAGTTGACCATGCGATTTGGTGGGATTGTCGCGGTGAATGCCGTGGATCTCACCGTCGAACCGGGGCAGATATTCTCCGTGATTGGCCCAAATGGGGCTGGCAAGACTACAGTCTTTAACGCGATCACCGGAATCTATGAACCGACTCATGGCGGGGTGCTGTTCGAGGGCACACCGCTCGTGAAACCGCTCTCAGCGCGGCCAGTCGCGTTGGCCATCGGGATCGGGCTTCTTGCAGCGATACTCGGGGCTGTACTCGGGGTGAATGTCGAGACTCTGTGGAAGGTGAGCATTCGCGACAACTTTGCTGGGAAGAACGAACCGTTCCCTTGGGGTAAGTCTCTCTTCGATGCCCGTGCCCACTTCGTCGATCGAGGCAGTCGGGGAACTTTCGGATTCACTCTCGGATTCCTGATCGGTTTCGCTGGCACCCTTGTGAGCTGGCAACGAGCCCGCCGCGCCCCGGATATCATCTCCCAGAGTGGCATTGCCCGCACATTCCAAAACATACGCCTCTTCCAAGTCATGACCGTCATTGAGAATGTCATGGTGGGCATGACCCGCTCGATGACTTCTCACCCTCTTTTGAGCGTATTGAACCTGGGTGGTCATCGCCGCGAGGAAGCTGAAGCCGAGAAGAAATGTGCCGAGTTACTAGCGTTTGTCGGGCTCACGGGCAAACATAACGAACTTGCCAGGAACCTCCCCTACGGCGATCAGCGGCGACTCGAAATAGCCCGCGCGCTGGCCACCAGTCCCAAGCTCTTGCTCCTCGATGAACCCGCTGCCGGAATGAATCCCAGCGAAACTGTCGATCTCATGGCCCTGATCCGGAAGATCCGCGACCGCGGTGTCACTGTGCTGCTCATCGAACACCACATGAGTCTCGTCATGGGCATTTCGGATCGGGTTGCGGTACTGGACTACGGAGTGAAGATCGCTGAGGGAACGCCTGCCGAAGTGAGTCGCGATCCCCGGGTGATCGAAGCCTATCTGGGCAAGGAGGAGGTATCGTGAGTTCCCCCTTGCTTGCCGTCGAGAACCTCCAGGCCGGATACGGCCCAATCAACGTCCTCCACGGGCTCTCGCTGACTGTCAACCCGGGCGAAATTGTCGCCATGATCGGGGCCAACGGAGCCGGCAAGACAACCACATTGATGACCATTTCCGGAGTGGTCAAGGCCCGAGGCGGGGCGATCTTATTCGATGGTCGTGATCTCGTTGCCGACCGCATACCCGCTCACGAAGTTGTGAAACTGGGGCTGGCGCAATCGCCCGAGGGACGCAAAATCTTCTCCCGGCTCACCGTGCTGGAAAACCTGGAGATGGGGGCGTTCACGCGACGCAATGCAGTGGAAGTAAAATCGGACCTGGAGAAAATGTTTGCGATGTTTCCGATCCTCAGGGAACGTCAACACCAGGCAGGTGGATTGCTCTCCGGCGGACAGCAACAGATGCTCGCCATTGCCCGCGCACTCATGGCCCGGCCCAAACTCCTGCTCCTCGATGAACCATCGCTCGGGCTTGCACCGCAAATCGTTGTCCAGATATTCAACGTCATCAAGGAACTGAATCAACAAGGCATGTCCGTGCTACTGGTCGAGCAAAACGCCCGGATGGCACTCAAGGTTGCTCACCGTGGCTACGTTCTCGAAACCGGTCGCATCACGTGTACCGACAAGGCCGATGTCCTGCTGAACGACCCTCGGATTCGTGCAGCGTATCTTGGGGAATAGGGGAGGAGAAGTTGAAAAGTTGAAAAGTTTGGCTAAGGCACATGCTCGAACACTACTTTCAATTCCCAAAGTCTAACTTTCAACTTTCAACTATGAATATCGCTTCCGTCACGACCGACCACCTCCGCATTCCTCTTAGGAAGCCGAGCCGCGTTTCTCTCACGGAACCAAAGCCGAGCGTTCACGAAGCAGTTGAATTGATTCTGGTGCATCTCCATACGGATGAAGGGTTGGAAGGACTTGGGTTCACGTATCTCCTCGGTGCGGGTGCCACGGCAGTTCGTTCTCTCATTGACACCGAATTGTCGCAGATTGTTATCGGAGAAGACCCACGAGATACCGAAAGGTTGTTTGCCAAAGCCGAGAGCCAATTCCGGGCGGTGGGATTCGCGGGGTTGGTCGCGAGGGCTTACGCAGCGATCGACATTGCGTTGTGGGATCTCAAGGCCAAGGCGGCACGGATGCCGCTATTCAAGTTACTGGGTGCTGCGAGACCAGCCGCATCATTCTTCGTGTCGGATATTGCAATTGGTGGTCGCGATGCAGCAGAGGTCGTGAAGCTCGTGAAACCGCTTATGAAACAAGGGGCAACCGGAGTGCGGGTCGAGATTGGTCGCGGCGATATCCAGGCCGATGCCGAGCGAGTGAGGGAGATTTCGGACGGACTCGGTGAAGATTCCTGGGTCGGAGTGGCAGCCGATGGTCAATTCGACCTTGGCAGCGCACAAGCACTGGCGCACTTCTTCGAGGACATCGGAGTTGACTGGTTTGAAGACCCGATCCCGGGGTCTGATGAAGTGGGTTATGCCAAGTTGGCGGGGCTGATGGAAACGCCGCTGGCTGTGGGGTGCGGGTTTGGGTCGAGAGAGGCATTTTTCCGGGTGATCCGCGCTGGGCATGTCAGGACGGTGCGTCCTGATGTGGTCAGGATTGGAGGAATCACACCGTTCTTGAAGATCGCTGCGGTCGCGGAGGCATATCACGTCGCGGTATCGCCGGTGCGATTGCCAGAGGTGGGCATTCATCTTGCGTGTGGACTTGGAGGGGTGCCACACGTCGATTCCGTGTCGTGGTTTCGCGATGTCTTTACCGGCGGCCCAACAATCGAAGCAGGCAAACTCGTCCCGAGCGCAGAGCCTGGGTTGGGGCTGAGAAAAGTTGAAAGTTGAAAGTGAAGAAAAACTTCTGTCTTACGCTTTCAACTTTCAACTATCAACTTTCAACTACTTCCAAGGTGTGGTTCCAGAAACTTCCGAAGTCGATCTTCGACTGCCGCTGGGAGGCGTTCGCATTTAGGTAACGCGCGGGCTAACCGTATTGTGTGCCGATAGGATTCCACCAACATCATGCAACTGTTGCAGCCAGTGATGTGGATTTCGACTGTCCGATGCAGTTCGATGACGAGTTCGCCGCCGATGTAATCGTGTAACAGGTCGAGTAGTTCCTGGCAATTCATGATGCCATCCCCCCTTCAAAGTGCGGTGCCAGTGCATCACGCATCCACAACCGCGCCCGGTGCAGCCTGCTTTTCACCGCCGGTACCGACAGGCCAAGCATGTCGGCTATTTCCGGGTTCGGCACTCCCTCCACATCAGCCAGCACATATACATCCCGGAACGGTGTGGGCAACGTCTTGATTGCCTTATCAATCAACTCGTGTTGCTCTGCTGCCAGCACCGGTTCTTCGGGCGACACAGCCCAGCGCTTCACTGGAGCACTCGGAGTTTCCCTATCCAGTTCATCGCCTGTCTCACCGACTTCATGCTTCTGTCGGTTGGCCCGTTTCTGACGATGAGCCAGGGCAGCGTTCACAGTGATCCGGTGAAGCCACGTCCCAATCTGGCTATCTCCGCGAAAGGTGTCCAATTTCCGGATCACCTGAAGAAGAACTTCCTGCATCACATCTTCGGCATCGGCATCGTTTCCGAGCATTCGTCGAGCAATGCCATAAATCCTCGGTGCATATTCCCGGAATACCAATTCCGGCGTCAATTTTTCGGGTGGCGGTTCAACCATGCCGCGACTCACGGGCGGGGATTGGGCGTATCCCTACCATATCGGAATAGAACGGTGTGGTATACCTCCACACGCGGGTGACTCTCTGGTTTTTGGCCATCCCGCGGCGATCCGATTAACACTCCTCGTTTCCGTGAGCCCTGCTGATGCCAACACCTTTTCGAGCCATTTTATTCGATTTCGATGGCACTCTGGCCGACAGCTTTGCTGCCATTACCGCCAGCACTAACCACGTTCGCCAAAAGTACGGGCTTCCCCCGCTTCCCGAATCAGAAGTTCGACATTACGTTGGGCTTGGTCTCGAAAACCTGATGCAGACACTTGCTCCAATTGCTCCAACCGATGAGGCGATCGCCCTGTATCGAACTCATCACCAGACAGTCATGGTGACCCAGACGAAACTGATGCCCGGAGTTGCGGAAACCATTCCGGAACTGGCCCGTCGAGGATTCCGCCAGGGCGTATGCAGTAACAAGCGGGTCGAGTTCACGCGCCAACTCGTCGAAGCTCTCGGCCTCGCTCCTTACTTCGCATGCGTCCTTGGGCCGGACGATGTCGGGGATCGGGCGAAGCCCGACCCTGCCATGTTATTAGAGGGACTCACCCGGCTTAAGGTTTCAGCACGCGATGTGGTTTATGTCGGGGATATGGCCGTGGATGTTCATACTGCGAAAGCGGCGGGAGTGACGGTGTGGCTTGTGCCGGGAGGAGCAACCGGAGAGGAGTCAGCAATTGCCGCTGACCCGGATCGTGTGCTGACTGGCTTCGCGGAGTTGCTCACGCTACTGCCGAACCCCGGCTGATCCAGGTTCGTTTCGTTGTTCCAGATCGCTTGAGTTCGGAGTATGCTCAACGAACAAGAACCGCGACCGGGCTTGAATCAGGAAGACGGAATGAACTCGAACCATGCACGAAGCGGTCGATTGAATCGCCGCCAGCTATTGCAACTTGGCGGGGTCAGTGCCATCGGGCTCGGTCTGCCGGAACTTCTACACGCGGCATCCCCTGGAAGTCGCAGTCGAGCCGGGGGCCAGCAGCCGAAATCCTGCATCTTCATCGTGCTATATGGTGGATGCAGTCAGATCGATAGTTTCGACCTCAAGCCTGATGCCCCAAGCGAAATTCGAGGCCCCTTCAATCCGATTGCCACGACTGTTCCGGGCACGCGGATTTGCGATCACATGCCCCGTCTGGCTCGCCTGGCTGACCGCTACTGCCTCATCCGGTCGATGACTCACGGTAACGCGGGACACGATGGCGGTATGCACGTCTGCATGACCGGGCACTCAGCGCCCGCCGAAAATACGCCGTACTACGGCTCGATTGTCGCCAAGCTCTGCCCATCTACCGCGAATGTCCCACCGTATGTCTGGCTCCAAAACCTGGCTGGAGATGTGCAACCGCGCTATCTCACGGGCGGCTTCCTTAGCGCAGCATACAGCCCTCTTCGAGTTGGAACCGATCTCGACAATCCCTCCGCGCCCGGCTTCAAGGTAAAGGCATTCGATGCGGCTGCCGATGTATCGACTCAACGCTTTCTCGAACGGCAACAGTTACTGGCGAGCGTCGAGGCAGCTGGTCAATCGCCCGCTGGGCAATTTGCTGGGAACCTGGGGCAATACCGGGAGCGAGCCGTCGATTTGTTGACTGGTCCTGAAGCCAGAACAGCGTTCGACCTGGACCGCGAACCGACACGGGCACGCGATCGCTATGGCCGCCATCCGCTTGGGCAGAACTTGCTCATGGCTCGTCGATTGATCGAGGCTGGTACCCGGCTGGTCAGTGTCGTGGCCTGGACAGGGAACCCGCCCGGCGAGAAGTTCGTCAACGTCCAAACCTGGGACATGCACGGTCCCGGTGCGGCGTCATACATCGGAAGCATTTTTGGTACAGGCTCGTTCGGGCTAGGCTGGGCATTGCCACGAGTGGATGAAGCCGTCTCCGCTCTCCTTACCGACCTGGAGGATCGCGGACTATTGGAGAACACGTTAGTAGTGATGGTTGGCGAGTTCGGGCGGGCTCCGAGGATCAGCAATCTGGGCCGCGATCACTGGCCGTCCTGCTATTCGGCTCTCCTGGCCGGTGCTGGCATTCGTGGCGGGGCGGTGTATGGTTCATCGGACAAGACCGGCGGGTATGTGCGCGATGATCCGGTTCGCCCCGAGGATTTCGGAGCCACTCTCTTCCATGCACTGGGAGTGCCTCCGGAAACGAAACTGGGTGCCGATGGCTTCACGCGCCCAGTGAGTACAGGCCAACCAGTGCTGGATCTGTTTGGGTAGTTATACTTTACGCATTCAAGAGTGACAGCTTGTCCCCCGTCTCGAAGTGGTGGACCAAGAGGGTCTCCAACTTCCCTTTGTACTTCACATGCTCAGGACAGAGACATCCAAAGACGGCGCTTTGGGTCAGCCAGCGCAAATCATGAGTTTGTTTATGATTGAAGTGATTATACTGCATCATGCATGTGACAACGGGGCTTTTGACACCTGACAATTTGTGACAGAGACTGGTGTCTGAATCTGTGATTGGGATGGGAAATGCCATGTTACAGTGCCAAAACACATCATCGCAATCTTGTGAGATTATTGACAACCCCAACAACACTGACAGACGCTACTGATACCCCCAACTCAACACGTTTGAACTGCCGATAGTCTGCCCACGCGTGGGCAGAGCCGCGCAAAGTAAGCGGATCAACCAAATAACCAGCCCCATTGTCTCATTCCAAACCACGCGGAGTATTGATGCTATTCGGTGAACTGAGTCCTCGACAAACCTGATGGTTTAAATCCCGCTCGTCCCCTCGAATTCATAACTCTTCAGGTCGAGGTCGATTACCCCAGTGTGCGGGTGGCTCGCCAGCTACGACCACGCCCTTGTCTTGCCAGCCCATATAGGCACGCACGTCGCCGGTGGTGTAACGGAGAGTCAGTCCGCACCGGCGGCGAGTTGATGTGTTCGCCTCCGACCCGTGCAAGAGCAAATCGGTGTGGAGGGAAGCTTCGCCCGCTTTCAGTTCCACATAGACCGGGTCGCCGTACTTCTCGACCTCCGGCACTTTCTGATTCAGGACGTTGGCTTCGTCTGTTTCACTGAGTTGCCAGGTGAGATGTCCCAAGACGTGTGTGCCGGGGATGAACCTCATGCACGCGTTCCCCCGGTCGGCATCATCGATGGCCAGCCACATCGTGACTGCTTTCGATGGCGTGAGCGGCCAGTAACTTGCATCCTGGTGCCAGCTCACTATCTTCCCATCGCGTGGCATCTTGCAAAAGAAGTGCGATCCCCACGCGATCACACTGGAGCCCAGGAGATCGGAAACGATCGCCACCACCCGGGGATTGGTCAGCACATCCCAGACGCGGCCGTGCCGAAGATGTGCGGAACTGATCGAATAGCTGTCTTTGCCTTCCGCAAGATACTTCGCCAGCAGGCTGTCAAAGTAGGAGCGTAGGTCCACAATCTCGGAATCCGAAAAGATGCGAAACGGCATCAGGTAGCCATCGCGGTTGAATCGAGCGATTTGTTCGGACGTCAATACCCGAGGCATGGGATTGGTTGAGGGGTGGAAGGAGAGATCGCGCGTGACAGCGGAGAGATCATCTTGCCCAGGGACTGTTGAGAAGGTGGTGGGAGCAGCCATTGGAGAGAACTCCGGAGTGGGAACGGTCAGGTTGGCGACATTTTACGCCAATCCGGCTTGTCGCGAAGATGTGATATCCTTCCACTTTCCTTGGTTGTGATAGAATGCAGCATCAATCCCTCTGGAGCCGACGATGGCCGATCCACCTGCACCGACCCCAGAGCCGCCTTCCGAGATTACGTTAGAGGAGTGGATCGAGTCGTGCCAAAGTTGCTGCGGAATCGAGCCGGAGTCCTGGCTGAAGCCGCAACCAAACTCGGGTGAACCGAAAGAGGACAGTGTAGAATCTGATGAGCGGCGATCAGCCCCTTGAATACCGACAGTCGAGTTCCTTCATGTCCCATACCCCGCCACCGAACCGAAAGGGTCGGCCTTCCGGGTCGGGTTCCTTCCCGTGGCGGGCATTCTTTCAGCAATCCACCACGCCCGTATTTGTACTGGGTAAAGGCCGCCGACTCCGCTTTGCCAACACCGCTTGGGAAAAGCTGACAGGTTTGAAACTCGCCGATGCGCTCGGCATGGTTTGCTCGACTCGCCGCCGCAGTACACCCCTTGCTGCGGCCCTTGCACCAAGCCCCGAAGCAGAGGCCGGGAAACCGGATCGGGCTCGCCGCGTGGCTTCGACGGGGCGAAGTGGCCCGCCGTGGTGGGATATAACCTTCACTCCCCTTGCCGGGGCAGATGGGCCTATTGGTATCGTCGGGTTTATCACCGTTGTCGGAGAGCCAATACCGGCTGTCGTTCGCAAGATGCCGCCGTGTGTTGCTGCCCTCCGCGACCAACACGCCCGAGCGTTTACGCTCGATCTGTTCGTGGGGAATTCGCCCGCAACTGAGCGGTTCCTCGGGCAACTTCGACATACCGCGGATTCGCATGCCCCAGTTTGGCTTGTGGGTGAACCGGGATCGGGGAAGGAAACGGCCGCACGGGTAATTCATCATACTGGCCCCCATAGAGATAAAGCCTTTTTCGGGGTCGCATGTGCCGGGCTTCAACCGAGTCTGATCGAAAGCCTCCTGTTCGGACATGGTGGATTGATTGGCACTGGCCATATCGGAACTGTGTATCTCAAGGACCCGGCTGCGTTGCCCCGGGATACGCAACAGAAACTCGCTGACCTCTTTAGTGACGCGAAACCGGGAATTCCAAGGCTCATCAGCGGTTCGACGCGAACGGCGGGTGAAGAGGTTGCTGCCGGAAAACTCGTGCCGGATTTCCACACCGAACTATCTGTTGTGGAACTCCGGGTTCCGCCACTTCGAGAACGACTGGCGGATCTGGCCCGGCTCACAGCCCATTTCCTTCCGGATATCGCGGTGGAACCAGCAGTGTTCGCCATTCTGCGTTCTCAGCTCTGGGTAGGAAATCTACGCGAACTTGCCGACACGTTGGCATCCGCAGCGATTGCTGCGGGCGCAGGGCCGATCAAGAACGAACATTTGCCGCGCGAACTGAGAGTGCGGGCGGGGATCGAACCACTACCCGTGCGACCGAAACCGCTCACGCTCGATCCGCTACTGGAAGCAGTGGAGCGGCGATTGATCGCGCTGGCTATGACTCGCAGTCAGGGCAACGCCACGAAAGCAGCCGAGTTACTCGGCGTCTTCCGAACGCGGCTGAGTCGGCGGCTGGAAGCACTCGGCATCAATCGAGCGGATGAAAACAAGACATGAAACTGACTTACCGTCTTGGATAAAAAAATCGGTCGAGGTCCGGTTCGGGATCGCGACAGCAGATTACACCCATATGGTGGTTCGTCCGGTCGCGAAGTCGTGGCTCGTTAGAAGCCGACAGATGACGTCCGCGATCTTCGCACCACCTACCACCGATGGCTCGATGGGCGACAGAGGCGAATAGTCGTCGGGATGGGTACAGATCACCCGCAGATCGATCAGCGGTATTCCCGCCGTGAACGCTGCCCGCGTAATTACATCGTTGAACCCTGTCAGAGCTGCCCGTGCAGCCACTTCGAGTGTTGGAATCGCATCGTAAATCGTGCAAACACTTACAGGCAGACCACGTTCCCGGACCTGGGCGAGCATTTGGATATAAGAATCGCGAAATTCTCCGATTGCTACTGCCAATGTCGCCAAAGCATCACCGACAGTTGCAGCGGGTTCTCCGAGCAATCCGCTGGCCATGAGTGCATTATTCCCGCCAATGCTCATCACAAGATGCGTTGCATCCGCTGGGATGCGCGGTAATTGAACCGCCATATCCTCGACAGTATGCCCATCGACAGCGACAAGCGTTGCCTTCCATCCGGTGGGCAATCCACGCCGAACCTGTTCGATCACAGGCGGACGATCCGGAACATAAGGGGCATTGTCGAAGATCGAGTCGCCAAGCAAAACGACATGGCTCATGAATCACCTATCCGACGTGAGAACTCGACGATAAGGGGCAATTGCACCGCTACGTCATCTCCTGGATCGGTTCATCCCCGCTGGGTTTTTGGATTGCGGGACGGATGAGGAACGGACCCTTATGAAATTCCCCGATATGCCAGGTGCCCTGAATACTTCCCTCACCATCTGGCTCTCCGATGTAGAGAACCCGATGCTTGCCAATGTACTGCTTGATGAGGCGGAGTTGCCCCGTTTTCTCATTGTATTCCCCAGCGAATGTGAATCGGCCGATGACATCCTTTCCCTCACCAGTCACCTGCCCATTGGCAAAACGGAGGAAAAACGGAGTCATCGCCTGCCGACCCCAGATGTTCTGCACCCAAAAGCCTTCCCACCGCCCAGAGGGGTACATGGCTCACTCTCCTGATATCAGCGGAGCATTTCAAGAATCCGAAGCAGCATTTCAGCTCGTCTGAGCTATGAAATACTTATGCTGCAAGACTACTTGTCGCTTGAACTTCAACGCCTTCCTGTTCCGCAACGCAGAGCAAACAAACCGGTTCGTCTATGCGGACGCGAGCCCGGTCGATATGGTTCCTCCTATGTCTTACGCCGATAGACGCCCCTACATCTGGATGTTGTGCGGCAGTTTCTCGTTCACCATTATGGCAGAACTGGCCCACGTCTTGACCCAGGAAAGCGACTGCGACTGGCAAACAGTCGCGGTTTTCCGGGCCGGGCTCGTCACCGCATTTGCCGCGGGGATGGCGTTGATTGGTGGTGCCAAACTGGTGTTTTGGCCCTGGCGGCTCTGGGTCCGAAGCGTGGCCGGCAGCGGCAGCATGCTCTGCACATTCTACGCTTTCGGGAAGCTCCCCACCGCCGATGTGGTTACCCTCACTAACACGTTTCCCATCTGGGTTGCGGTTCTGTCGTGGCCTCTTTATGGTCACTCGCCAGACCGAAGAATGATCGTCGCGATCCTGATTGGTGTCGCGGGAGTCGTGTTGGTCGAGCAACCTCATCTGGAATCCGGCAATCTCGGGGTTATGTTTGCCCTGGGAGGCGCAGTTTTCACAGCCGTGGCCATGCTCGGATTGCACTCCCTCAGCGACCTGGACCCCCGAGCCATCGTCGTTCACTTCTCAGCGGTCGCGACAGTTTTCTGTCTGACCGCGTTCCTGGTTGGGCCGCGGCAACATGCCGCGGCCAATGCTCTCGAAACCGCCGTTCTCCTGAAATTGCTGGCAATGGGACTGGCAGCCCTTGTTGGTCAATTGTTCCTGACCCTCGCATTCTCGACAGGTGTACCAGCGAGGGTTTCGGTTATCGGACTGACCCAGATCGTGTTTGCCCTGTCGTTTGATACATGCCTATTCGGCAGGACAATCAACGCCGTCACGCTTGCGGGGACCGCACTGGTGATTGCTCCAACTGCCTGGCTGTTGGTCCAATCACGAACGGGAACACATGGAGAGAAGGAGGTTTTCTCGGAGACTCCTGCCAAGCAGGTCGATGAGAAACAATCAAAGCCTCCTGCCCCGACTCTGCCAGCCTCTCCCTCCCGTGTTTCCCCGCGATTACAGCGGAAATAAGGCGTTGTGCTTGGATCATGCCCGGCTCCCAAAGTACGCAGCGACCACCGCGATCAGGACGCCCTCCCAAACCTTCATCGTTTCTGGCCCGGGCAAATCGGACATATTTGGAAGGATCACGAACTGGAACAGGGTTTCAAAAAGCAGAAGTAGAACAGCCAGAATCCCAACCCAGGCACGGACAGTCTGGAACAGTTCGTTTTTCCGCCCAAGGATGAAGCGGATGAACAGGGCAATCCCGAAGCCACCTGCCAGGCATCCGAGAAGCACTGGCCATTGACCGATATCCGCGGCGTTCGGGGTCAGTCGAATGCTCAGTTGGGCCGGTTGCTTATATGCAGCATACCCAAGAACCGCAGCGCTGCCCCCCACGAAGATCACTCTCATGAGCCAGGGCAGAAACGACGAGGTCTGGGCTTCGTGAATCGGGTGGGAAGCAAACGCCATAAACACCAGACTGAGCAGGAAAAAGTGAGCCAGTGGTGCATGGGGCGTATTATCGCCGGGATAGAGCAGAACGATCCAGAAGAACGAGCAGATCAGCACCGAGAGAAACCCACGGACTGTCCCCATCGGGAGGCCGTAGGGATTGAATTCAGTCGGCACAGCTGCGGGATTGGAGGCGGACATTGGGGGCTCCTGTTAACCTGTAGGTCGGGTTGAGCCCGACAGTTGGGCTTTGAACCAGTTGCAGGGGCTATAAAGTAGTTCGCACGACAGAGCAAAACCTTTCCGGTATAGACTTGACGGTTTACCGGGGCAACATAATATGACAGTCTTTCCGGTTATCGCCGGATTGTTTGCTATTGTACCCGGATCACCGGAATCGGCTTGAAGCGGGTGGAAACGGAGTGGTGGGAACGATGTCCACGTTTATGGCAAATGCCCAAACGGTCCAGCAAAAGTGGATCGTGATTGATGCGACGGATCTGGTGGTCGGTCGGTTGGCCGTCACCATCTCGAACATCCTGCGCGGCAAGCACAAGCCCGACTTTACCCCACACTGCGACACCGGCGATTTCGTGATCGTTGTGAACGCCGAGAAAGTCCACTTCACCGGGAAAAAGTGGGACCAAAAGGAATACCAGGATTACTCCCACTACGCCGGGGGGCAGAAGATCACACCGGCCAAGGAGATGCTGGCCAAGAAGCCCGGCGAGATCATCCGCCGGGCCGTCAAGCGGATGATGCCCCGTGGGCCGCTTGGGTTCAAGCAACTCGGGAAGCTCAAGATTTACGCCGGCAATCAGCACCCGCACCAGGCCCAGAGCCCGCAGGAACTCAAACTCAAGAGTTGAATTAACGAGCGGCGTGGCATCGACACGTCGAGTCGGATTTATTCCAGAACAATTGCCACCCTTCCAGGAAGTTCTCGATCATGGCCGAGAAGAAGCAACCCGCAAAAGCTCCGCAGACGTTTTACATCGCAACTGGCCGACGCAAGACGGCCGTTGCTCGCGTCCGCCTCACGGAGGGCCGGGGCAACATCGTCATCAACGATCGCTCGGTCGACCAGTTCTTCTCCGAAGATAAAGACCGTGCGGCTGTGTTGAGTCCGCTCAAGCTCACGGATCAGTTGACTCGGGTGGATGTCTTCATCAAAACGAACGGCGGTGGGATTACCGGGCAAGCCGGAGCCATCTGCCAAGGACTTGCGCGGGCATTGAAAACGATGTTCAGCCCCACGAGCGAGCAGAAGCGCCACACGTTCAACAACACGACCGTAATAAAATCCTACCAGGACGAGAAGAAAGCGCGTGAGAAGGCCAAGGCACCAACGGTAAAGCCACCGACTCCTGTTATCACTGGCCCTCGGCCTGCTATTATTACTCCGATCATCCCTGGCGCAGCCGTTACACCGGCAGCTCCACTCGATCCAGCCGATATCGCCACCGGGATGATCAAGAAACTCCGCGATTCCGGTTTCCTCACCCGTGATGCGCGTATGAAAGAGCGAAAGAAATATGGTCTTCGAGGTGCTCGCCGCGGTACCCAGTTCTCGAAGCGTTAAGCAGACTCACGCAAAGTGGAGAGCGAACATCGAAGGCAATCTGTCTTTCGCTCTCCACTTTCTACTTATTCGATCACCCTCGCTTCGCACCAGTTCACATCGGCTCCCACGCCACCAGTTGAACCGAAGTCTGTCACCAAACTCAATTCCTTCGCTCCCCGGACGTTCACACGTATCGGTATCGCGTTGCCCGCCTTCAAAGTTGCCAGGCCGGGAATATCCTGTTCCTTCCCATCCACCAGAACTCGCAAAGCCGCTTGGCTCCGAACATGGGCCTCGGGATCGAGCCCGACGATCGCTTCAAAACGATTGAACTTACCCCCAAGGTCGTAGTTCAGCACGGAACGGGGATGCGTCCCAAGCCCTTTATCGAACGTCGATTTCCCCGCGGGAGTCTCGACCTGTAGAGATGCGCCCTGTACGTTGCGGTCAGCCACCCACGGCCATGTCACGCTGAGGAAGCCAGTTTGCTCGACTTTCTTGGGCTTCATGTCCGAGAGATAAGTGGCTTTGCCCTGAAGCACATCCAGACTCAGGATATCCGAGATCGGGATTCGAACCTTCAACCCGAAGAGAGTTTCGCCTGTTAGAACATCGGCTGCGATCATGGGGGTTAAGATGTCGAGCCGCGATGAGTTCATGAGAATCACATGGGCGTATGGACCTTTTGGTTTGCGGGTCCGTGCGAGAGCCGCGTTGAACCCAACCGCTACGAGTTCATCCCCTCGAAGAGTCCGTACTGCACCCTGTGCGGAGCGGAAGGCAAACTGTGGCTCACCAGCATCGGGATCGAGTCCGGTCAACGTTCCCAGATCGATGTCTCCGTTGCGGAAACGAAATACATCGCGATTGCGATTCCCAGCGAGCCAGTCGTAGCGAACCGGATCGGTAGGGGTGTCAGCGGGGGTTGTTAATAACCACACAACGGCGGTAGATGAGAGTGGCACTTTCCAGGCATCCTCGGCCTTAAGTTTGAGGCCGGATGGGAGATAGCGCAGGGACTGAGTATCGCCGCCGGTGAGAACTCCCGCGATCCGATCCCCGGTGGTGGTGATGAGGTGTGGCCCGGTTGGTGGTGGTGGCAACGGTCGATCGATTCGGCGGAGGCTGAAAACATCTTTGATGGTGGTTTCTCGGAGCCCCTCCGTGACTACGACACTGAAGTCGGGATTTAGCAGCACGATCTGGCCACTCCGTCTTTCATCGGCAGGACTGACTACGGTGAATGTGGGGGAGATGTCGGCAGAGGCGGCAACGTGCAGTGCGGTAAAAATCAAGGTATACATCGCGGCTCCGAGCGAACTTGCCGATGGTCGGGCGTGTCGGTTGCAGATAAGGTAGTGTGTGAACCCCATTGATCCGTGGATGGAGTGATCGTCTTCAATATCGTATCCGAGACTATGACGAACGTAGTGGCTGTTTCCGCGTGATACCCCAGACAACGTCCGACGCCCGACGTGTTCTCCTTGCTGATCGCGACCGTTTTGATTATGAATGTTCTCTAAGCTCCCGTGGCGCAATTGGATAGCGCAAGGCTTTCCTAAAGCCGAGGTTACAGGTTCAACTCCTGTCGGGAGCACTTGACTGAGAGCCCACAAGAACAAGGCACTTGTGGGCTTTCTCGTTTTGTAGACTGCGTTGAAGAATAACCCAACGCCACTTTGAATGGCTTTTTTCGCCTCAACGTTGGGTGTGTGCGAAGCAGGTTCCTTCTTCATTAGTTCCCGATAGATCGCAACCACCTTGGGCGGAAATATCTCAGTTCCCTCTCGGGAACCAGTGGGCGTAGATCCTCATTAGTGCTTCGATCCGGTCGCCAATCCGCTTGGCGACCTCTGCCGCGGGCAGGCGATAGACACAGACGAGTCGAAGAATGCGGTAATTTCTGTAAGACAGCTCTAACTCATCGTCCTGTCATCACATCCTAATAGTTCTTGTGATAACATTTTTTCATAATTAGATCAGCCAAAATGCATTCATGAAGTGCCCATGAATACGAGAACAGACATGGGATTATTTCTTTATTATCGCGTGTGCGTGATCTGCCAGAATAATGCTTTGACGAGTATCAAAACACTGTCCGACAATTACAAATCCCTGCGAAACAAGGTATTTCTTGTCCTTTTGTGATCACTCAAACGGAATCAACGTCGCCATTTCGATCGTCTCAATAACGAACCGAATATTCATCTGGATTTATCAGAGTCTGGGGTGCATTCCGAAGACATTGGTCATGGCTTCTGCAAAGATCGGTTATCCGTTGGTGCCAGTGGAATTCCTCTCCTCTTCGGGCCTCTCTCGCCAGTTGGCGTCTCTCAATTGTCGGGCATTCATTAATGCATGAACTTGTGGGTCAACCCATTGCCTGATGTAGCCACTCCCCCCCAAATATTCTTCGCTCAATGAATGGGACAATCGGGGTTGATCGTGAACACATACTGAAAATACGTTTAGGTAGCGCGTCGCTCCAACCAGGGGTCTCCTCGTGTTCAAATTGTTCCGCACCCGTCACTCTCTTCTCGCGGCAATGGCCATAGTCTCTCTCTTCATCGGTGGCAGGGTGCTCCTCTACTCCCGTGCCGACAAACAACAGGTCGAGCTTCCCCCGCCTCCTCCTGTACAAACGGGTCAACCGAGGTTCCGCGAACAAGCCCTGGAAGCCGGGCTCAACTTCCGAATGTCCTTTCTCCCCGATGAACAGGGCGAGAAATTCAAAGTCAATCTATACGACCACGGTTGTGGCGTTGCAGTCGGAGACTTCGATGGCGATGGTTTCGAGGATGTGTACTTTGTGAATCAACTCGGACCAAACGCCCTGTATCGGAACAAGGGAGATGGGACGTTTGAGGACGTGACCGCGAAAGCTGGAGTGGGTTTGGGGGACCGGATCTGCGTGGGCGCCACCTTCGCGGATTACGACAACGATGGTCGGCCAGATCTCTACGTAACGAGTACTCGCGGCGGCAATGTACTGTTTCGAAATATGGGAGACGGGACATTCAAGGACGTTACCAAAGAGGCGGGCCTGACGTTGGTGTCCCATTCCCAAACGGCCGCTTTCTTCGACTTCGACAACGATGGTTACCTCGACCTCATCGTCACCAACACGGCCCAGTGGACTCTCAACAACTACGAGCCGGCAGCCCACTACTTCCCAGGGTTGGCTGACCTGTGGATGATGTCCGAGAGCCCACGGGAGTACAACGTCCTATATCGGAATAAGGGGGATGGAACATTCGAGAACGTGACGGCGAAATCGGGCCTGGCAGGTGTTGGGTGGAGTGGGGACGTGGCGATCTTCGATTACGATGAGGATGGCTGGCTCGACGTGTTTGTGACCAACATGTTTGGTGCGAATCAACTCTACCACAACAATCGCAATGGGACTTTCACCCAGGTTGACACAGTCAAAGTCCTCGGGCGTACATCTTGGGGAGCGATTGGGACGAAGGTGTTCGATTTCGACAACGATGGCCACCTGGATCTGTTCACCGTGGACATGCACTCGGACATGTGGCTGCCATTCGGCACAGAGGCGCGCGACGGCCAACCACACAACCTGAAGAAGAAATATCCCAACGTGATGGGACCATTAGTTGGCACCTCGGCCCAGGCCTTTGAATCGGAGAAGTGGCTAGCAAACACTTTCAAAATTCGTTACGAGGACGTAGTGTTTGGGAACACTCTGTTTCACAAACTTCCGAACGGTTCGTTCGAGGAAATCTCGGATCGGGCCAACCTGGAAACTTTCTGGCCCTGGGGGATTGCCACCGGAGACTTCGACAACGATGGATTTGAAGACGTGTTCATCCCTTCTGGAATGGGTTATCCCTTTGCTTACTGGCCGAATGCCTTGATGATGAACAATGGAGATCGGACGTTCACCAATCGGGCCACGACCTTGGGAATCGAGCCACCACGGGGTGGGATTTACCAGGACGAAAAGATTGGCGGGCAGCGAGCTGCCCGAAGCTCCCGTTGCGCTGTTGTGTGCGACTTCGCCGGCGATGGCCGCCTCGACTTGATTGTGAACAACTTCAACGATCGACCGTACTACTTCAGGAACGAGTTTCCCCGGCAAAACTACATCACCTTTCGCCTGACAGGTACGCGGAGCAATCGAGATGCGATCGGCGCTCTGGTTTGGGTTTATCTCGCGGGAGGCGGTGTGATGGTGCGCCAGGTGCAAGCGGCGGGGGGATACCTGTCGCACGGATCCCGAACGCTGCACTTCGGTCTGGGTAGCCACACGGAAATCGAGCGGGTGGAGATTCAATGGCCACGGGGGACGCGGGAACGGGAACGGATCGACCACCCGAAGATCAACATGCGACACGATTGCACCGAGGCCGCCAAGTAGCTCTGCCCGTGGACACGGGTACGATCGTCACTGGTGTGTCCGTGTTTGCGATCAGGGTGTGGATCCTGGAAACACCGAGGCGGGGATGATGGGCGACTGATGGAGCATCGGCGCGAACCCGAATCGCGTTGGGGTAGTCTGTTTATTTGTGTTGGTGGAGATTTTGGGGCGAACACCCCTTGAAGGTCGGCCCTTAACACCCCAAAATATTACACTCTTGCCCCTTTAGCTCAGTTGGTAGAGCAGCTGACTCTTAATCAGCGGGTCGTCGGTTCGAGCCCGACAGGGGGCACTAGAAAAGGTCACCTAATAGACAGGTGGCTTTTTTTATTTTACCCTTCATTTCAAGCATTTTCTGCGTGATTAACAGCAAGTCCTGCCTTTGGATTCCCGAATCTGTTTGATCATCCATTGTCTTCAGAGTAGAATATGTGGTGTGAGATGTGGTGTAATAAGATGGCGAAAATCAGGAGGTTGCCATGGCTGAGAAGTTACCAGTTCGGAAATACGTTCGGGTCTGGGTAATGAAGCGTAAGAACAATGCACGTAAGGAAGGGAAAGCTGCCACTACCAGTTACACACTCCAGTGGACGATCTACGGCAAAAAAGAGGTAATGTCGTTAGGTCGCGGAGCCACCCTTGCTTACGCAAAACGGATGGCGACCGAGAAAGAGAAAGAGATCAACAGTGAGTCACCTTCAGAAACACTGGAGCCGATTACGTGGTCCGAGTTCAGGAAGAAATACCTTGATACCTTCTATCCCGGCCACGACAAACCAACGAAGGAACGAAAGCCGCTTCAGTCCAAGTGGAATAAGAGCTTCTCATCGCTACGATCCGAACGCTTGGCGATGGAGAACTTCAGCCGGTTGGTGAAACCGGAGTGGTGTCACGACATGACTTCCGCAACACGCGAAGCCTTTGTTCGTGACCGCCTGGCAGAGGTTCCCTCACCGGCGAGCGTTGACGCTGATCTACGGGTCTTGAGGTCCTTGTTCAACATCATGGAAGAGTGGAAGCATCGTGCGGAAGGAACCAACCCGTTCTCCGGGCGCGGAAAAGCTACGGTCGGGGCACGCCGCAAACGAGTTCAGGAGCGGATGCAAGAAGCTGCTGGCAAGAAACGCCACTATAGCTTTGAAGAAGTGAACGCCATTCTTACTCAAGCAACCAATGAAGTTGCCGAAGCAGATGAAAAGACCCTATGGGCCAAGAGGCGTTTACGTGCTTTGGTTTACTTCGTCGCCTACACAGGCTGCCGGATCAGTGAGGCCGTTCATCTTGAATGGCAGGACATCGACTTCGACAAAAGTGTGGCTTGGCTATACTTCAAGGTCGAGAACGACCTCAAGACCGAGGGCTCACAGGCACCTTTTGGCTTACCACCCCGATTGATCGAGGTGCTTCGTGATTGGGAACAGGATAAGACCTGCTCCTGGGTTTTTCCCAATAGTCACGACAAACCGTGGAAGACCGGAGGGCCAGGCTACCGACCTTTCGATCAACTAAAGGAGCTTGGCAAAAACGCGGGTGTCGATGATGCCAACTGGAAACGGTTCCGTCATGCTATCTCAACACACGGCAAACAGAGGTTCAAGATGACTGCGGAGCAGGTTCGGGCTCAGTTGCGACACACGACGGAGGAAACACAGAAGCATTACACCCATGACGATCTCGCGAACTTACGTGATGCAGTTGAGAACATTGATTTCGAGGGATGAACTGCCGCTGATTCATATTCCGGGCATGGTTAAGGCACTTCTCCTGTTATTCAGGGACGACAATTACAAGATCAATATCTTACATATAAATATGTAAGATATTGATCTTGTAAGTCAGTCTGAGCATCCAGCAGATCCTTTGAAATTTTTCCTCGTTTTTTTTCTACCGCTCACTCCACCTCACATGGGCTCACTCCGGCTTGCTCGTGCTTGCTGCTGTAAGATCATTTCCAATATAGCTTTATACTGATTCCCGTCGCTTGACCCGATCTAAATGCAAGCTAGTATCGTTCAGGCCGGATCGCTCACTGGCCAATCGCCCAAACAGCTTGCTCATGCCTCGGGCTGCCGTGTAACAGCCCGGACGTATCGCTAGGTCCTCAATATCGGGGGCCTGCAAACGAGACTGCTAAAATAATTGAACAGGAGATTGACAATGCGATCTGAAGGAAATTACAAGGTAAAAGCAGATGCCTGGGGCTGGTCCGAGACCACCAACGGCGCCCCACTATTCTGGATGGAATCCAAAGTCATTGGCGAAGTAGATATCAATCACCCGGATGCTGCCCTGAAGCCCTGCGAACCTGGGAATGCGCGTTGGAGCATCGCACCGAGTACGCCCAAATCCGAAGACTGGCTGGTCCGCACAGTGCGGGCTCTGGGCTATGACCGCGACGACTTGCTTGGCCTCGATCCGGATCGCCCCGAGGCATTTAACTTTGAAGGCCGCGAGTTCACCGTGCAGTGCCGCCACAAGGAGTATCAGGGCCAGGTACGTGAGGAATGGACTGTCGTCACTCCGCGACCCAAACTTGCAAACGACAAGCTCGCCATGTTGAACGAGCGGCTCGCCCACAAGTTCGCTGAATCGAAGAAAGTAGTTGTGCCATCGACTACTACACCGGCCGCCGATCCCAAGACCGTTACGTGCTAAACGATAACCCATCGCACACCCATCAGGTGCTGGGTGTGCGGTTCCTATGGCAGGAGATACACGATGAAACATGTGGATCACTTTCTGTCGCGGCTCAGCGGGGTTGCCAAATCAGGGCACGGTTGGAAGGCTCTTTGCCCTTGCCCGAAGCATAGCGACCGGAACCCGTCTTTGAGCATCAACTTAAGCAACGATGACCAACGCATTCTGGTTCATTGCTTCGGCGGATGTCCCACGGATACCGTCCTTGACGAACTGGGTCTTGATAGCACCGACCTGCGGCCAATACCCGGTGATACCACCGACGAAGAAGTGGTATCGCCTAAGATCACAACATCTGATCCGGCCTTGTGCAACGAGATCTATCTCACGTTGCTATCGAAACTGACACTGACCAAAGAGCATCGCGAGCAACTCCGCAAGCGCGGGCTCACGGATGCGCAGATTGATCGAAACGGTTACCGATCACTTTCATTTTTCAAGTTTCGCCAAACAGTACCATCACTCCGAGATGAGTTTGACGAACGCTTACTGACTGTACCAGGGTTCACCACGGATGACGGTGAAATCAAGCCGATACAAATGCCAAACGGCATTCTTATTCCCATCCGTGATGTCCAGGGCCGGATCGTTGCACTCCAGATCCGTAGCGACAAAGGTGATCCCAAATATCTTTGGTTCTCAGGTGGAGACACCAGCTGTGGTTCACCAACCCACGTACCTCTTGGCATCAAGACCGCCACCGAAGTTCGTGTAACTGAAGGTCCATTGAAAGCGGATGTCGCTTTCGCTCTCGATGGTGAATCAACCATCGGCGTCGCTGGAGTTTCAAGTTGGTCATCAGCGCTGCCTGTGCTTGAAGCGATTGGTGCGAAGACGGTGCGGTTGGCATTCGATGCCGACGCCAGCGAAAAGCAGGGGGTCGCAAATGCACTGACCGATTGCTGCAACGCCCTCAAGGATCGCTATGAGATTCAGCTCGAAGTTTGGTCAGCAGACCAAGGCAAGGGAATCGACGACCTGCTTCTAAAAGGAGGGAAGCCTGAGATTCTGACCGGCAAGCATGTGGACGAATACCTCGAAAAGCTCAACACCCTTGAACCGACGGAGGAAGCTTCACGCCCGGAAGCAGAGATGCCGGCAGTGCCTGAACCGGCTGCCGTAACGCCTGAATCGCCAGCAGCAAGCAAGGGACCAGACAAATTCCCTTATGGAGACGGCGATCCGGTTCCATTTCCGATCGATTTCTTTCCTCCTCAGCTACAAGAAGTGGTCCGCGAGATCAGCACCGCCGTCAACTGCCCACCAGACCTGACGGCATGTGCGATGGTGTCTGCGGCCGCCACGGCGATCGGTCGAAGCCGTCAGATGGAGCCGAAGGAGGACTGGAGGATAAGTCCACGTTTGTATATGTGCTTGGTCTGCGAACCCGGTAGTGGCAAAACACCAGCACTCACCAAGATTATGCTGCCACTTTGGCAAAAGAACCACGAATGGAAGGAAGAATACGACGAGCAGATGGAGATTTTCGAAACAGAGAAATTAGCTTTTGACACACTTAAAAAGGAGTTTGTGAAACGTGTCGTGACTCGAAGCAAACAAGACCAAGGCTACCGCGGCGAGGTCCAAATAGAAGACACTGACGACTCCGATGCCTTTGATGAACTTAATCCAGAAAACTAAAGGAGGACGGAATATGACGACCACAAATAATGAGGTTCCAAAAGTCGAGGAGCCTCTCGAACCGGTAGTAGTTGAGGATCCCAACATGACAACCGCAATCGCAATTCGGGCTGCGGAATCCATTGAAGATGCCGATTACTCGATTGCTCAACCCAAAGCGAATGGCGAGATCGCCGCGGATTCGCGGCCAACGTCCCATGTCGTGAATGAGGAGCTACTGGCCGACGCTCCACAAAAACCAGTACCACCTGAGCTTCGGCAAGTTGTGACTAACGATTGTACGACAGAAAAACTGGCATGCATCATGGCCAGCAATCCGCGAGGGATTATCCGCTTGAATGACGAACTTGCCGCATTTATCCGGACGATGAACCTGTATCACGGCGGCCACGGTGCTGATCGACAGTTTTACCTGAGCAGTTGGGCGGGCAGCACAGCACAGATTGACCGCAAAAGCCAAAATGCTCCACTGGTCATCCGTGAACCATTCGTCAACGTGCTGGGTGGTATTCAACCCGATATGATTGGAACGCTTGAGGATGAACGGGGTCGTGAAGATGGCTTCACTCACCGCTTCTTATTCAGTTTCCCAACGCCGATAGGACGGCATGATTGGAATGAATCTCATGGCGTTTCCCATCGTATTCGCCAAGTCTGGCATGATGTCATGGATTGGCTATTCGAGTTGGCAATGCAAGAACCCGACAACGATGATTTTGGCTCCGAGCCTCAACCACGAACGGTGCGAATGACACTCGATGCGGAAGAGGTTTGGGCCAAGTGGCACAAGGCTCACTGGGACGAAACCGAATGGGACTGTTTTCCACCTCACTTACGAGGCGTATGGTCGAAGTTCGAGGTTCATGCCCTTACCTTGGTCCTCGTTGCCCACATGCTCAAAGTTGCTTGCGATCGTGTTCTTACTGGAAAGGAGTATCTTCAGCGCGATCCGCAGATTGATGCGGAGAGTGTGCAACGTGGTCTGAAACTGGCCGACTATTTCAAGCACCACAACGTTCGCGTGTTCAATCGCCTCAAGGTCAGTAATGAGGATTTGCGGGCTCAGCAGATCATTATCTGGATTCGTAAACGACCCGGACGTCGGGTAACTCCTCGTGAAATGCATCAGAACGGAGTAGCCGGTATAGAGACAACATCGGAGGCAAGAGCGATACTCAAAGATTTGGCAGATCGTGGTTATGGTGAGTTCCATAGTGAGCCGGGAAAGGGTCAACGTAAAGGGGAATACTTCCAGGCGGCTTAACTGTTGGGTAAGTGTTGGGTCGGTACCCAACACTTCTATTTGATGTAAATAGTTGTGATTTAGTGACTTACGACAACGAATCTGGATTTGTTGGGTGTTGGGTGGGTAGTGATGATCGAAACGCATCGTTTTTGTCGAACCGAAATGCTTGTGTGGGGACTCTACTTCCTACCCAACACCCAACAGATCAGACTAAATCAGCATAAGTCTATATAAATTAATGCTTAATAGCGCAAATATATGTTTGGTACACACCCAACAAAGCCCAACAGATTGGCCGAGTGCAAAACAAACGAAGACGGAAGGAAATTCTCATGAACGCACTAATGAACAGCGTGACTGTCAGTGGCAAGACGTTCACCTACCAGAAACCCTGGGATGGTCGTCGCCTATCGCTTCTACCGACGTGCCCTTACCTCGCATTCGACACCGAAACGGAAATGGTTGATCTGAAAGTTCAGATACCCCGGTTGGCTTTGGCGGCGGTAAGCACTGGCCGGCAACATGCTCTGGTTCGTCCCGACCAAATCGCTGACTTCATTCAAATTCATGCCGATGCCCGCTTCGTATTCCACCATGCTGCCTTCGACTTTTGGGTCATCGACAAGCACCTACTCGAACAGGGTGCAGAAAAAGCTCGTCGGAAATGGTGGGACGCTTGCGATCAAAACCGGATGCACGACACCATGCTGCTTGATGCGCTGATTCGATTGGCTGAAGGCCGTGCCCAGAAAATGAAAAGCAGTGATAAGGACTGGTTGCCACTGCGTGATCTCGCTGAAGTGGCGACCGATTACACTGCACTGCGAATCACCAAGGAGGATCCGTATCGAACTCGTTACAGTGAGATAATCGGCCAGGATTGGGATGACGTTGAAGATGGTTTCTTCAGCTACGCGATCAAAGACCCCATCGTCACCTACCGCGCCTACCTCAACATGATTGATAAGGCCGAACGGTTGATGCAGGAGAACGGCTACGATCCCAAACGATCGCCAAAAGAACCTTGCGAAATTGCTCCTGATGCCGTGAAACGATTCGGTTACTTGACCGAGCAAATCCAGGTGAAGGGTTCCATCGCGCTGGAACAACTCACTCGCACCGGAATGTGCCTGGATACGCCGCGATTGACGCAACTGCGGGAATCATACCGTCATCAACTCGATGAGATTATCGACACGTTTCTCCGTGAATACCCGGAAGTCATCAAGAGAGCTAAAAATGGCTCTGTGCAAAGAAGCACGTAGACCTTGACCCCTGCGTTTAATCAAAACGTCTTACGGGATCGACTGCTGAAAGCGGTCGAGGAGCTTCGGGCCAAGGGTGTTGGGATCGTTGTACCGAAAACGCCAACGGAAAAGGTTTCAACTTCGGCAAAAGAATGGGCACAGCATTCCGACAAGCACCCCCTAATTAAGCTGTGGGTTGAGCGGGAAAAGGCCAGCAAACAGTGCGAGTCCTTCGGCAAGCTCCAAGCCGACGTGATGCATCCGCGATACAACGCCTTGCTCCGCACAGGACGCACCAGGTGCACCAGCCCGAACATTCAGCAGATGCCTCGCGATGGTGGCTTTCGCGAGTGTTCGTAGCGTCTCCTGGTCATCTGCTCCTGGCGATCGACTACGGTTACATCGAATTGCGAACGCTGGCGGCAGTATGTGAGGCCCGGTATGGTCCTTCGCGATTGGCCGACACGATTCGTGCTGGTAACGACCCACACTCTTTCACCGCCGCGATGTTCTCGGGGATGAGCCTGGACGAATTCATGGCACTGAAGGGAACACCAGATGGAGTGAAGAAATTCAAACTCTATCGGCAAAACGCGAAGGCCGTCAATTTCGGTGTTCCCGGTGGCTTGGGTGCTGCAAAGTTGGTGGACTATGCCTGTGCGACCTACAAAGTGGATATGAGCATCGAACAGGCAACGGCAAATCGCAATAAACTCATCACCGACATTTACCCCGAACTCAACGAGAAGACAGGTTACTTGTCGGATGATGGCATGGCGATCTTGGCTCATAACCTCAAGGCTCGCGAGAGCGATTGCTGGAAAAAACTCGATTGGAAAGGCACGCGAGATAAATCGAAGGTCTTTTGTGTTCAGAAAGTAGTGCGTGGTAAAGCCGTCAAGAAGGATGGGATGCCCTACAAGGATAGCTACGTCAGCAGCATCTGGGAATCTCTCAACGATCTGAACCGTAACCGCGATCCGCGGTTGACCGAACTGCTGGAAGGTCGCGAAGAGTGTGAAGAGTTGTTCCGGATATTGTTCAACCAGTCCGTGGTCACGCTCACAGGGCGTATTCGAGGTGATGTCGATTACTGTCAAAAACGGAACACGCCGTTCCAGGGTCTGGCCGCTGACGGTGCCAAGCTCGCGCTGTGGGGGCTGCTCTACCGCGGTTTTCGTGTCGTTGGATTCGTCCACGATGAGCTGCTCGTCGAGTTGACTGACAAGGGCGGTTACGTCGATCTGAAGACTTGTGAAGAAGTGAAGCGAATCGTTTGTGGTGCGATGGCTCAAGTGACCGGTAACGTACCCATAGACGCCGAATACACCGTGAGCCGCTGTTGGTCGAAAGACGCGAAGCTCGTGGTTGATGGCGAAAAAGTGTTGCCGTGGGAACGATCACTGGGGATACTGCAACAGTAACGACGTTAAACTCGAAGGATGCCGCGATTCGTCTGCATGGAGGCAACAAGGATAAAAGGTTGGATATTCGATCCCAAAACAACCGGCAACTGCATGATCAAATCACGCGTTGAGCCTGTCTGGCAATCACGTCGGAACCAACTGAAAAACAGGGGCACCAAACAGCCAAAACGCGGCTCTGGTCTCTTTCAAGCCACATTTTGATCCCTGCATGGCCATTTGAAAAGAAAAACGGGATTGTTCAACACATAACGCCCGCGACTAAGAGGTAGAAAACAATGTCATTTATCGAGTTGACTCTGACAGATGGAAAGACAAAAATCTGGTTAAATCCAAGTGAAGTATCCACAGTGAGTGTCAACAAGACCACAGGGAAAACAGAGTTGTCATTCGCAGCAAAATTTCCAATGGAAAGTGGAAATGGGCTTGCAGTAAATGAATCTCTCAAAGAAGTTGTAGACGCTCTCAATAAGGGAATGGCATGACCATTTCTCGCCGCATTTTGTCATTAGATCGTTATCAGACACAAGGAAACAAACTCGCAGAATTGACCTGTGTCACGCCAGTTCTAAGTCGGGTAATAACGCTTTCAACTTGACGCTTCACTATTAGGTGCAAAATGGACATCTACTCGCCAAGCGATTGTTTTGTAGATAAGGTGAGACCCTCTGGTCTTGTGCAGAAAGGCCAGGAGCTAATCGTACTAAAGTCTCCAGAAGTGGACAAACAAATAGACAGAGTGAAAATGTATCAAGAAGAACTTAGCATTAATGCACGTAAATATCTCGATGGCCGACAAGCCGAATGGAAAAAGCTACAAAGCCAACTGCTTGAACAAATTAAAGTTCAGTTAGACAGCCAGCGATCGCTGCATAAAATAATCCAAGACAAATTTGACGCTGGAGTAGTGACACAAGACGAACTCGATAATGCAAAACTCCAACTCGCCTCAACGGAGATCTCTTTCCTGCAGCAACAACAGGCAGTTGTGCAGTTTGATCGTGAAATGAAAGACGCAATGGATGAACTTCAATCCAAAACCAAACACGCTCAGGGTGAAATGGATAGACTTAGCGACTTGAAGAAAAGACTGCTCATCTCCGCTCCATTTGATGGGGATTTTACACCCAGATGTGCAAAAGACTTATTCTTTGGGACCAATGAATGCCTAGGTGTTCTTAATACTTGGGCTAGCTAACGCCTAATCATCAATCACAAAGAAGAGAAACTAAGTGGTGTCATCGTATAGCCTAACCGGGGAAAAGGAATGCTAATTGACACTTCGCGCAACACAAACGCTAGACCCAATGTAGTAAGAGAGAATTATTATGGAACGACAATCGACCAATACCGCACTTTTAGATTCGCCCTTTAAGGCTCCATATGATGACGACTCAATTTACGAGACACCACCAGGTTATAAAGCGCAAGAAACAATCAAAAGATATTCCTCACTGTCTATCAATCCCTTTGGCATGGCGATCACCTTTTATTCTAATTTCAAGTCCGATGGCAGGGATGATCTACAAACAGTTGATGCGAAAGGATTGCCGTACTCTGCTCCACATTTTCGACGGGAATACAGACGTGTAGCATCTTTTAATTACGGGCTTGCTGCCGCTAGCGCAGGAATGCCGCTGATGGTTGCGGAATTAGCTGGTGGATTGTACAACTTGGGAAAGAGGGAAAAGGAATTAGGAGATGCATATCGTAGTGGACTTGTCATTGGATTTACTGCTGGATTTAATCACATGCAAGGGCCAATTGTACGTGGATTGGCAGGTGCATTTAAGAATCTGAGCGAAGCATGGAGAAAGCCGAAGATCAAGACTTCGGGGAAATTCTGGAATCACCCAAACAACCCTCGTCATATCGAAGCTGGGTACAATTACGCAAAAGGTAAACGTAAAGATATACGTTTTCATGTATCGTCGCCACCGCCTCCACCGCCACCACCACCGCCTTCACCACCAAAAATATGGTAACGACAGCTTAATCGGAACATATATTCGGAATACTGCCGAACAGGACACATGCGTCCTCAGACGTGCAGAGCTAAGGTTGATGGTGATTGCTGATATCAATAGATGACGGATGATAAATCCTGCTAGGGACTGGTGATACGAGGACGGCATGTTGCAATACAACACTGATTGATATCAACTCGTCGCAAATTGCGAGACGAATGATTCTACTATTGTTTGCAGACTTAACGCATGACTTTATTGGTTGAGGGCTATTTCATGTTTTCTTTTTTTCGCGATTAGATCCTGATCGTTTGTCTGGTTTATATGTAGGGAAATTGATTCGAAAGACACATGACCGCGAGCTAGTGATATCTTTTACTCTTGTGATAAATGGTCGTGGAAAGATGATTACTAAATATAATCCTCCAATACTTCCTGGTAGTGGGAAAATGCTTGACGCTGCGTGCTTAGTAGATGATGATGGTGGCCCATTTACGTTTCGACGAGTAACGTACCAACTTGATAAGGATAGGCTGATTCTCGAATATGATCGAAATGCTTCTTCATCTCCGGACAGATCAATGGACGATTTCCGTGTGGGCTCCTCATTTAGTATAGAGTGTATAAGAGACCAGGATTCAAATCTTACTGGTAAGGCTTTTTCCGGGGCGAAAGGGCTAATCGGAAAGGTTTGGCTGAGCAAAAAGAAGGAAGCTGAATCCCAGTTGCCCGTTAGACAAGGCTACGTTGGCAAATGGAAAGGAGAAGCCAAGTTGGTGGACGGTAAAAAAAGTCAGCTAGTGATTTCATTGCAGAATGGCTCAGTTACAAATAGTAACCCTTCCAACTATGAGTTTGATTTTACACCAGGCAAAATCTGCACAGTTAATTGGAACGACACGCCAATAATTGTTGATTATGTTTTTATCAACTATCTTGACAGGCGCGTTGAGTGTGTTGCTTCTGATACAAAGGGACAAATGGTTTGGTTATTAGTTTTCAATTTTCATTCGGAACGTAAAGTGTTGAATTTTCTTTTTGACCGTAAAGATACCATAAAGGGATATATTGTGTCTTCCATCAAAGGTCCTGTTGCAAATTTCGAATTGACATCTGTGTAGAGTAATTAGATTATAAACTATTGAAGTCTTCATTGGAGAGACTGCAATAAATTGGCAGTTATCGTTTTGCCCGGCGGAGATGTCGGGACGCACTTCATCTGCAAGGAGG
>Ga0206850_10092_pt1 | contig 31868 bp, 19 predicted proteins | sample Alteio_BWOrgCont_16_FD_152885 | JGI IMG/M metagenome (GOLD analysis project Ga0206850, IMG submission 152885) | Enriched cells from forest soil in Barre Woods Harvard Forest LTER site, Petersham, Massachusetts, United States -... | ecosystem: Environmental > Terrestrial > Soil > Temperate forest >...
ATTGGAGTTTACATTGTTGAAAGTGATGCTGCCCGGAAAAACCGTCCGTGTCAGATTGACGGTGGTCGTGCCAAGCAAACTGTCATCGAATGTCACGGGACTGGTGTCCTGATAAACATAAGGTGTGCTGCTACTGGCGGTAACCACCCAGTTTGAAGTGGCAAAAATGTCCCAGTTGCCAACCGGCACGCCATTTGTCTCACCATTCCAAGTGATGGGTACTACCGGAATCGACGGACCGCTGGCCACAACCAGATCAATCGAGCCATTGCCCACATTATTGGTCAGATAGGCGCTGAAGTTTCCCTGCGGCGGGAAGATCAGGCTGAAATTTGTAAGATCATTATTGCCGTCCACATTCGCAAAACTCTGATATTTGATCAGATGAATTTGTTGCGGATAAGTGGCAAAACCCAACAGCTCAGTGAGGTCAATCAAGTTCGTTGTGCCCGCCGCGGTCAGGGCGCCTGACACGGTGATATTGGCGGCATTTTGGTTAAGCGAAAATATGAGGGTCGAGTTGGTAATGGCAAGGCTGCTGACAGCCGTGGCGACAACGCTGCCGAGATTAAACGTGCTATTGGCCATCCCGATACCACAGGGATCAGTATCTGCGCTTACGGCTGAAACGTCAAAAGTCGCATTGTTTACGGTGATTGACGGGCTGCCGGCAAGGGAGCCGCCACCCACCAACGCCAGGGTGCCGCCTTCCACCAAGGTGTTGCCGAGATAGGTATTGGCACCACTCAAAGTCTGTGTGCCGGTACCAAGCTTGACAAGGGAAAGAGTATTGGGGGCAGAATCACCGCCAATGACACCGGTGAATGATCCCGAGGCATTATTGGCACCCAGTGTCAGGATGGAAGGAGACACTCCCGAAAAATTGGCCATTTCATTTAATGTGCTTGTGCCACTGCTATTTAAGCCGCCGATCGCATCATTGTACCCGTTCAGATCCAGCCGGGCAAAGCCGGTTCCGGCCTGAATCAATGTCACGTTGTTGCCAGCAAGCTGGTTATTAGCCTCGAGTTTTACATCCGAGCTGTCGTTGTTAGCCCCGTCAATGATCATGCCGCCAGTCCAATTATTGGCCGTGCCGATATTTGTAAGGACAGAGGTTATAGTGGCTGCGTCGGCATAAAATTCCAATGTGCCCGGCCCGGTTATCTGTCCCAAAAAGGTAAAGACGTTGCCGTTTCCACTGGGGGCAATCCGGTCGCCCGGCACGCTGGTCACCGGTGCGCCCAGCAATGTTATGCTGCCGGTGTTGGTTCCGCCGGTAATTTTAATCGCGCCGACGTATAGATTGCCAACGCCAGGAGAAATGGAAATGTTGTTCGACCAACTACCCGTTGCGCCATTGTTCAGATAAAGCGTGGCTCCGCTCGCGATATAAACCGGTCCGCTGCCCAAGCTGCCATTATTGTTAACTTGCAGGTAGCCTTGATCAATATAGGTGCCGCCGGAATAGGTGTTGGCGGCGGCAAAATACATTGAGCCGGTGCCGGTCTTTACCACCGTCACTTTGCCGCCGCTCAAATTGTCCTTGGTCGTGGCATCCAGTTCTCCTTCATTGCTGGTAGAGGTGCCGTTGATGGCAAAAATGATCTCGCCGGGCACAGGATTACCCGTCATCGGACCGGCGGTGAGGAAACTTGTGGTGCCAGCGCCCACGGTCAACTCCTGGCTTGATTGCGCGCTGGGAAAATAAAAGCCGCCGACATACATGCCGGTGCCTATATTCGTTGCCCCCATGACGATGGTGCCGCTGTCAGTGCTGCCGACTGTCAATTTTACACTGGAACTTTCGGTCGCAAGAATCGTGTTGATAAATGTGTCGCTGGTGCCGTAAGTCGTGCTGGTGCCGCCATTCAGGGTATAGCTGCCGGCCACAGTCGCTGTCAGCTCGAGATTGGTGGCGCTGGCTTGGTTCGTCGCTCCGATTGCGCCCGCAGCCGTAATAATGCTGCTGCCAGAATAGGCATAGGCAGAAACCGTGCCACCGCCATTGATAGTCGCCAATGAAATATAACCACCATCGGTGCCGGTGCTTCCAAAAAGACCAGCACCGCCAAGCCCGGCAATCAATCCAGTGCCATCAACCGCAAATGAGCCGGATGTCACGGTGCCTGAATTAAAGACGGCCACGCCAGCAAGATTGTTTGGCATCAAAGTGCCGTCGAGACTCAGGCTGCCCGCCGAACTGCTGAACGTGTAATTGCCCCAATCCAAAACAAGATTGTTGCTGACCGTTTCCGCCAAACCGCTGGTGTTGTTGATGCCGACGGTGTTGCCGTTGGTGCCGCCGGAAAGCAGGATGCTGTTGCCAGTAAGGCTGAGCGTCGAACCGGCTGACGAACTGCCAAAGGTAATGCCATCAAACGCCGTGCCAGCGGCAAAATCATCGTTGGGTAAAGCCGCCGCCCCGGTTTGATTGGTGAAAACCAGCGAGTCAAACGCCAAGGGCGTATTGCCTGAAAGCCAGTTTCCGCCGGCACTCCAGTTACCATTGGGACTGATGCCACCTGTCCATGTATCAGTTGCCGCCAAGACTGAATGAACGGCCAGCAGACAGAAAATAAAGGCCAACGACAGAGTGAGCATTCGATTGAGTTTTAATGGTGTTTTCATAATTGAAGTCAGGAAACCGATTTGATCAGTGCTAACAATAGGGTTAGGACAAGGCTAGAACACATTTTTGCAAACACGTGTTCATTGGTTTGTTATTTAGTATTCGTGAACTGGGATGCTTTAGTATTGCCTAATATGCTGTTAAGCACTATCAGCCATTCGTTCTAGAACACTACTTCAAAACTGTAAACACGAGTCCGGAACTAAATTCCTAAGATCAACAAAATCAACAAAATGCGCATTTTATTAAAATCGCCAGACCATCCACCCAAAGCGCCGGTAGCGGGTCAGTTGGGTGGGACAAGGCTGCGAAAGAACCGAAATTCGCTTGGTGATTTGGCGCGCAAGGACGTCGCCCCGCCAAAACAGCAAATTGAGCCACTGCCAGTCGCAGGATTATTTGACCAGCGGCGAATTGCGGACGGTCAGGTTGCGGACATCCCCGGAAAATTTCGCCGCGCTTACGCCATCGGCTGCCTGCGGTTTGAAATTATCAATCTCCAATCCGTCAATGTCCGCAAATGAAGCCGCCGGACGGAGATCATTCGTCGCAAAACTGGTCGTGATGTTCGCCAGTTCCAAATCGCGGACATGGCGGGCAAAAATCCCGTAAGCTGGCAGCGTTCCCATCTTGCCCGGTTCGGGATAGCCATTGCCAAGCTCCTTCGGCATGATGGCGGCATCCTGTCGCGTGCCACCGCCCTTGCTGATGAGGCGGATGTTTTCGAGCCGGATGCCTTCCAACGGCTGTTCCGGCAAGCCCATGATCTGGATGCCGCTCATCTTGCCAACGCCCTCGGCGATGACATTTGAAATCAAAATGTTTCTGGCGCGGCTGTTTGTGGCAAGATTGGGCGTGCGATTGCGGTTGCCGGTCGTGATATAAATCGCGTAGTCCGGCACGTCCATCATGGTGATATTGTTGATGGTGATATTATCCATGATGCCGCCGTCCACTTCTTCAAGCGCAAGGCCACGGCAGCTGCGAAAAGTACAGTTCGCGACGGTGCAGTTCCTGAAACCGCCGCTCGATTCGGTGCCGAACTTGATGCGGCCATTGTGATTTTTACCCGGCTTCATCGTGCCGTCAATCAATGTGCCGACTTCAAAACCGGAGACCTGACAGTTGACGATGGTGAGATTTTCCGTCGGGCGAATCTCGCCCAGCGCGTAGGTACTCTTGGGGCAAAGGCCGTCGTCATTCGGCGAATTGATGCGGCAGTTGGCAACCATCGTATTACGGCAGCAATCAATATCAATCCCATCGCGGTCAGTGTCCATGGTGACATTATCCACCGTGAGGTTGTCGCAGCCGGTGACCAGAATCGCAAAATGTCCGCCATGAAAAATCGTCACGTCGCGGATCAAAACATTTTTGCAGAGCTTGAGCGCGATGGCTTTGTTGCCGAGTCGGACGGGCGGATAATTTGTTTTGGCCGCCGAATCCGGCTTGTTCCAAGTTGTGTAGCCGCACATCTTGTCCAGCATCCCATCGCTGCGCACGAGGCCGCCACCGCTGATCAGGCCGTTGCCCGTGATGAAAACGTTCGTGAGATTTTCGCCCCAAATGAGGCTGTTATGAAAATAGCAATGTCCGCCGTCCTGATAACCACCGAACGAATACGGTTCGGTTTCGTCATAAACATTCAGATCCTGCGGTGCACCCAGGATGGTTGCGCCAGCATCAACCAGCAGATGAATGTTGCTTCGCAAATGAATCGAGCCGCTCAAATAAGTGCCGGCGGGGATCAAAACCGTTCCACCACCGGCAGCGGCGGCGGCAGCGATGGTTTTGTCAATGGCCGGACTGTCGAGATGCGTGCCGTCACCGGCCGCGCCAAAATCCCGCACGTTGAAAACTGTCGGGGCTGATCCGGCATGCAAAAAAACCGGTGGAAATAAAAACGCGCAACAGCAAACCAACCGAAATGCCGGCCGGCCGAGGAACATGATGGGGGCTTTCATAAGTGATTTTTTAAATTGCGCCCAGCCATTATACCGTGGTTTTAATTGTTTTCAGTCGCGTCCGAGAAATTTTACGACGGCTTCTGTGCGCGACTGGACGTGCAGTTTTTCATAGACCGTATGCAGATGCGCGCGAACGGTACTCAAAGTGACGCCCAACTGGTCGGCAATTTCCTTGTAAAGATAACCCTTGGCCAGCAAAGCGAGGATTTCCTGTTCGCGTTTGGTGAGTTTTTCCATGTCGGACTGCGGCTTTTTGATCTGCTGGAAATGGTTCACCACTTTGCGCGCGATCTGCATGGACATCGGCGCGCCGCCGGCATGGACTTGCTCAATCGCCTGGATCAATTCAGCCGGCAAAACATTTTTAAGCAGATAACCGCTGGCGCCCTTGCGCAACGAATCAAAGATCAAATCTCCCTCTTCGTAGGTGGTCAGCATCAATACCTGCGTCTTGGGCATTTGTTCCTTCAGGCGCGCGACACATTCGATGCCGTTCATTTTTGGCAGGTTGATGTCCATCAACACCACGTCCGGCGCTTCACCAGGAATCTGTTTCAGCGCCTCTTCGCCGCTGGGATGCGCCCCGACAAACTGCAGCGCGGGGGCGCGGCCCAACAATTCAGTCAGGCTTTCGCGCGTGCCGCGATTGTCTTCGACGATGGAAACCCGGATATGCATTGACTCGTTTTTTTTCATTTTGTCTTTCGCGTTGTGTTCCGGCAATTGAACGAACGTTCAATTACATTTATCCGACCATGGCAGATGGATCAAAACCTTGGTGCCGCTGCCGGGCTGGCTTTCAATGCGGCAACGGCCGCCGATGTCCGCCAGCCTTTGTTGCATGTTGCGCAAGCCGTCGGCCAGCGCGTCATCCGGCGCATTTTCAAAACCCCGCCCGTTGTCTTCGATCACCAGGTCCAAAGCCTGGGGCGTAAAGGTTGCGCGCAGCCAGACTTCGGTTGCGGCGGAATGCTTGACAATATTATGCAAGGCCTCCTTGACCGTAAGAAAAAGATTGTGACGCAAATCGGTGGACAGTTCGCGCGCCGGCATCTGTTCGGGAAAATCCAGACGGCAGCGAATGCCCGTCAGGCGTAAATAATCCACGGTAAATTGTCCGGCATAGTCCAACAGATGCGCCAGGGTGTCGTTGCGCGGGTTGACGGCCCAGACGATTTCATCGAGCGACTTGATGGCCTGCCGCGCCGTGGCGGAAATGATGCCGACGCGTTCAGCAGCCTTTTCCGGTTCCGCCCGATCCTGTTGTGCGAGCTCGCCGAGAAAAGCGATCTGCGTCAGGCTTGCGCCGAGGTCATCGTGGATATCCTTGGCAATCCGGGCGCGTTCTTTTTGCAAGGCGGCTTGCGCTTCCAGCAATTGCAGCCGGCGATGCAGCCGCCGGAACGAAACATAGCGCACGATGGCAATAATGCTGCCGGTGAACGTCAACAGCACCACCCAGTAAAACCACCAGGTCTGCCAAAAAAAGGGGGACACGGTGAACGCAAATTGCGCGAAGGTTTTGTTCCAATCACCGCCACTGTTGCGCGCCGTGACTTGGAAAATGTAACTGCCGCCGCCAAGCTTCGGATAACTGACGGTGCGAAAAATGCTGGATCCCATCCAATCGTCCTCGACCCCCACCAGTTGATGCCGAAATTCGATGTTTTCCGGCGCATTGAAATTGAGCGCGGCAAATTCAAATTCGAGATTGTGATACCCCGCCGGCAAATACAATTTTGCAGGCAACGACGCGAGGTCGAGGATTTTATCGTCGGTATTTGTGTTGTTGGGAACGAGGCCGTCGTAACGCGCGACCACCCGGTCATCCACTGAAACCCGCGTCAACAAAACCGGCGGCGCCTCGGGGTTTTCATACAAACCTGCGGGGTCGGCAACCACGAGCGCGGTTTGCATCGGCAGCCAAAGCCGTCCGTCCTGGCTGTGCAAAACGTCGGGCGAATCGCCAAAGGTTCCTTGCAGGCTCGGCAGGCCGGCGCCGCGCCCATAATGAATCGAGCGCACCCGCATGGCACGTCCGGTGGCGACCTCTTCCAGATCGCGCTGACGCACTTTGAAAATGCCGCGGTTCGCGCCGAACCAAAGCCAGCCATGTCCGTCGGCGACGATGTGGGAAATGTAATCGTCATAGAGACCCTGCTCCGAATTGATCTCGGCATAATGTCCCTCTTTCATGCGCCCGATGCCCCAGCCCGCAAAACCAATCCAAAGCGCGCCATCCGGCGTCGCACACAGGCAACGGATGGAAGCCAGCTCCTGTGCCGGACGCGGCGTGACCTCATTCAATTTGCCATCCACCACCTGCAACAAAACGCCTTTGGACGTGCCCGCCCAAATTATTCCCGCCGCATCCTCGACCATCGCGCGAATGATGCGGCTGTCCGGCGGCGCGGTGAACGCATCCAGTTTTCCGTCATGCAGACGCAGAATGGCCGTGGGTGTTTCCTGGCCGATCCACAGATCACCGGTTTTGCTGACCAGCAATGTATGGAGGGTTTTTCCGTCGAGCTGGCTGGCATCGCCCCAATTCACAAAATGACCGTCGCGCCAGCAGAAGAGCCCGTGCAATCGCGAACCGATCCAGAGCGAACCATGCGCGTCGGAAACCACGCACGTCGCCCGGCCCGGCCATTCGTCGCTGACCGGGATGGCATTCCATTTTCCGTCAACTTTATGAACCAGTACGCCGTTCTGCGTGACCGCCCAGACCGTGCCGTCCCGATCTTCGCAAATGGATTGGATGGATGAAAAAGGCAAACCTGACTCCGCACCTTCCAGCATGATCGCCCGCCGCCGGATGCGATCCAAGCCGCCGCCGTAAGTGCCAGCCCAGATATTTCCATCGCTGTCTTCGGCCAGGCTTAAAATCGCCTGATGGCTCGCGGGAATGGTCTTAAACCCGGAAGCATCATGCCGAAAAAGGCCGCTGAACGAAGTGCCGACCCAGACCGCGCCTTCGTGATCTTCCAAAATGGCCGTGGCCACCGTGCCGCTGCTCTCGGAATGGAACCCGCCAATATCCTGCAGTCCATTTTGTTCATCGCATTTGAAAAGATGAAAGCCGGCGCAAAGCCACACGCCCCCGCTGCGGGCAAGACCCAGCCGCATGTTTTGTGCGTCCAAATGGTAAAGCGTTTTGAAAACCCCATCGCGAACCAGCCCGATTTGTCCGGCTTTGGCAAACCAGATGCGGCCTTGATTGTCAGCCGTCAATGCGCACATATCCGGGCCCTCCGGCACTCCCTGCTGGCTGGTGAGATTAACCACTTTGTCATCCTTGACGCGATAGACCGAACCGTCGTGATAACTGATCCAACAGGCGCCTTCATTATCCTCGGCCAGATTGCCGGGAATGAAGTTGGGCAGGTCTTGCGTGAAGGCGCGCGAAGATTTGCCGTGCAGATAAACCACCCCGCCCCGGTCCATTGCCAGCCACAATGAACCGTTGGCGCCGCGCAACATGGTGATGATGCCCCGGTTTGGCGGGGCAATGACATTCGTCAGCGAAAACGATTCAAAGCGCAGGCCGTCAAAACGCGCCAACCCCGTTGGCGTGCCGACCCACAGATAACCATCCGGCATTTGCGTCACGCCTTCCACGCTGTTGTCCGGCAGGCCGTCATCGGTCTCCCACGGCCGCACCAGCCAGTTGCCATCGGTTTCAGCGGCATGAACTGCGGCGGGGGAAAATAAAAGCAGTCCCGTTAACAGCAACCCTGGCTTAAGCCAGCCAGCCAACGTGGAATACATAACATGGTTTTAATTGATTTGGTTTTCAAAGTCCACCGGAGATTGAAACCGCCACCGCTCACGGTTCTGTGAAATGGACTTCAGCGACGCGGCGCCCAACCGGGCGGCTTTTTTCAGAAACCGCGCGCGGTGATGCCGACCTCATCAAACAATGTCGAGTTCAAGACCGAATTGTTGTGTGCAGTGGCAGCCAGGCCGGCCAGTAGATTCCTGCCCATCGGGATCGTCGCGTTGCCGACGGTTTGCCAGTTTATGCCGTCGGCAGAAACGTAGCCGGTGAAAACATTGCCCGCGCGCGTGAGTTTGACCCAAGCCGGCGGTTTCGCCGCCGGGCCATCCACACTGCCGGAAGTGCGGTCACCCGGCGTCGATCGCCATTGCAGCGTGGAGCCGCCCTGCCCGCTCAAAGCCATGAATATATTTTTTGCATCCGGCGAAATCGTTTCACGCAGCATCACGCCAATCTTTGCCCACGGATCGGTGTATTGAAAAGAAGCGACGCGCGCGACGATTTGACCATCGCCATTCAATGGCTTGAAGACAAAATGGAAAGCGTCGGCATAACCCCAAATATCGCCACCGGAGGCAAGCAGGTTGAACCGGCCATTGAGAAAACTGGCTTCGCCGGTCAAGCCGACATCGCCGACGTCCGCATCCTGCCAGCCGCGCGGCAGCGTCGGCGCTCTCACAGGCAACGAAGAGATCCATTTGGTAAAAATGGCGACGGCTTTTTCGTCCACGACATTTTTGGCAAGCGGCGGCATTTGATTTTCGCCGACGATGCTGATGCGATGGAACAGCATGGATTTATTCGCATCACCGGGAACAACAACTTTCGCGCCGGGAATTCCCATCTGGTTGCCGACGGGGCCGTTGACGATGTTTTGCAACTTCAAGGGCGTGTCGAACCGCGCATCGAAAAAAGCCTCCGCGCCGCCGGGACGATGACATTGCGCACAGTTCGCGTCGAGATAGGAGCGGATTTTTAAATTCAGCGAAGCGTGCGGATCGGTGATGGCAACGAGTTTTGACAGCCGGTAAATTTTCTTTTCGTCGAGTGGCGCGTCAAAAAATCCCAGGTGATTCCAAACGCGAAGCTGGTTGTCGGTGACGCCGTTGGGATATTTGAAGTCACCATTAAGCTGGCGGGTTTTCACGCCCAGCACACCGCCAGAAACGGGCGTGTGACAGGTCAGGCAATCCTGGCGTCCGGGAAAAAACCATCTTTGCGTGCGCGTGCCGGCGGCGGTTTTGATGGAAATGATCTCGTTCGTGCCCGCCGTAACCAGATCGGCGTCGGAATTATCCGCGCGCCATTTGTAGCTCGCGCCATAAACCGCGCCGCTCGTGTCGCGAATGAGCAGCCGCGTTTCCAGCCGGCGAAGAATCTTTGGGTTTGTGTCGTCCACCGGCAATTCAAAGTTTTTCACAAAGACGGTGCCGTCGGGAAATTTCCATTCGCCCTTTTCCGAGAAATTGATCCTGGAATTTTCCGGCAGCGCCAGCCAGCGTTGTTTTACCGCGCCGTCCGACCACAGCGGCGAATTGACGATGTAAGGCATCAAAAAATCCGCCGGCTGAAGATTCGCCGCATCGGTGAACACGCCGGTTTGCGACAGAAGTTTGGGCATGACTTTTTTCGGCGGCGGTGAACCGCCCCGTTGCAATTTATAGATGCGCCCGCCGATGCTGCTCATCTGGCAGAAATAAATCTCACCGTCCGCATCCGTGCCGAACGATGAAAGGCCGGTGTAATCCGAACCCGAATTTGGCCCGCTGCCTTTGGGCATCACGCACAGCAGATTTTTCCCGGCCGGCGTCGCGGTTTCGTCCAGCGCCCAGATCGTACGAAAGACGTTGTCACCGAAAATATATTTGCCCCCGAGATCGGCGGCGAATTCCTTGCCGCGATAAACATAGCCGCCGATGACCGCGCGTCCGTCCGTGTGCGGATAATCCAAAACCGGCCCGCGACTGATGCCAATGAATGACGCCGGCATTTTTCCCAGATTACCCTCGCAATAATTCCATTGGAAATTCAGGCCGGATTCGCCAGATTCGATCACATCAATCTCCTCGCGCGAACTTTCACCGACATCGCCGATGAAAATCCGGCCGGTCAGCGGATCAATCGTCATGCGATGCGGACTGCGCAGGCCGAGGCAGAAAAATTCTTCCAGCACATTCGACTGGCCGACGAATGGGTTGTCGTTCGGAATAAAATAATTTGCCGTCAAACCGTTCAACGGCTGGCGCGGCGGCGTGTGGCTGAAATTTCCACCGCGACAATCCACATCAATCCGGAACACGCCGGAGTATAGACTTTTGTTGATGAGCTGGTCGTTGTCGCCGACGGAATTGTCGCCGTCCGTCCAATAGAGCAAGCCGTTCACCGGATGAAAAAACATTCCGCCGCCGTGATGCCAGACGGTTTGGTTCGTGAGATCCACAAAGATTTTCACCGAGTCAGGAATCGCCACGCCATGATCATCGAGCGTGTAGCGTTCCAGCCGGTCATGATATGTGTTCGGCAGAACGGGATTCGGGCGCGTGTAAGGATCCCCGACGACCGTACCGGGTTTCACCCAGGTGTAATAAACGAACATGAAATGGTTCGTCGCAAAACCCGGATGAAACGCGATGCCGAGCAACCCGGAATCGTCCCAACCCTGGCATTGATCGTGGAGATCCAGCACGAGTTTTTTTTGCGTCGCCCCGGGAGAATTTTCAAACGTCCAGATCCGGCCTTCACGTTCCCAGACGCAGAGCTGGTTGGAATCGGGAACGGACGTCAGGCCGACGGAATTGGTGAACAACAGATTCGTGAACGCGACCACCGCCGTCCAATTGCCGGAGATTGCCGGCGCGACTTCCGGCAGCATGCCATCCAAAAACGCGCCGGTCTGCGGCAGCGAATCCAAGCCGTAAGGTTTGGCGGCACCGGAGAAAATGAAAACGCCGGGCAATGCGAAAACAAAAAGCCATCGGCATTGCGCGTTTAATCGGGAAATGATTTTCCTCACAACGAAGTGCGGATAAGTTTCTACACCGCGCCCGCCCCGTCAAATGGTTTAGTGTGAATTTTTCCGAATTTCAGCCGCCCGGCTTGAGATAGATGCCGTAAATCATTTTCAGCGTGATGAGAATGACTGCGGAAAGGAAAATCGGGCGGATGAATTTTGTGCCGCGCCGCATGACCATCCTGCTGCCGGCGCGCGCCCCAAGCCATTGGCCCAATCCCATCACGAGCCCGGCGGCAAACCAGATTTTTTTGGCGATCAAAAAAACCAGCAACGAGGCAATGTTGGTGGCGAAATTCAGGACTTTTGAACCAGCCGTGGCTTTGGTCAGGTTGAAACCCAGTCCCAGCATAAATGCCATCGTGAAAAAAGTCCCCGTACCCGGCCCAAAAAAACCATCGTAAAACCCGATGCCGAAGCCGAATAGAAAATCCCAGCGCACCCGCGTCATGCGCGGATGAATATCCTTTTCACCGAGCTGCGGTTTGAGCCAGATGTAAACCGCGACGAGAATGAGAAAAATCGGGATGATGCGTTTTAGAAAATTGGGGTCGAGTTGCTGCACGAGCAGCGAGCCGGTCGCCGCGCCAAAAAAGGCCAGCACACAGCCGCGACGGCATTCCGCAAGGTTGACCGCGCCCGCCCGCGCATAATGCACGGTCGCGCTGCCGGAACCGAACGCTGCCTGTAATTTATTCGTGCCGAGCGCGAGGCGCGGGTCGATGCCGAGATTCAGCAGCACCGGCAGCGTGATCAATCCGCCGCCGCCCGCAATCGAATCCACAAAACCCGCGATCAGTCCCGTCGCAAACAGCAGCGCGACCTGCCACCATTCAATCATCGCGAAAGCGTAACGGGCGCGGCGCGGAATGAAAAGCGTTGCTGGATGCGTGATGCTCGATGCTGGATTCTGAACGCCGCCTCACCAGCATCGAGCAACGGGCATCCAGAATCACGCATCACGCATCCAAACCTATTTTCTTTCCACCGCCACACGCCGACTTTACGCTGAAGTCATGTTTCGTCCGTGCATTGACCTGCATGAAGGCAAAGTAAAGCAAATCGTCGGCGGCACGCTCGGCGACACCGGCTTGCGCACTAATTTTGTTTCCGAAAAACCGGCGGCGTGGTTCGCGGAATTATACCGGCGCGACCAGCTTGCCGGCGGCCACGTCATCATGCTCGGTGCGGGCAATGAAACGGCCGCGCGCGCCGCGCTCGCGGCTTATCCGAACGGATTGCAGATTGGCGGCGGCGTGAATCCCCAAAACGCCCGCGACTGGCTGGATGCCGGTGCGTCGCACGTCATCGTCACGAGCTGGGTTTTTCGCGAAGGCCGCGTGGATTGGGCGCGGCTGGAGGAACTCGTCAAAATCATCGGCAAAAACCGGCTCGTGCTGGACTTGAGCTGCCGCCAGCGCGATGGGAATTATTTTGTCGTCACCGACCGTTGGCAGAAATTCACAGAACTGGTCGTGAACGAAGAAACGCTCAAAAGATTTTCGGGTTACTGCGCCGAATTTTTGGTTCACGCCGTGGATGTGGAAGGTTTATGTCGCGGCATTGACCGCGAACTCGTTAAAAAACTCGGCCAGTGGTCACCGATCCCGACCACTTATGCGGGCGGCGCAAATTCCATTTCCGATCTGGCAGCCGTCACGCAACTCGGCGGCGGGAAAGTTGATCTGACGATTGGCTCGGCGCTGGATATCTTCGGCGGCAGCGGCGTGGCCTACGAAGCGTGCGTAAAGTTTAATCGCACAAACAGTTTGCCGGAACGATGAAATCCCCCCTGGTAGCCGTCCACGTTGGCTATGATCAGCAGACGCTGATCCAGCCACACGCAGACGGTTGTGCGTGATACAGTCGCATGCCCCATGCCCTCCTTTTCGCAGGTTAGGCGGCAGATGACTAAAGCCACCTGCCAGTGCAAACATATCACCACACAGCGGATCCGCCTGACAACAGCCCAATGCTGCTCAAACGGAAATCAAATTCCACTTGGATCACACGTTATTACTGCCAAAGCCAGCGGACATTTGCAACCGCATAAATATGCGATGCGGTGGCAAACGTCCGCTTGTGTGCGCGCCGTCGCCCCGGCATAATTTCCTCATGTCCCGTTCCGCCGTTTTTTTTGCGCTGATATTCTTTGCGCTGATATTTTGCGTTCCGGCACGGGCGACGGTGTTGTGGAGTGATTCCGCTTCGCGGGTCATCCACGCGACGCCCGATGGCACGGACATCCTGGGCGGCGCGGTGAAGCGGGATGACACAGCCAGCGACGTGCTGTATTTCAAATTTCACGTTGACCCGCTTTCGGACGCGGCGGACGAACCGTATTACGCGTTGTTCCAATTGAACGAAGGCGACACCAACCGGCTGGCCGTGGGCAACGCGCCGGAGGCTTGGGGCTATTCCGCGTGCTACACATCGGAAACCGGGCCGTCGAACCGGGCCGCTGGAGAGTTTAACCTCAAGTCCGCCCATCCGGAAGGCTCCGGTCTGGGTGGCTTCATGCCTTATGAGTTGCCCAACCATAATCACGACAAAACCATTGTGTTCAAAGTGCAATATGTTCCCGACGGCGATGACCTGATCACCGTGTGGCTGAATCCAGACCTGACCCATGGCGCAACTGTTGAAAACCAGCCGGAAAATATCACCACCCGGTTCAAAGCGGACGCATCTTTCAACCAGATTCGTCTCCGGCATGATGGCAGCGGCGGCCTGCGCCATGATGGCGGCAATGGCTGGATCTTCAGCGACATGGCGATCGCGACCTCGTTCAACGATTTTGTGGTGGAACGTTTCTGGCAGACTTGGTGGTTCCGCGGGGTTGTCGCTTTATTTGTGCTGGCCGGCGCGGGCGCGGCCGTGCTTGCGGTGGAAAAAAGAAAATTCCGGCTGCAACTGCAACACGCAGAGCAGGAGAGTGCGCTGGAACGGGAGCGGGCGCGCATCGCGCAGGATTTGCATGATGACCTCGGCTCATCGTTGACGCGGATTTCGTTGTTGGGCAGTTTGCTGCGCGCCGACAAGGACAATCCCGAACAGATTGAAATCCACGCCGGAAAAATTGCGCAGTCGGCGGATCAAACGGTCCGCGCACTCGAAGAAATCGTCTGGGCCGTGCGCCCCGGCAGCGACACATTGCAAAGTCTGGTGGATTACATCGCGCACTTTGCCAATGAATTGTTTAATGGCAACCCGACCCGCTGCCGGCTGGATTTGCCAAATGACATTCCCGCGCGGCCGCTGCCGCCGGACGTGCGCCATAACATTTTTCTCATCGTCAAGGAAGCGTTGACCAATGTTTTGAAACACGCGGACGCAAGCGAAGTTAATTTGCAAGTCAAGGTCGCGGGATCCGCCCTGGAAATTACCATCGCGGATGACGGCAGGGGTTTCGATTTTAATTCCGCCGCCACCAATGGCGAACGCAATGGTTTGGAAAACATGCGCCGCCGCGCCGGGGCCGTCGGCGGCACGCTCGCGTTGAACAGCGCGCCGGGCAAAGGTTCGCGCGTGGAATTCCACGTAAATTTTACGAGTTGACCCGGACCACCGCCGGTTTATTTTCAAGCCGTTCCCGCATCAAAAAATTTTATGCAAATCAAAGTTGCCATCGTGGATGACGATGAAGGCATTCGCAGCGGCCTTTCCACGCTCATCAAACGCGCCAGCGGGTTCAAACTCGTCGGCGAATTTGCCAATCCAGAAACGGCGCTCAAAGAAATCCCGCAATTATTGCCCGACGTGGTCTTGATGGACATCAACCTGCCCGGCATGAAAGGTTACGAATGCGTACGCCGGATCAAGGCATCGCATCCGACCGTGCAATTTTTGATGCTGACCGTCTATGAGGATGGTGATTCGTTGTTCAATTCGCTGCGGGCGGGCGCGAGCGGCTATCTGCTTAAGCGCACGGCATCGGCACGGCTGCTCGAAGCCATCCGCGATGTTTTCAACGGCGGCGCGCCGATGACGCCGCAGCTCGCGCGGCGCGTCGTGCAGTTTTTTTCCAAGCCCGCGACGGAAGCCTCGTCGTTGGCCAAACTGACACCGGCGGAACGCGAATTCCTCGACCAGCTTGCCAACGGCTATGCCTACAAGGAAATTGCCGACCGCATGAACATCAGCATTGATACCGTGCGCAGCTATGTGCGGACGGTGTATGAAAAACTGCATGTCCACTCACGCACCGAGGCCGTGGTGAAATATCTGCGCGGGTGAATGTCAAAAATATCGGCCCGCGCAATTCAAGGCGCGACTTCAATTTCGTAGAACTTTTGCGGGACCGGCGGCGAATTGGAAACATCCAGATACGAAGTGGACAAGCCGCTGGCCGGAATGACCCCGCTGACGGGCATGAACGGCTGGCTCAAATTGGTGGTCGCCAGAACCAGATAGCTGACTCCCGGCGTGCTGCTCCAGACGACTGACTGGTTATTGTCAGCCAGTCCCGAAATTGCCAGCGGCGGCGGCACAATCACGGTCTGCGTGTCGCTTAAAACCACACTGTCCTGGCTGTTAGAATAAATCACCTGGAGAAGATTCGTGCCATTCACCGTGCCCGGTGAAGCGCCACTCCAGTTGTAAAACAGCGAGCGCAGTCCGGGACAGCCAGCCACGGAACCCACGGGGCGAAAAATGTAGGCTGACTGTGGCTGCAACACCCCATTGATGGTCAGGCTAAACAGGCTGGCATCGTTCGTATCCAAGGTGGCGGTGAAACAAACTTGGATCAAATAGGTGGTATTGCTCCCCAGTGAAATCTCCGTGCCGGCCAGCGCCGGACTGGAAAAATAAACGGCCGGCAAAGCGGCGGCGGTTTGGAACAGCAATGTGTAAGGCGCAATCAGGGTGTTGCCGGAAACCGCGTCGAACGCCATATTGCTCACCGTTACCGTAATGTTCGTCAATGGCGAAAACCCGGTGTCGTTCGGGGTAAAAGTCATCGTGGTTCCAGCCGTGGACCAATTGAACGTTCCGCTCACCGGCGGAACCGTCGAGAAAGCCGCCTGAACACTGTTGGGATTCATCGGCTTGCTGAATTGCAGTATGACTGGTGAAATAGTCGAAACATTCGTGGCCGCATGGATGGGTGAATTGCCGGTCACGACCGGGTCGAGCGGGAGCACTTGCGATTGCGCGATGAAAATTTTTGCGGTGGTGGCCGGCACCGTGATGGCAGGTGTTTGCGAGCCGGAAGTCAGGGCGATGGTTTCGTTGGTATTCAGCAAATTCACCAGCACCGTACCCGTAGAATAAGTCAAGGTGCGGCTGGGCAAGGTTTGGCTGTCTGTGGCCGTGTTAAAAACCACAAAGACTTCCTGCGTATTCAACACGCGGGAATAGGCAAATAATCCGGGACCGTTGGGGTTGTTCCATTGATTGACATGCGAGCCGAGCGTCAATGCGGGATAAAGCCGTCGAAAATTGTTCAACTGGGCAACCCACTGGAATAACGGATGCGTCATATTAAAATTGTCAACGCCCGGTGAATTGAGCGAGACAACCGTTCCCGCCGGATCGTCCTTGAATTCCCCGGCAAACATGTCCTCACGGTCATTGGGGTCGGTCGTCCCATCAAAACCCTGTTCCGTGCCATAATACAAACACGGAATGCCCCGGGATGTGTAAAGAAATGCCAGCGCCACCTCCAAAGCATTCGTATTGTTATTGGATTCGCTGGTGCTTAAAAACCGGGGATTGTCATGGTTGTCAAGAAAAGTGACCAACTGCATCTGCGAGGCGGGATCGTAATCGGCATTAACGGCATCGTAATGATCTTCAATCTGCGCCGTATTCCCGCTGGCCGTGGCAAAAACGCTATTGATGATGTAATACAGCGGATAATCCACGACGGAATCAAATTCAAATGGCCCGCCCGCCGCCTTTCCCGTATAAGGGGCAACGACGGAGTCAGAACCGTTATCAGCCTCGGCAAACATGAAAAAGTTGGTATTGCCGTTGGTCGCCGCATACGCGTGGATTGCCGGGCAAAAAGTTTGCCAGCATCCCATATCCACTTCCAATGCCGTGTCCACACGAAAACCGTCAAAGCCAATCTGGTTGATCCAGTATTCATAAATCGCCGCCATGTTCGAGCGAACGTAGGGCGTTTCCGTCTTGAAATCATTCAGCCCGGACAACCAGCCTAAAACCGTCTGGTTGCTGTTGTTGTAATTCCCAATGTTACCGTAGTTGTGAAATAAATTGGTGAGGGACGGGTTGGCCGCGGTGAGGTTGAACGGGGCCGGATATGTTTTTGAACCGCTCACATAACCAAGGGTGTAGCCGGTCGGGTAATTAAAGTTTGAATAGCCCGACCCGCTGCCGGTGACAAGATCACCCGCATGATTCACAACGATGTCGTCGATCACCAGCAATCCACGCGCGTGCGCCGCCTGCACCAGGTTTTGCAGATTGGAGATGGAACCCCAATGCGGGGCCACTTCGTAAAAATTCCAGGCGGCGTAACCATGAAATTGCCCCTCCGTATTCAATACGATCGGTGAAATCCAAATGGCCGTCGCACCCAACGCTTTAATGTAATCGAGTTTCTGCTCGATGCCTGCGAAATCTCCGCCATGCACCCCGGTTGGATTGTCGGGCGCATAAGTTCCTTCCGCGTTGTCATTGTTGGTGTTCCCGTCGTAAAAACGGTCGGTGATGACCTGGTAGATGCTCTGCGCCCGCCACAAACTATTGGAGGTTTGCGCGCCGGCTGGCCGCCACCAGCAGCCAGTGACGACGAGGCAAATCAGACAAGTTTTTTGCAGCAGGCTTGGTTTGCTTTTCAAGTTCATTAGTAATCCGGTTCAATCCGCGATCCGCCACAAATGGATGGCGGCGATGTTGACAAAGTTATAGGGATATTTTCCGCCGCCCGGCCACGCAGTGTAACGCTCGTTTTGAGCCAGATAACTCATGTTCCGTGAATACTCATCCTCAAAAATACGGATCGCATATTGTTCGCCGGCTTCCAACCGGGCGCGGACGATGGAGGACAAATCAAACCGCTGCCAGTCGCCCGATTGCGGCATGATGAGATAACCGGCGGCGACCATCTCTCCCGAACCGGTTTTGCGGATTTCAATTCGCTTTACCGCGCAGGTGATGCCGGTATTGACGGGGCCGGCGCCGTTCGAAAATTCCGCCCGCACCAGATATTGTCCGCTGCGTGTGGCCGTAAATTTTTTCACCAACAGTTCATGCCCCGGTTTTCCCCAGTCCATGAAATAATGATCATCGGCCAGCGAGCCGCCGCGATTTTCCATCGCCTTGGCGGGGATTTCCCACTGGTCGTTCGTCGTCGTGTAAAAACGCGTTGGCGTCAGATGCGAAGCGTTGCCGGTCCGGGCATCCAGCGCTTCGATGGCATAGCAATGAATCCGGTTGGGGAAGTCACCCGAATGCGGATCAACCCAGTCAGTGGCGTTGATTCCCCTGGCGCAAAGTTCGCCGTCGCGGTAAATATTGAACACCACATTGGAACCGTCCGCGCATGAAAAATGCAGCGCCAGCAAACCGTTCTCAACCGTGAGGCCGGCCTGGCCGATGTTTTTCCACTGTGGTGGCGCCGGACCGAAAACCGCCCGGCCAGCTTGAGAATCGGTGATGAAATTGAGCAGGTCATCCTGATTGCTGGGGCGCGGATTTTGCAGACAAACATCCCACTCGTTTTGTGATTGAAGCGAGTCCGCAGCGACAAAATCCGGGCCGATGACTTTTCCGTTCAATTCGATTTTGCCGGCTTCCAAAATCCCCCGGCGGTTTTTTTGCATCGCGGGAAGGTGAACCCGCAAATGGATTGATTTGCCCTGATAAATAAAATTCTGGAGTTCGAGCGTTCCGCTGGCAGCAAAAACCTCATCGTGCAGCCGGCTGGTGACAAAAGGCAAAAAGCGGATTCCATCTGAAGAGGTTTCCATTCCAAACACGACGTCCTGCACCATCGCAAGATAACCGGCCACCGACCAGAGTTGTCGGCGGGAATTGACGACCGGGCCGCTCAACACGCCATTTTTCACTTCGGCTTTGCCGGTGGCCCAATCGAAATTTTCCATGTTCGACAGATTGAAGGCAGTGCCGCGCATCAGCGAACGGATGCCTTCGTCAACCGCCGCCGCATTGCCAGCCTGACGCGCGGCCTTGATCCAATATGCGGTCACAAACGGCCAGATGGCATGGTTGTGGTAAATTGGAACCGTGCGCTCCTGCGGCCACACGACTGGCGGACCAAATGGGCCGACCGGGTAATGGCGCACGATGGCTTTGGCCTGCGCTTCATCGGCGACACCAGTTAAAACCGCCAGCGATTCACCAAGCAGATCATAGCGATGCACGCGGACGCCAAACGCCGAATCAGTCAAAATATAAGTGCCATAAAGCCCGGCTTCCGGGTCGAAAAATTTGCCGTTGATCGCTGCCTTGAGTTCGCTGGCCCAGACCGCGTAACGATTTTGATCGTCGTGCCAGCCCAGTCGCTTTGCATAATCGGCGGCCGTGCGCAGCGCGAAATAATTTGCCACGTTCACCGAAAGCGTCTTCGACATGGCGATGGCGATCACATTATCTTTCGTCCAGCCGGGATACGTTTGCTCGCGCCAGTCAAGAAACGATTGTTCGCCACGATAAAGACCGTCTTCGGGGTCAAAAAGGATTCGGCGATCCGCTTCGAGGGTGTCATGGAGGATCGGATAAATCTCCGCGAGAAAACTTTTTTGTTCAGGTGCGGGAAGAAATTTCAGGGTCGTATCCGCACCGAGAATCCAAACGATCCGGTCGCTCGAAACCGGATAACTTCCGCCGGAACCGGTGTCCTGAATAATTTGATTTGTAAAACCGCCGGTCACGGAAGATTTGAGCACCGAGGTCTTGAACAACAACGAACTGACGGCGCGCTCCGGGTCAAATCCGCCCAGAGACAAATACGTGGAATAGGCCAGATCACGTGTCCAAACATAGGTCCAGAACTCGCCCGTTTGAAAGGCTGCCAGTGCTGTCGGTTCGCCTTTGCCATAGGCGCCGTCCCTGATCTGGGCGACCGAATTTTGCAACGCCTCCGAAACCGCCAGGGCGTAAAGGCCGTCGAACATCAGATTGCCCGTGCGAATTCTAGCATGGTCAGACGCCTCGGAAAAAGTGATCCGATGGTCGGGCGGTTGATTGTCCCGCAAATCAGCGTTGCTAGTTAGTTCGTAGGTTTTAAGCCCGCCAGCTTCCGTGGCGACCATGGTTGACTGCAGCGGGCCATCATTCAAAACACCGACGGATTGACCCAGACAGCGCCGCGCGCTTAAGCTGGCGATCATGATTAAAACCAAAATTAATCGGGCGGTCATGCCGACAGCTTTGCAGAAAACCGCCGCCAAACTTACCGCATGAATATGCGAACGGAAGCAACTCAACCCGCACAAAGATGCGATGGCAGGTTTGGCAATCGGTGGTAGCTTGTAACAAATCCGTTTAGCTATTTAACCGACAACCAACGTTTAATCGCCTGCCATGAAAACCTACATTCACACCCTGTTCTACAAAATCGCCACCATCACCATGCTGGCGACGGCCGCGTTTTTTTCCGTCACTTCAGCGCGCGCAGTTAATTTTCCCGGCAATGGCAGCACCGGCTTCGGCGGCAACATCGGCAACGGCACGCTTTCGGTGACCGATGATGGCACCAACATCTACGGCACCATGACCTGCGGCAACGGTGGCAGCATGGGTGGCAATGCCCTGGTCATTTATATTGATACCGGTGTGGGCGGCGGTTTTAGCACCACCACCAATTTCAACGACCAGTCCGATGTAAATCACATCGTCATTTCCGGTGTAGATACCGGCGGCTCGGGCCGCAGCGTGATGACGTTCACCAATGGCTTCGCGCCGCAATACGCGATGTCGCTTGTTCCATTCTCTCCCGCAAACTTTGGCGGCATCTGGCAACTGGCGAACGGCGGGAACGGCAGCTTTACTTACAAAACCAGCGTCAGCTTGAGCCCGGTTAACGGCAGCACCGGACCATACACATTCTCCTTTCCGGCCACCACCATCGGGTTGACCAACAACACTCAGGCCTCCATCAGGATTTTCGGCACTTATATTTCCACAACCGCCTACCGTTCAACCGAGGCCATCGCCGGCAATGATTATGGCCAGTTCGGCCAGGGACCATACACCTTTTTGCAAACGGCCTACGCCACCTATAATTTTGCCGCCCCGCCGACCCCGAGTACTCCGGCAGCCTTCCAGGTGGACATGACGGCGCAGATCGCCAGCGGCGCTTTTAATCCGGGCAACGGCGACACGGTTTATGCCGCCGGCACCTTTCAAACCAATCCCTGGACCGGCTTCCAGCTGACTCCGTCCGCCAGCAATACCAATATTTATACAGGCACATATCTGGATTACAATCCGACCAATACGGCGGAACAGTTCAAGTTCAATTTCTACAGCGTCGCTAATACCACCAACATCTATGAAGGTATCGATAACCGTCCGTTCACCCTGCAATCAGGCGGCGTGACGAATACACTGGTTTATTTCGACGACGTGTTTCCCACCAATAACAGCGCCACCACCAACGCGCTGACTTTCAGCATCGACATGACGGCGCAGATTGACCTCGGCAATTTCAACCCTTCAACCATGCAAATCGAAGCCCTCGGCACGTTTGAAAATCCAAAGTGGACCGCCGGCTTCATCCTGACCAACAACCCCAATGCGGCCAACACGAACATCTATTCGGGAACGATTCTCGACGGCAACTATCCCGGCTCTTTTGAAAATTATAAATTTGTCATCGTGTCGGGCGGCAACAACACCTATGAATCCGGCAATAACCGCGACTTTTTCACCCCGACCAATACGGGTACATTCCCGCTCGCTTACTTCGATGGCGTGGTCAGCGCTTACTCGATTCCCGTCACGTTCCAAGTGGATATGACGATTCCGCTTGCCGCCGGAACATTCACTCCGAGTAATGGCGATACGGTATCTGTCGCGGGCACATTTCAGTCGCCAAATCAATGGACAGCCGGCATTTGTGTGCTGACAAACAATCCGGCCGCGACCAATAGTAACGTATTTTCGGGCACATTTATTGACCAGAATCAGCCGGGCACGGGTGAACAATATAAATTCCAGATCAACCCTGCTGGCAATGCCAATGATGCCAACTGGGAAAGCATCGCGAACCGTGCGTTCCTGCTTGCTTCCAGCGCGCAAATCCTGCCCGTTGTCACTTGGAACAATCAGGATATCAACGATGTTTTGCTGCAAGCCACAACGGTCACCTTCACCGTCAACATGACGAATGCAGTTGACATATATGGCTTCCCCTTTGATCCGTCTGCCGACGCCGTCGTGGTCAATGGTAATTTTATGAACCCCCAATGGCCGGACTTCTGGACCGATGCGCTGCTCGGCGGGTTTGATTATACCGCAAATTTGCTTCAAAACAATGGGAACAACCTGCTTTACACCGGCACGTTCACCGTGGCGGCCGGCAGCTCGCTCGAAGTGCAATACAAGTATGGCATTATTCACCAATACACCGGCAGTTCAAACACCAATGCTGACAACGAGGCGTCCTTTAACTTGAACCATACGCGTTACATTCGCACTGTTGGCACCTATAATTTCCCCGTTGACATCTTCGGGATCCAGCAGACGAACTTGGCTGCCGCGACCGAGCCGGCCTTTGGCAACCTGGCCATTGGCAGCCCGTCAGCCGGAAATCTGCCCATCAGCTGGCTCGGCCTCCCTGGTGTCCATCTGCAATACACCACCAACCTACTTTCCACCAACTGGGTGGATTTGAATGCCACCACCGGCTCCAGTTCGACCAACTGGCCAACGAGCAACGGCAACGCGTATTTCCGGTTGATCCAACCGTAGAAACAAAGGGTTAAGTGAAATGAAATTGCTTGTCAGAAAAATTCGGCCAGTTCACCGGCACGGTTTTACCCTGATTGAACTACTGGTGGTCATCGCCATCATCGCCATTCTGGCGGCGATGCTTTTACCCGCGCTTGCCCGGGCCAAGCAAAAAGCGCAGGCCATCAGTTGCCTGAACAACTATAAACAACTGACCCTCGCCTGGCATATGTATGCCAATGATAACAATGATAACTTGGCCTATAATGGCGACCGGAATGCGACCGGCGTGCAGACGATTCCCAGCTGGGTCTACAGCTCACAACAAAACTACATGACGTGGGGGTCGGACGCTTATAACACAAACACCCAGTTTATCATCAATGACCAGCTCTCCTCCCTGGGCGATTATGTCGCCAAAACCGTTGCGATCTATCGCTGCCCGGCGGATAATTATTTGAGCGGTGTCCAGCGCGGCCTGGGCTGGATCAACCGTGACCGCAGTTGCGCCATGGATGCCGCCATTGGCGGCGGCTCTAAATTCTATGCCGGCCAACCATGGTTTTATAATGTCCTGAAGTTCTCTAATTTCCACACGCCTTCACCCACCGACGCGTGGCTTTTTACGGATGAACATCCCGACAGCATTGACGATGGCGCCATGTATTTTAACCCCACAGACAGCACTTTCCTGGAGCTGCCCGGCAGCAACCACGGCGGCGCCAGCGGTATTTCCTTCGCCGACGGCCATTCGGAATTATATAAAATGCAGATGGGCACCATCCCTGTTACCTATGGCGCAAACTACCCGGCAGATGGCAAATACTCAAACGCAGCCGACCAGGCTTGGTTCGCCCAGCACACGCCGCAAAACTGATTTTATTTGAAGCCTTTGGTTTCGCTGATGAAATTCCGCCGCACGTTTGTGCGATTGTATCAGCCATGCGCGACCTGTTAATTCAATCCCATGTGCCTCCATTTTTTGAAAATGAAAAGAATTTCCGCCATGTTCATCGCGGCGGTTGTTTTGGCCTCGCAGTGCGCGCAGGCGGATGACGCCAATCTTTCCGGCGTCAGCGCGCGTCCTTCCCCCGACTGGTTGCACACCGGAACAATCTATGAAATTTTTCCACGCGATTTTTCCGCTGCCGGAAATCTCAACGGCGTCACGGCGCGATTAGACGATTTGAACGACCTCGGAGTGAACATCCTTTGGATCATGCCCATCCAGCCCATCGGCGCGAAGTTTCGCAAGGGTGAATTCGGCAGTCCTTATTCCATCAGCGATTACTACGCGGTGAACCCCGATTACGGCACACTGGCTGATTTCAAGAAACTGGTCGCCAGCGCGCATCAACGCGGCATGAAAGTCATCATGGATCTGGTCGCCAACCATACCGCGTGGGACAGCGTGATGATGACCAACAAGGATTTTTACAAGCAGGATGCCGGCGGCCACGTCATTCCGCCCGTGCCGGAATGGACGGATGTCGCGGGTTTGAACTACAAATGTCCCGCGCTGCGCGAATATATGATCGCGATGCTGAAGTACTGGATCAAGGAAGCGGATGTGGATGGCTTCCGCTGTGACGTGGCCTACATGGTGCCGACGGTTTTTTGGGAACAAGTACGCGCCGAACTCACGAAGGTAAAACCTGACATCATGATGCTCGCCGAGGCCAGCAAACCGGAATTGCTCACGAATGCCTTCGACCTTGATTATTCCTGGCCGTTGCTTGCCACGCTGAATGATGTTTTGATCCACAACACGCCCGCCTCCGAAATCCGCAAAACCTGGGAAGAAAGTCTGCGGCAATTTCCTCAAAATTCGTTGCACCTGCGGATTTCCGATGACCACGACGAAGCCCGCGCCGTGGCACGCTACGGCATCAACGGCGCGCTGGCCGCATCGGTGCTGATGTTCACGCTCGACGGCGTGCCGCTCATTTATAACGGCATGGAAGTCGGCGACGCCACTGAATCCGGCGATCCCGCGCTCTTCGACAAACTGAACATTTTCTGGCATCCGAAAGAGCGTCCACCTTTGCGCGAAATCTATCACAGCCTGATTCAATTGCGGAAAGATTATCCCGCGTTCACCAGCGGACAACTTGTCTGGCTGTCGAATTTTGATGAATCCAAAGTCGTTTCCTTCCTGCGCCGCGATGACCATGACGAATTTGTCATCGTCATCAATCTTTCCAATCGTCCCGTAACCGGCGCGCTGAAAATGGACAATGCGGCGGAGTTCAAGCCCTTGAAGATTTCCGGCCAGCCCGGTGCCCCCGCCGGCAGTCTGCCGCACTTTCAACTCGATGGCTTCGGCTGGCGCATTTATCATCACCCGGTGACAAAATAATTGCCAGCCGGCGGGCGCAAGGCGATCTGAAGAATTCCCCGCTCGCCACCCGGCGCGGATTGGTTTAAACTGCCGCCATGACGGAGTTGCCCAAACCGGAAATCATCTTCACCCACGAAAGTGACTTGGACGGCCTCGTCGCCGGACTGTTATTGCAAAAGCTTGCCAAAAAGAAATTTCACAAGACCGTTCCGCTGGAGGCATATCATTACAATTATTGGAAGCAGCGCGATTTGCGCGAACGCGCCGCGTGGGTCACGGATTTCACATTTGAAGCGCGCATGGACAAGCCGGAATGGCTGGTCATTGACCATCACACCACCGAGACGCCGCCAAAAAACGCCGGGCTGATCCACGATGTGAACAAATCCGCCGGCCTGCTCTGCTACGAACTTTGCAAGGAAAATGGCATCTCGTCGCCAAAACTGGATCGGCTCGTGCATTTGAACAATGTCGCGGATTTATTTTTGGAAAACGATCCCGATTTCGTCGCGGCGACCGATTATGCGAACCTCGTGAAAATCTATCAGTTCTGGAATCTGCACATGCTCATCGGTGGCGAGATCGAAAATTTGCTGGATCATCCGCTGCTTGAAGTGATGGCCGTCAAACGGCGCATCGAGGACCCGCTCGGCTTTGAATGGAGTAAAAACAATATTGCGGAAATTTCGCCGACGGTCGGCCACATGGAAACGCTCATCGGCAACACCAATCTCATCGTGCATCAGATGCTGGAGACGAAGGCGACGAAATATGCGGTGCTCGTGACGCTGTTTAAGCGTGCGAACAATGTGGTCATCGCCAGCTTTCGCAGCCGCAATGGCGAAGCGTTAAAAGTTGCGGAAAAATTTCAAGGCGGCGGGCACGCAAACGCCGCCGGTGCATTGATGCCAAAAGCCATCCGCAACGTTCCCGACGCGGTGGATTATCTCCGCCAAATCCTGCAGCCGAAAACGCACGCCAGCAGCGTCAGCCAGCCGTTCAACAACCTGGAAAGCCTCTTCGCCAGCATCGAAGCCGAGAAGAAGTGAAGCGATGACTTTTTTGCGTGGAGACAAGTTTGCGAATAAGAGCGCCAATCAGATGACGACGCGTTGTTTATTCCCGCTCCCCTTTTGAGGGAGAGAGAGAATTGGAACTGAACCGGCATTGTTGCTGCTCATTACCGTCGTTCCGCCACTTTTTGCGCTCATTTTAAACCGTAGTTTTTTTGCGGAAAAACATGCGTCCAATCAGCCAGTCGAGTGAAAATTTGCCCGGGCCAAAAACCAGCACGATGATGGCCGTGAGCATGAATTCAAACGGCGCGGCGGAAACAAATTTGTCAGGGTCGGTGAAAATGGCTTTCAACGCACCGCTTTCGGCGGTGACATAGGCGATGATCATCGTGAAAATGAGCGGAATGGTCAACACGCGCGCGCCGAGGCCGAGCAGCAAAAACAAACCGCCAAGACATTCCGTTGAACCAGCCATGATGGCATTCAGATGCGGATGCGGAATATTCAAACTTTGGAAAAAACCCGTCGTACGCTCAAGGTTCATCAGTTTGCCTTTGCCGGTTTGAAAAAATTGCCAGCCCCAATATAACCGCATCACCAGCAACAGTGGCGATTGCAGACAACTGATCGCCTTGACCCACAGGTGGTATAGATTCACGAACATTGGTGTTTTGTTTTGTGTCATGATTTTATTGCTCCCATCCACAGAACCAGCCGAGCGCGGACCAATGGGCAAACCATTGACCGACCGTTTCGCCAGGATCGCCGGAAATTTTTAAGCCGGCCAATCTGGCGCACGCCCTTTCCAAAGTCGCGCCAGCTTGCAAGGCGGACAAAAGCACAAATTGTCCAGGTTCCAATCGCTTGTAATAAATACCGTCTTCGTAACGATGAACGGCGAGGAAATTGATTTTTCGTTTCAGCCCGCGGGTCACCCGCGTTTTTTTACGGCGCTGGTTTTGTTCCATCGCATTGCTGGCTTCGTTGCGCAGGCCGGAATTTTTTTTGAGTTCGATCAAAAAATCATCCACTTCGTTCTCCAGTTTCAGCAACGTCAAATGCGGCTGCAATTTGAGGCGGATTTTGGCCGCCGCCCCGGCCAAATGCCTGGTCGAGAGCGAAGGCCTGGCTTCGTTATCAAACGCTTCGATATGCGCCCATTCCAGACGCGCCAAATCAAGCGCCAGCCTGGTTTTCGGCGCCGTCCAGCGCGGCGCCGCCCGCAAAAATTGCACAAGCCGCGAACCAAGATTCCGCAGCGTATAAGATTGCGACGGATATTTGGAAAGATATTCGTCGGCCAACCGCTCGAATTTCTGGTCGCCCAGAATCGCGCGCAGGCCGGGATAATCCTCGTAAAAACAATCGCGGATGCGAAACCAGTATTGACGATTGTAGATTTCCAGTCGCGCGAACGAAGTCAGCCGGTCGTTCGGCTTGATAAAACTTTCCGCGATTTCCCGGGTCGGGCGTCCATCCAGCCACTTTTTCTGCATCCGGTCGCCGCGCCCGAGCGGACGCATGACGGCACGCGCCATGAGCCCTTGCAATTCGTGCAATTCACGCCGCGTCTGGCGTTCAGGTTTGGGCGGATTCTTTTTCAACACGTTTGAGAAATTGATTCGCTTTCAAGGCTTCGTCATGGACTTCGTTGAACGACGGAATGCGATCGTCCCATTCGAGCAAGGTGGCGGTCCGTCCGGTGCGCTGGATCGCGCGTTCATAAAGTTTCCACACCGGATCGATCACCGGATGGTCGTGTGTGTCCAAAATATATTTCTGGAATTTACTGTGGCCGGCGATGTGGATTTGCGCGACGCGCGACGCGGGGATTCCATTCACATAATCGAACGGATTGAAATGGTGATTGCGCGACGAAACGTAAATATTGTTCACGTCGAGCAGTATTCCGCAATCGGCACGCTCGACCACTTCATTGAGAAATTCCCATTCGGTCATTTCTGAAACATGAAATTCCGCGTAGCTGCTGACGTTTTCGACGCAGATCGGCACTTCCAGAAAATCGCGCGCCTCGCGGATGCGTTGCGCGGTGACTTTGGCGGCGGCAAAGGTGTAAGGCATTGGCAATAGATCATGCGTGTAACGTCCATCCACGCTGCCCCAGCAAAGATGATCGGAAAGCCACGGCGTACGGGTGCGTTTGACGAGCCGTTTGATTTTTTTCAGGTGTTCGCGGTTCAATTTTTCCGGTGAACCGAAATACATCGAGACCCCATGCTGCACGACGCGGTATTGTTCGAGGATCTGATCCAGCACTTTCAGCGGACGCCCGCCGTCACCCATGAAATTTTCTGAAATGATCTCGAACCAATCCACCGCCGGCCGCTGCGACAAGATGTGTTCGTAATGCGGCACGCGCAGGCCGATGCCGATGCCGTAATCGGTGAAACCATTGAAAGGATTGGCGGGCATTCGATTTTATTTACCAACCGGGAGTGAAACCCAAAATGATTCCACTCTCCGGGTTGATGATTTCAAGCGGGTAACGGATGAATCAATCCGCCGGCGTCAGGATTTGCAACTGCCCTTGGTATTGCAACCGCCTTGTCCCTTGCAACTGTTCTTGCCTTTGTCAGCACCGCAGCCGCCCTGCCCTTTGCAACTATTTTTGCCCGAGCAATCGTGCTTGCCAGCGTCGCCGCTGGACGCGTCCGCCCCGGGCGCACTGGTCACAGTGTTATTATCCGATGATCTCGCACAACCGCTGCCGGCCATGCAGCCAGCCACGATTCCGGCCATCGCCGCCGCCACGAGGACTGTCCGTTGAGTTCTATTCATAATTTTGCCTTTGTTGTTGTTTTGATTTTGAAGAACCGCGATTCACGCCAATTTTCAATGATTAGAGACAGCAACCGGCGGTTTATTCCAGATAATTTTTAAGGAAATAATTTTCGTAAAACTTTCCGTCCGCGTAATTCAGTTTTCCAATCACGCAGTTTTAATTAAACTCCCGCCAATGCACTGGCTTCAATCGCTCGACATCCGGCTGTTCCATTTTGTCAACGGCACGCTCGGCAATCCGGTTTTCGACTGGCTCATGCCGCTTTTGAGCGGCGGCAACGGCGCCATGCGCTGGTTCTCGCTCGCCGCCGTCATTGTGTTCGTCACGGCTTTGGTTCGTGGCGGCGCGCGGGGACGAATCTGCGCATTATTAGTGTTGATCGTCATCGCGGCCGGCGATCCGCTCGTCATCGGCTCCATCAAAAATGCCATCGCCCGCCCGCGTCCGTGCATGGCGCTGTCCGATGTAGTGGAACGCCTCGGCTGCTCCGCGTCCGGCAGCATGCCATCGGCTCACGCAGCCAACTGGTTCGCCGCCGCGACGGTGCTGTTCCTGTTTTACCGGCGCAGCGGGTGGTTCATGTTTCCGATGGCTGCGGCCGTCGCCTTTTCCCGCGTCTATTGCGGCGTGCATTATCCTGGCGACGTGACGGCGGGCGCAATTCTCGGCGCCGGTTATGCCATCGCATTGGTGATCGCGGCGCAAGCGGGCTGGAATTTGACCGGCAGAAAATTTTTCCCGCGCTGGCACGAACAAATGCCATCGCTCGTGAATCCAGCATCCAGCATCCAGCATCCAGCACCTGCCGAAAGCCGAAATCCAAAATCCGAAATTGAATGGCTGCGGCTCGGTTGCGTCGTGATCGTTTTCGGACTGATTGTGCGCTGGATTTATCTCGCCAGCGGCCTGATCGGCTTGAGCGAGGACGAGGCATATCAGTGGCTTTGGTCGAAACATCTCGCGCTGTCGTATTTTAGCAAGCCGCCTGGCATCGCGTTCATCCAATGGGCGGGCACGGCCATCGGCGGCGACACCAATTTCGGCGTGCGCTTTTTTTCGCCCGTGTTCGCCGCGATTTTGAGTTTCATCGTGCTGCGATTTCTCGCGCGCGAAACCGGCGCCCGCACCGCGTTCTGGATGTTGATCGTCACGCTGGCCACGCCGCTGCTCGTGGTCGGTTCGGTGTTGATGACCATTGATCCGCCGCTCGTGCTGTGCTGGATGTGGGCGGTCGTTGCCGGCTGGCGCGCCGCAAAACCGGACGGGAAAACCCGCGACTGGCTGGTGGTCGGGCTCGCGATGGGATTGGGTTTTCTCTGCAAACCCACCGCGTTTTATCAGGTCATCTGCTGGGGAATTTTCTTCGCGCTTCAGCCGTCGGCGCGAATCCATCTGCGAAAACCCGGCCCGTGGCTCGCGCTCGCCCTCTTCGCGCTCTGCACATTGCCACCCGTCATCTGGAATTCGCAACACGGCTGGGCCACCGTCCATCACGTCGGCGACAACGCCGGCTTGAACCAACAATGGCACTTTACCTTCAACTATTTCCTCGAGTTCATCGGCGCGGAATTCGGCTTGTTAAATCCCATCTTTTTCGTCGCCGCCATCTGGGCGGCCTTGGCGTTCTGGAAAATGCGGAAGGAAAAACCGCTCTGGCTTTTTCTGTTTTGCATGAGCGCGCCGGTTTTGCTCGGCCACTTGATTTATTCATTTCACTCGCGCATTTTGCCGAATTGGATCGCGCCCGCCGTACCGCCGCTGTTTTGCCTGATGGCTCTTTATTGGCATGAACGACCGCGCGCCGCGAAACCGTTGCTGGTCATCGGCCTCGTCATCGGCATTTTCATTTCCGCGTTCATGTATGACACCGATCTCCTCGGCAAAATCATCGCCAAACTGCCCGGTGATGTTGACCCGTCGCACCGCGTGGGACGCGGCTATCCCGAAGCGGCGGCGCTGATCGAAAACGAACGCGAAAAATTCGATGCCAACAGCTTCATCATCGCCGACCGTTACGGCACAACCGGGCTTTATACCTTTTATTCGCCACCCGCCCGCGCCGCTGCCATCGCACATCAGCCGCTGGTTTATTGCGAAGGCGCATCCGACAGCCCCGTGAACCAGTTTTATTTCTGGCCGGAATACCATTATCTCGAAACCCGGCGCGGCCAAAATGCCATCTACGTCCAACGCCTCGATCCTTACAAGCTGGAATCCGGCTGGATTTGGAAATGGCTCTGGCGCGAGCCCATCGCCTGCCGCGCCATCCCGCCGCTGCCACCAGCGCCGGCAAGCATCACCGGCCATTTTGAAACCGTCACCAATCTCGGCGTGTTTGAAATCCCGCTGCGCGATGGCCGTGTTTTCCAGCGCGTGCAAATTTTCGGCTGCTACGATTTAAAATGATTTTCAACCACGAACTGCACGAATCT